>WNFP01002072.1_pt1 | contig 17521 bp, 15 predicted proteins | sample 5400201 | NCBI WGS metagenome assembly WNFP01 (sample SAMN13153355, study PRJNA577476) | soil metagenome | isolation source: 115 cm saprolite under Madrone tree | place: USA:California | collected 2016-06-14 | reverse complement strand
CCTTCGAGGCATTGTTGTAGTTGGCTGTGTCGGTGGGCGTGAAGGCCACGTGTAGATCCTGGCCCGCTCCCGCATTGAGCTTGGTGCCGGAGGCCGGCGTGTACACGAACGATCCTGGCACATCGGCCGTGGCGTTCAGTTGTGTCGCGCTCAATAGCGTCGGATAGGTGATGTCCGCCGGGTTCGCCCAGCTGATCACCGGCGTCGCCTGGCTCACCGTTAACGTTCCGGTGGTCGGGCCGCTGGCCGCGAAGTTACCTTGTGCCGCATAGCTGGCGCTCAGGGTATGGCTTCCGGCGCTGGGGCTGGTGAGCGTGAACGTGGCCACTCCGCTGCCGTTCAGCGCCTGAGTCAAAGCCGTCCCGCCATCCACACTCAGCGTGGCATTCCCTGTGGGCGTGCCCGCTGTCGAACTCACCGTCACCGTCACTACGCCATTGGCAGGGTAGGTCACAGTGGGTGCACTGAGACTGGTGCTGGTCGCCGCCTGGTAGGTGTATTGGTCGCCAGTGCTGGCCGCGCTGGTGCCGCCCGCAGTTGTGACCGTGATGTCCACCGTCCCTGCGCTCCCGGTCGGGGTCGTCGCCGTGATCGATGTCGCACTGTTCACCGTGAAGCTGGTCGCGTTCGTAGCCCCAAACTTCACCGCTGTCGCCCCTGTGAAATTCGTGCCTGTAATCGCGACGCTGGTGCCACCGGCGCTGGGCCCGCTGGTCGGACTCACCGACGTCACTGTGGGTGCCGCCACGTAGGTGTATTGGTCGTTGGCCGAGGTCGCGCTGGTACCGCCCGCGGTCGTGACCGTGATGTCCATCGTCCCTGCGCTCCCGGCCGGGGTCGTCGCCGTGATCGATGTCGCACTATTCACCGTGAAGCTGGTCGCGTTCGTAGCCCCAAACTTCACCGCTGTCGCCCCCGTGAAATTCGTGCCTGTGATCGCGACGCTGGTGCCACCGGCGCTGGGCCCCCTGGTCGGACTCACCGACGTCACCGTGGGTGCCGCCGAGTTTATCGTCTCCGTTTGGTTGGCGGAATTACCGCTGTCAGCCGCCGTGGCGTAAATTGTTGGAGTACCCGCAACCGTGTCCTTATACCAGAAGCTAGCGTTGTTGGGATTATTTCCGGTAATTACGGATGTTATGACGCTCGTGCAGACGGAGTTGCTGTAAAAAGTTCCACCGGCGGACGAGGTGCCGAGGTTGACTTGCTTGTTGGCGTTTGAAGTTTGGATCGTGATCGGCCCTGCGCATTGTCCGGTTGCGGCTGTAATCGGTGATGTGAGAAACGAGGGGGTCGTGTTGCCGCCGCTGGTCACGGTGATCGTCCCTGAAAGGCCGGTAAAGGAGTCAGCGACGGCCTGAATCACGGCCTGACCTGCATTGTGCCCCGTGAACGTGGCGCTCTTGCTATTCCCACTGGCTACCAGGTCAGTCTGGACCGCCCCACCGAAGGGCGGGTTTAAGCTGGTCAGCGACCAAGTGGCAGCCGCATTTGCCACGAATCTGTCGCCGGAGTCGCGCTCAATAGAGAAGACCGTTATTGAACTGAGGGGGGCCACGGTCGTGTTACCCACAACGCTGCCGGTTCCGGCGGCTAAGGTTTCAATCCTTAGCTGAGTGGCGGCCCCGTGCACAACCAGGGTGGGCGAACGAGAAAAAGCCTCCCGATGGGGTTGAAGGCCACGGGGGCGATGCTGTCGTCGCGGCGCTCAGGTCCACTTGGCAGGATGTGTTGTTGCCGCCAAAGGTCACTGTGACGTTGTAGGTCTCGCTTCCGCCGGGCGAGGTCGAAAGGGGATTCGGCGTCCCAATGGCGAGGGTGGTGGGATTGGCGTCCGTAAACGTGTTCTGCGCCTGAAAGCCCGATGTTCTGCCGGCTGCCGTCAGGTAAAAACGAATGTTGATGTCATGCAAGTCGGTGGTAAACGAGCTATCGGAAATGTTTCCGTTGGCGTCGGCGGTCACTGGATAAGGCCCGTGGGTGTCAATCAGCGGCGACTCCACCAACGTCAAGATGACGGTTTCGCCTGGCTTCCAACCTGAACCGGTGATGGTCACGACTGTGCCCGGAGCGTAGTCGGCCTTGTCTGTCTTTACCGTCGCAAATCCGTAGAGTTCAGCCGTCGCAAGAGTGCCCGTGGAATTCGAACCGCCCGCCAGGAACAGAATTCCATCCTGTTTAAGCGCAGTGCCCGTTGCGTGCTGGCGTGCAGCTGCTGGCGAACCAGTCGCAATGAACGTGCCCGTGGAAGGAACGAACATTTCCGCCGTACCAATTTCATTGCCTGAAGACGTCCCGCCGACAATTAACACCGAATTGTTGTTGGGAAGCAGAAACGCCGCATGATCGCGCCGCGGCGCCGCCAGCGAAGAAGCCGAAACGGCGAAATTGCCGGTTGAGGGATCGTAAATTTCTGCCGACGCCAAATCAGTGGAAGTAGTGCTGCCGTCCGCGTTGGTCACCACTGTGGTGCCGCCCGCCACCAGCACTCTGCCATCAAGCAGAGTCGTGGCGGAATGCGCCATGCGAGGCGCGGAAAGCGCCGGGCCTGGCGTAACAGAATTGCTCAGCGGATCAAAAATTTCCGTGGACGCAAGAGGCGTACTTCCATTGGAACCGCCGATTAACATCACTCGCCCATCTGCGAGCACCGCACTTGCAAAGGACATCCTTGCGGCCGACATCGTACCAACGGAAGAAAAGGAAAGCGCAACCGGATCGAAAATCTCAAGCGCGGCCACTGGAGCGCCTGCATTGTCGCCACCCGCAAAAAGCACTCGACCATTCGCAAGCAGCGAAGCCGTGTGGTTCGAACGCGCCTGGATCATGCCACCCGCAACCGGTGTCCACGCATTCGCTGCAGCGTCGAAAATTTCCGCTGCGTTCGTAGCTGCAGCTCCGGTAGATCCGCCGGCCACCAATATTCGTCCATCGGCCAATACGGTCGCAGAGTGCGCACTGCGCGCCATGCCCATCTGCGGTGCTGCTACAAACGCGCCTGTGGTATCGAAAAATTCCGCGGTCGCGCGCGGCCCCGAGCCGTTGTCGCCGCCGGTAATTAAAATTCGCCCATCTTGCAAGAGCGCGGACGCGGCGCCGCTCCTCGCCTCGGCCATCGATCCGGCGGGTAGCCAGCCGCCAATCGATGGCTGCGTGATGCTCCCTTTTAAGAAAATTCCGGCAGTAAGAATCAGAACGGCGATGAAGACAGCCTTAGCGAAACGACGCATTGGTACGCTCCCGGAGTCGCGGGCTGGGGCGCCCGGACAAGCTCCAACTGCGGCTGAAAGTCAAGCGCTACCGCCTGAGCGATCAACTTTCGTGATTACAAATGAGTACCGATAGCCTACGGCGGCGGGGTTTCGCCAATACGACTTAGCGAAAACTAGAGCACGTACCGAACCAGAAATAATGCACTAAAACTCGTTTTGCAGTTTTTGTTGTGCCTATGAAAATAAATGACTTATCTCCAACGAGTGGCCCGAAAGTACTACAACCGAACGTCACCTTTTTGTTTCGTCTCTGAGCTTTTCCGAGTACTGTTCATAGACACCACGACATGGTAGGGATGTTCTGAAACTGCGAATAGAAGCCCGTCAAGGGTATTTGGAAGGATCGAACGGTCGTTAAATTGGTACGCGTTGTTTGCAAAAGTGAGGGCTGGGGCTTTTCGTTCAGGGCTGCGAACTCAGTAGACTTCTGAATTCACTGGCCTGCCGCATATCGCTTCGCCTCACGAATGAGCCAATCTGGCCAACCGCTGGGCCCGGTTCGAGACCTCACCAACGACAACGTTTCCTCGCATATTGCACTACGCGTACTTCAATATGATCGGAACGTCGCTGTTCGCCGAGTGGAGAATACGCACTGCGTGCAGGCCATCCATGCGCGGCATGGACTCGTCCAGAATGAGCAGGCCCGGATTCAGTTCCGAGGCTTTTTCAATGGCATCCAGACCGTCTACTGCTTCTCCACAAATCCGAAAATCTGTTTTGCGGTCAAAGTAAAGTCGGACGAGCCTCCGGATCTGCAGGCTGTCGAAGTGCGTTTGAACCGTGCTGCTGTGAGGTGCCGAGGAATGAGTTTGACGCACTGGTCCGGTAGCGAGTGCGAGGAACCATGGGAGATACCATGACTCAGCCTATTCCTTGCGGTAAGTGCGGCAATCATGCACCTGCTGGAACATCAAATGGGTCCTTGTGAGGGCCCGACAAGAGTCCAGCCCGAATACCATGCTCTGCAGAAATGGCTAACGGCTGAAAACCTTCGCGTTCAATTAGGCCAGAGAAATCCGCCGCCAGGTCGGTAGCAGTCGGGAGTTTTCTTTCGCGCTCCGAGCCATTCGTGTCGGTCTTTGATGAACGGTTCAATTTTTGTATTTTTTGACGACAGGTGATTTCTTTTGTTTTGCAGCGAATTGCGCCGCCTTCTCGCGATCCTTGAAAACGCTGCCGGAAAATTCGCCGTCATTGCAGGTAATCGTTAGAGGCTTATGACTAGGCGTAGATGTTAGATACCCGGTCTGTTTTGCAAGCCGGGTTCGCGTAACCAAATGTGGACTACTTCCCAAGACATCCTGCCGACAGTGGTTGCGTAAGTCATAGTAAATATTAGACTTATTTTTCGGTTCTATTGGCGATAGAAATGCACCATTGGTAGGTGGCACCTTTGAAAGGGACGCTCGGATATGGACACTGACCAAGCAAAGTGGTTTTTGCGAGTCCTCGCGGGTGGTAACAAGCTGAACGCGGTTACCATCAGAGAGCTATATCTGTCGGGTTACATCGCAATCGAATTGCGCTCGCCCGGAAAAGAGCCACTTCCAACGGTCATAACCGAAAAGGGGAAGCGGGTCTTGGGAACCAAAAAGCCTTGGTTCATCTATCTTTTGAATCCCGCAATTGGTTCCTCCACCTAAACTCCGCTCTGCCTGTTCAGCCTTAAAAACCTCTCGTAGCCTCGATCTTCCACGTCCCGAAACTTGCCACACATTTCGCGCGAATGCTACTCTGCGCCCGTGAAGCGCCCAAAAGTAGAATCGCTTAGCTCCCCGACTCTGTTCGAGATGGGCCAGCCCGAAAAGACTGGCGAGTTTCCGAGCGGCCCCATCATCGAGCGACCATATGCTGAGCCGGGTCTTTATCTTGGCACGTCCGCGTTCACCGCAAATGGCTGGCAAAACTCGTTCTACCCTCTGGGCATGCAGCCCCGGGAATTCTTGACGCATTACGCGACCAAGTTTCGCACGGTCGAAGTTGACAGCACCTTCTACGGGACTCCCAGCGCGTCAACGGTGACCGCATGGAACGAAAAGACGCCGTGTGATTTTGTATTTGCCGCAAAAGTCCCGCAGGTCATAACGCACGAAAAGGTTCTAGTCGATTGCGACGGTGAATTTGACGAATTTACTGACCGGATGAAATTGCTTGGCGAAAAACTCGGTCCCCTGGTTTTGCAGTTCCCGTTCTTTAGCAAATCACAATTCAAAACGGCGAACGACTTCCTCCCTCGACTGCGTGTTTTCTTGAACAAGATTCGCGAAACGCCGTTCAAGTTTGTCGTAGAGATTCGAAACAAAGCGTGGCTCGATGAGAGATTTGCGGGCATGCTGCGGGAATATCAAGTCGCGTTAGCACTAACCGACACATCTTTTCTCCCGCGACCGTGGGAGATGAAAGAAAATTTCGATATGGTCACGGCGGACTTTGTTTACGTCAGGTGGTTGGGCGATCGGAAGGCGATTGAATCACAGACAGCGACATGGGACAAAACCATCATTGACCGCTCGGAAGATTTGAAAAAGTGGGCGGAACTGTTCCGGCAGTTCATGCGCCGCGACCTGAAAATCTACGCGTACGCAAACAATCATTACGCGGGGAATGGGCCGGGGACGGTTAAGTTGTTCTGGGAAATCTTGAACAGGAAATAGCCGGGATAGTGCTGAATTAGGGTGTCTTGCACCGCTCGGGCGCGTCGCTGCGTTCTCAGTAGGCCCTTCTCTGAAAGTTCGCTATTGGAGAACGCTTTCGGAAGCCACCACAATTCGTTAGGGCACTCAGCGCCAACTAATCAATTTTGGTTGATTTCACGACCGGCGATTTGCTACTGCCGTGTGGCGTATGCTTCAGCTCTTTCGGTCGATGAAGACGCGCCCAGAGATTTCGTTGTCAACGTAGGTTAACGTGACGCGGCAATGCTTACGTTTCTATTGCCCTGGCCAATTTTCATTTTACGGTTTGGCATTGCGGGCGGCTATTTTATGTGTAACCAGGGCAGAGTCACTCTTTAACCGTCGCGCTCTTTGATGACCTCACGGGCTGGTTTGTCTTCACGAAGTCTGACGAATGTTGAATGGCGAAGTCGGTCTGCCTCCGTCCACTGTAGGAACTCAATCTCCACAACCACTTCCGGTCTTAACCAGACTGCCTTCTTCATTTTCTCAGCGTTTAGTTCTTCGCCGAACCGAGACCGTCGCGTATCTGGCAAATTTGCGAACGGACACGTTTTCGTGACCAGAAGCTTCAATTTCGAGAAGACGTGTCTCCGGGACGCTGGAACAAAACCATTTCGAGTTCTCGCCACATACATCAGTTTGTCAGCGTCGTAGTAGCCGACGATGAGAGAATCGAACCCATGCGGACCGGGAAAATAGCCGCCGACAACAAACTCCTGCCCGCAATTCACACGATGCTTTATCCACGCGCCGGTCCTTCTGCCTGGTTCGTACAAACTATCCTTTCTCTTGCCGACGATGCCTTCGAGTCTTTGCTCCCGAACCGCACGGAGTAATTCAGCCGGTTGGGCTTCGACGTAATCGACAATCTTTATTCTCTCGTCCTCGAACGACAACGTTTTCAACAAGTCGCGTCTTTCGAAGAGCGGAAGTTTCGTCGTGTCACGATTGCGCAGACACATCACGTCAAACACATAGTATTGAATCCGACTTGCGCTGGTCCGAAAGCTTTGCAGGAGATTGAAGTTCGGTCGCCCGGTCTCGTCGATAGCGACCACCTCACCATCGATTACAGTCCCGGACGGCAAGTCGGCAAGAGCGCCCCGAATAATCGGAAATTGACCGTCAAAGGATTTTTTGGCACGCGAAAACAGATTGAGGCCGTCGTCGGACTTGACCGCGATTGCGCGATAGCCGTCGATTTTTACTTCCCAAATCCAGTTCCACGCGTCGGGAAGCTTTGAAACAGCTAAACATTCCATCGGCTCGATGAACGCGGCGGGTCTTTGCGGAAGGGAGGTCAGCTTGAGTTTTGCTGGCATGCGTGAGCAAGGTATATCACGCAAGTGGGCTCGTCCATCCATCCCACGATTTCCACTTCACGTCAGCGCTTCGGCGGGCGCTCATTGCCCGCACTGCCGTGAACGTGTCCTTGTGTTCTGTTCCTACGGTCGCGATGATTTCACTGCTAATCGCAATCGGGGCGCTGGCTGTTTTTGCACGTCAGGTCGATTGCCCAGATATCTAATCGGGACGATTCTGATTTGGATGCCTGTGTTTCTGTACTTAAAGTTAGGTCTGCTCGCTATGGTCCAGCGACTCGCCGAAAGATTTATTCAACCAGCGGCATTGACCATAGACACCGTCCTTCGCTGGCGTTTTGATATTCCTGGTGCCGTCACGCGGCCTTTGCCTTTTTGTTCTTCTCGGCTCTAAATTTTGCCCATCGCGCCTTCGTTGCCTTTGAAATCTTCGCTCTCGCAGCAGCGGACAGTACTCGCTTTTTGACTTCAGTGATTTCTCTACCCGCCTTGGTGCCGAGAGCTTTTGCTGCGGCCCGCATACCGTTCAATTGGTGCTGCAACTTACCTAGTTCCTTTTCGAGCTTTCGTTCTTCACGCTTGATTGCCGCTAGTAGGTCCATGAATCCTCCGGTGCGCAATTTATCCTAGTTAGGAGGGTATACGCCAGATGTGCCCTGGAAGGGAAGTAACTTGGGGTGACACTGCTCGTTGCAAGCCCTCATATTGGCATCCCGAGCCTCTGGTCGTTAATCATAGGCGTAGATTACCAACCGAGCTTTCAGCAGATTGCATTTTTGTGGAAGAGACCGGTGAGTGTGGTGAGCGGCAATTGAACCACAGTGATGATGAAGCAGAGCGGTTCTAACGAGATCTAAAGCTGGGAGGAATCCGCGTGCGCGTAGGCATGGAGGCTACCGGATATTCACGCTGGTTCGAGCGACTGCCGTCGTTCGAGTTCAGTTCGTACGTGGGACATCTCGGTACCGGACATGGCGTGAAGTAGACGCCTGAGCAGATGAATGAAGTAATAGTCAACGCGCAGAGGTCAAAACAGAACAATGCGGGTACGGTTCGTAGTCCTGGGGAAGGATCGAACGGTCGTTAAATTGGTAGCGTTGTTTGCAAAAGTAAGGGCTGGGGCTTTTCTTCAGGGCTGCGAACTCGGCAGACTCTAAATTGGCTGGTGTGCCGCTTATCGCTCGGTCCCACGAATGAGCTAAGCCAGCGCAGGGCCCGATTCGAGACCGAATCAAGACCAACCGTTTCGCCTGCACCGCGCTACGCGTACTTCAAGAGACTGTCCACCTGCTTGGCGAGAACGGACATGCCACGCATCTTGGAAACGACCAAAGCGATTCCGGCAGCGCAGGCCTCTGCCGAGGAAATCGAGTCGGCATGCAGGGTAAACAATATGATCGGAACGTCGCTGTTCACCGAGTGGAGAATACGCGCTGCGTGCAGGCCATCCATGCGCGGCATGGACTCGTCCAGAATGATCAGGTCCGGACTCAATTCCGAGGCTTTTTCAATGGCATCCAGGCCGTCTACTGCTTCTCCACAAACCTGAAAATCTGTTTCGCGGTCAAAGTAAAGTCGGACCATTTTCCGGATCTGCGGGCTGTCATCAACAATCAGAATACTTTTTGGCATGTGCTGCCCCCCATCCATCGGAGGTGACAGCCATGACGCTGGAGAGCACCTAGGGACTCCGGTGACTTTAGTACGCTAGCGTACTTATTTGTGTTCTTGGGGGCAATACATGGATCGCTGTAAGAGGAAGAACAGCCAGAAATTTATTAGACGCGCGATAGGTGATATACGGAGATTCTCTACTCAGATTCCGATTTCCAGGCGCTAAGTTGCCGCGTCAACGTTGCATAACATTCACACGAGGCGCTCTCGAGGCGGTCGCGATCTTCGATTTTCAATTGCCCACGCACGTAGCTGATCAATCCGGCTTTTTGCAGCATGCCTGCGGCGACGGTCACGCTGGCTCGCCGGGTGCCGAGCATGTGCGCGAGAAATTCCTGCGTTAAAGGAATCAGTGAACCGCCAATACGATCCTGGCTCATCAGCAGCCAGCGGGCCAAGCGCTCATCCACTTCATGCACGCGATTGCAAGCAGCAATCTGACCGGCTTGTAGAGCCAATTCCTGGGAATATTTCAACAATTTTTTTTCGACGGCCGGAAAGGCTTTCAACGCCGCCTGCAAATCCTTCGCAGGGATTCGGTAAGCGGTGCCTTCGATCTGCATAATTACGCGGGTTGGACTGGTTTTGAAACCTGCTATAACCGGCACACCAACAAAACCCTCGCGGCCTGTCAGCCCGACTTCGACGCTTTTTCCGTCCTGCAACACGTTCAACACGGAAGCAAGGCCGGCGTTGATGAAATACAGATATTGGATCGGCTGATTCACTTCATTCAGGATGGTATGAATCGGCAGCTTAATAAGTTGGGTCTTGCTGACCAAATTATTGCAAACATTGCGCGGAAGGCTGAGCAAGATCTCATTCGCGAGCACGTGACCGTCGCGACCAGCGCCATCTCGTGCAGCGCCATTCCGACCGGCACCGACTGCACCGTCGGAGCCAGCTTGCGCGGCGGCTTTCGTGCGGCGGAGATCGGACAACATAGTCGACAATCAGTGGCTCCTTCCCGGAAGGAAATGTCTGATTTGCAAGAGACCGCGAATGGGAGGCGGAGGCATGCGAGGAGACTCATTAACCATACGCCTTACTAACGCCGATGACTAGTAGGGAATGGTAGTTTTTGATGAAAGAGCGCTTGCCAATGGGTGTACGGTGGCGTACCTTGAAAAAAGAGGTCGAAGTCTAAAAGCTGGGTACGGTAAGCGCACGTGAAACCGCGATCGAGAAGTAAGTCGAATCCTTCGGCTCAACCGGAGTGGGCCAAGTCAATCGTCCGCCTGCGCACAGCACTGGTTCTAAACCAAGTTGCATTCGGCAATGTCTTTCATTGTTCCGCCATGGCGGTATCGAGATGGGAGCGCGGAGTATCCGAGCCGCCTTCGCATATCTACATCGAGATGGGCAATCTCTCGGGCGATCCCCAGTGCTGGTATTTCTGGGGCCGGGCGGGTTTGAGCAAGGGCGACTTGTTGCGCGTAGTGCCGCAGCTGCAAGAACGCTTGCGCAAAGCGCAGTTGCCGCACCTGGAAGTCGTAGCGGCCGGCGGTGGCGCGAAGAGGCCAAAGTCAAAAGCCAAATTGCAGCTGGTGGCGATCCCGTTGCTGAAATCGGTGGCCGTGGCGCACGGCGAAAAAGGCGCAGGCGAAAACAGCGAGTTGCTGCATGACGCGCCGATTGAGAGCATGATTGCCGCGCCGAAGGATTGGTGCCCGAATCCATCCACAACCAGTTGTGTGCGTGTACGCGGCAGCTCCATGTCGCCGCTGATCTACGATGGCTATATTCTCGCGGTTGATTCCGCGCAGACCGAGATCAGTGAACTAAACGGGAAAGTAGTGATTGCCTGGCACCGGGACAGGGGGCTAACGGTTTCTCGTCTGAACCGATTTGACCACACCATTGTGCTGCAATCGGAGAACGCCAACTACGAGTCGATCACTCTCAGTGGCAAACAGAAATGGAAAGTTGTGGCTAAAGTATTGTGGTGGATCGGCAAGGCGCCTTAAGTTCGCGCGCCTCGCGATTCGCCAAATCGCGCAACGTCTGCACACGGCGCTTGGCTAGAAACTGGCGGCGGCTTGCTCGGTATTGGGATAGATCTGAATGAGCTTATCAACGCTGGTAATTTTCAAAGTATCTTCCACGAATCCGGTGGCGCCCGCGATTCGCAGCATTCCGCCCGCCTTATTGATCTTGCCTTGACTTACAACCAAAATTCCAATGCCGGTGCTGTCCAATATGGTGATCCGGCTGAGATCAAAAATAATCTTCTTGGCTTGATCGGCGAGGATTTCCGCAAGTTTTAGTTCCACATCGCGCGAATTGTTTCCCAGGATGATGCGTCCGGTCATCTCCAGGACTGTGATATCCGGCGAAATTTGCTTGCGTTCGATGGAAAGAATCATTTCGCACCTCGGCACCGGGTTACGGGGTGAACGGTTAGAGTGCAGTGAGGAGGGATTCTATCGCACCAACGTGCGGGGTAGAATGAAATTCAGCGCACTCATCAATTATTTGGCAGAAGTTTCCGCGGGCGTCAGTTCGCGGGCGTGAACGATGAGTTTCTTGAGCTTGCCTTCGATCGAAGCGTCGCCGATGTGTTCTTCCTGCAGCACGCCATCCGCGTCAATCGTAAAAGTGTGCGGAATAGCAGTCACGTTAAACATTTTGGCGATCGGTCCCGTAAAACCGCCGTCGCGATATTGCGGCCAGGACATCTCGTTTTTGCCGATGAAGTCTTTCCACTTTTGCTCATCGGAATCCAGGCTTACGCTTAAAATCATCAGCGGCTGCCCGCGAAATTTTTTTGCAACATTTTGCATGTGCGGCAGCGCTTCACGGCATGGTCCGCACCAGGTGGCCCAGAAATCCAGCAGCACCACTTTGCCTTGCAAGTCGTCCATGGATACGCGCTGACCATCGGCCGTGGTGACGGAGAACGGTGGCGCCATTCTTGCGCGAGCCAGCTCCGGCCGCTCGATGTAGCGCAACGCGCGCTGCCGATCAGGATTTTCTGCGGGCTTCATTCTTACAAATTGTGCAAATTTTGTTTTCGCTGCGTCATCTTGCTTCAGCTGCGCGAGCGCTTTTCCATCGAGAAGGACTGCGTCCGGGGTATTGGGATAAGCGACGAGCACCTTACTCAATTCATCATGAGCGCGAGTGAAGTATTCGTCCTTGTGTCTTTGTAGACCCTTCTGCATAAAGACCAGTGCGCATTGATAGTGTCCGATGGCTTTGTCCTATTCACTTTGCGCTTCCGCGATCATTTCTTGCGCGGCAAGTTCGGCAGGTTTCCATTCGCCGAGCTCAATTCCGTATTTGATCATCTGCTTCTGGCAGGGGAAGCAGTGTCCACCGTCCTGTTTGTCGGCTTTCTTGAACTCATCGAGCGCGATGTCCTGTCGCCGATCGTCCAAGGCTGCAGGAGCGTGCTTGTACGTTTTTCTGCGCTTTTTCATCGGATGGCCCATCCGATTTTTGTTGGGCGATTGCAGGCGTAATCGCGAATAGCAAGGCCAGGCTGGTTGTGGCGATGCGCATCGAAGTCCTCCCCAATGGAAAAGAAGCATCGAGACTGTTGCACCTAGGATAGCCCGTAGTTCTCAGCAAAATCGCTTTGGATTGGTAATCGGAACGTAAGCTTAACCGTATTCTAATATCACGAACCGGCTGTCGCCAAACGGCAATTTGTGAGGTTCGCGGAAAGAGAAAGAGTAAAGCCTGATTAATGAAAGTCATGAGCGGGAGCGGCAGCGCGGGAGAGGAGAAACGGTTTGATAATCCCCGCTTTGACGGAGATGACGCCGTCCTGATTTTGCAGACTGCCTTCAATCATGAGAAATGAATTGTGCACGACGATGGTGTGATCTTTTTCGAAGAGTTGCGGCGTGATGATGATATTCGCAACGCCGGTTTCATCTTCGAGGCTCAGGAATACGAATCCTTTCGCAGTGCCGGGACGCTGGCGAACGATCACTGCGCCTGCTACGCGCACGAATGATCCGTCGCGAAGCGCAGCCAGGTGCGACGCAGGCGAAACTCCGCTGCGATTAAGGTGCGCGCGATGTTGCGTCATCGGATGATGGCCTGTTGTGAGCCCAGTACCGTGAAAATCGGCGGCCAGGCGCTCTTCGTCATTCATGGGATCGAGCGGCGAGAAAAGGGAAGAGGGATCGGAATCGTCTGTTCTGACGTGTGCTTCGAAGAGCGCGCCTGCGGCACGGCCGGCGCGTTCGACCTGCCACAAAGCGCTGCGGCGATGGATGCGCGTTTTGCTGGAAATAAAATTCAAAGCGCCGACGCTGGCGAGAACGCGCATTTCATCTTTTTGAATTTGCGGAACGCGCTGCTTTAAATCTTCAATCGAAGTGAATGGCTGAATGTTGCGCTGTGCGATAATTTGCAAAGCGGTTTCTTTGCGCAGTCCTTTTACATAACGGAGTCCAACGCGCACAAGAAGGCCTTCGGCGGATTCTTCGATGGTGCACAGCCATTGCGAACGCATGATGTCGATGGGCTTGAACTTCAGGCCGTGGCGCTGGGCATCTTTTATCAAAGTTGCCGGCTGGTAAAAACCCATGGGCTGATTGTTCAACATCGCGGCAGTGAATGCGGCGAGATAGTGGCACTTCAGAAAGGCGCTGGCGTATGCGATGAGTGCAAAACTGGCGGCGTGCGATTCGGGGAACCCATACAGCGCGAACGAAGTGATGGCCTGCACGATTTTGTCCTGCGTTTCTCCGGTGATGCCTTTGTTTTCCATTCCGCGGCGTAGCTTGATTTCCACTTCTTTCATGCGTGCTTCGGAGCGCTTGAATCCAAACGCGCGGCGCAGCTCCTCGGCTTCGCCGCCGGAAAAGCCGGCCGCAATCATGGCAATACGCAAAAGCTGTTCCTGAAACAGCGGCACGCCAAGTGTCCGCGAGAGCGTCGATTCAAGCGACGGATGCAAACTTTCCGCTGGCTCGCGCCCCTGGCGGCGGTTCAAATAGGGATGAACCATTTTTCCAACGATCGGACCGGGACGGATGATGGCCACCTGCACCACGATATCGTAAAAACATTTTGGCTTAAGGCGCGGCAGGCAGGACATTTGCGCGCGGCTTTCCACTTGAAATAAGCCGATAGTATCCGCGCGCTGCAAAGCAGAATAAGCTTTCTCATCGTCCTGCGGCAGAAGCCCGAGATCAATTTCTTTTTTGTTGTGCGCGCGAATGAACTGGATGGAATCTTCCAGGACCGCCATCATGCCGAGCCCGAGAAGATCCACTTTTACGATGCCCATGTCCGCGCAATCTTCTTTGTCCCATTGCACGACGACCCGGCCGGGCATGGTGGCCGGCTCCAGCGGAACCACGGAATCGAGTTGTCCCTGGCAGACCACCATTCCTCCGGAATGCTGGCCGAGATGGCGCGGCAGATCCTGTACTTTCTGGCAAAGCTCGAAAAATTTGTAAATGCGATGATTTCCGAGATCGAGTCCGGCATCCTTGAATTGGCGTGTGAGCGTATCGTTCGAATCGGTGTATTCCCAGGCGCTGACAAGACTGGCCAGGCGATTTAAAGTTTCCGGGTCGAAGGAAAGTACTTTGCCAATTTCGCGCGCAGCGGATTTACCGCGATAGGTAATCACGTTGGCGGTCATCGCGGCGCCAAGTTTTCCGTAACGCTCATAGACATATTGGATTGCGTGTTCGCGCTGATCGCCGCTGGGCAGGTCCAGATCAATGTCCGGCCATTCGCCGCGCTCTTCGGAAAGAAATCGTTCGAAGAGCAGATTCATTCCTACCGGATCGACGGCAGTGATTCCCAGCGAGTAGCAAACCGCGCTATTGGCAGCCGAACCGCGTCCTTGGACCAAAATGTTTTTTTCACGGCAAAAGCGAACGATATCCCAAACGATCAGGAAATATCCGGCGAGATCGAGTTTTTCAATGATAGAAAGTTCGCGCTGGATTTGCAGTGTTGCGCGTTCATTCTGCGTGCCGTAGCGGTGAATCATACCTTCGCGCGTCCGATCGCGAAGGAAATCCATTTGTGATTGCTGATTCGGAGTGGGATAGACGGGAAATTGGTAGCCGAGATCCTTCAACGTAAATTGCAGACGCGCCGCGAGTTCCATGGTGTTGGCAATCGCTTCGGGCAAATCCGCAAAAAGTGCGCTCATCTGCAAAGGGGATTTCAGATAGCGTTCGCTGTTGCAGGAAAGCAGTCGCCCCGCATTGGTGAGCACGCGGTGATGCCGCAAGCAGGTAAAGACATCCAGAATTTCGCGTTGCGCAGGCAAAGCATGGCATACACCGTTGGTGGAAAGCAGAGGAAGATGTAGGCTGCGCGCGAGTTCAATAACGACCTGGTTGCGGCGTTCCTCTTCGATGGAGAAGTGGCGTTGCAATTCGACGTAGACATTTTCGCGGCCGAAAATAGCGCGCAGTTGCTCCAGACATTTCCGAGCGCTTTCCCTTCCGCCAGTGCGGAGCGCATAGGCGAGTGGTCCTTCGTCTCCTCCTGTCAGGCAAATCAATCCACGACTAGAGTTTTCCAACTCGCTTGCTGCGATGGCCCCTTCGCCCTTGGCCGCGCGAAGTTTCATCCGCGTAATCAGGCGGCAAAGGTTTTTGTATCCTGCGGGAGAAGTCACAAGCAGCGGATAGCGCCAGCCCTGCAAGCAGGTGATTTCCGCGCCGATATGCGCGCGAATTCCGATTTTTTGCGCGGCTAGATAAAATCGTGGCGCGCCATAGAGGCCATCACGATCGAGTAGCGCCATGGAGGACATGCCGAGCGCTGAGCAGGCGCTCGCCAATTCTTCAGGCGTGGAAGCGCCTTCGAGAAAACTGAAAGCGGAGCGGGCGTGCAATTCGACGTACATCAGTCGTACACTCCGCGCACAAACCATTTTTCCTGTAGCCCGTCGTAGCAAAAACGATACAAGCCCCTGTGTGTGGCCGGAGATTCGCCGGAAAAAATAATTTCCAGATCCCATGCGTCTTCCTGCCACGGTTTGTCCTCCCACCATTGCCCCGAAGAGCGCCAGGGTCCGGATGCGTGAACCACTTTTCCGGAGCAGCCTTGAAATGACGCAAATACCGGCTTGTTTCCCTGCAAGCGAACGCACGCGGGTACGGGCGGGCGAAAAACGTGCAGAGCGATGGCAGGAGTTTCTGTTGGCGAATGATAATTCGAACCGTTTTGTAAATTGTTTTTCGTAAAGCGTTTTGAAGCTCTTCCCGAAGCGTGTACCTCGGCGGTAGCAATGGAAAACTTCTGCATATGAAACGCGTCAGGCCGGTGCGAATCAAGCAATTGCGGCGAACCGACATTTCCTTCTCCAACCACGGCCGCGATTCGCGCGATGGTCAGTTCGAGTTTGTCCGGATCGGGCGCGGTGGGAACGAAAAGCGAGCCTTGCGTGACGCGTGCCAGCGAAGACTGCGCCGCCATGTTAATTTTCTGGATGGGCGCATCCGGCGGACGGGATTGCAACCGCAAGCGAAGCAGTTTCAGCAAGAGTTTGCTGTCGCGCGTAGGTACCGGCAGTTCCAAATTGCAGGAAAAGGTGCGAGCAGTCGGCTTCACCCGCAGCAATTCGCGCGAGGTGTCGAACGCTTTGTCAAAAGAGGGCTGCAATTCGAAATTTATCTGCACCGCGGCGATGGAAAGCGCGCGCGCGGAAAGCCGTGCGCTCAGTTGGTCGAGCAACCGGCCGAGAAGAAACGAAAGTGCTTCAAGATCGTCAACCGCCTCGTCCAATTCGAACCATTCTTCGAAGTGCTGCGCAGGTTCGGCGAGCAGCAACGGGCGCATGCCTTTTCCGCTGGCGATGGCCTGAAGGCGGACTCCTTCCTGCCCCACACATTCGGAAAGAGAAAGCACCGGCAGAGAAGCGAGAGCTTTGCAGGTGGTCACACCCCAGCGATCGAAAATGTCAGAAAGTTCCTGGCTCGGAGACAACATTCTGACCGGCAGCGTCTCCAAGAAACGGCGCTCTTCACCTGCGGGAACGATGGTGGGTCCCGGCAAGGCGCGAGCGACGATGCGTGCCGTCTCCACGTTCGCGGAAATTGCCACATGGACATGCATGCCGAATGTGGAAGCGCGCGAAGCGATCTCGCGCGCAATGGTTCGCGCATCGCCGAAAAGCGATGTCAGGCCGGAGATATCGATCAGCAAGGTGTCCAGCGCAGCATCTTCCACGCGCGGTGTGATTGACCAGGCCACATCGAGCAACGCGGCGTGCGCCGCTTCTTCGCGAACTCTGCAACGCGTTCGAATCGTGACTTGCGCGAACTGGCTGACGGCGGCCTTGGTCATCCCACGCGCGACACCGAGAATCTCCGCCAGCCGGTTTAACGCCACAACCTGATAGGTGGGCGGTGGCCCATCGATGATGGCGAGTGGCTGGGTGCGAAGTTCTGGTTCGCAGCGTCCGATGGCTTGCAAAGTAAAATTGGGAACGTGAATAGCAGCAAATAAAGCAGCAGGAGACATGGCGGCTAGCGACGAACACGGCGAGTTGGGAAGGCTCAGCCAAAGTTCTGCGTCCTTTCGTTTTGTGATTGATCTTGTGGTGATGGCAGCGGCCAAGCACTGCCGGAAGAATCCACGG
>WNFP01003979.1_pt1 | contig 17527 bp, 10 predicted proteins | sample 5400201 | NCBI WGS metagenome assembly WNFP01 (sample SAMN13153355, study PRJNA577476) | soil metagenome | isolation source: 115 cm saprolite under Madrone tree | place: USA:California | collected 2016-06-14 | reverse complement strand
CGGCTAGCCGTCTTCGAGCGCGTGCATCAGCGTCCGCCACCGCAGGTACGCCTCGCGCGAACCCCGCGCCGCATCGATGGCCGGCGCCACCGCCCGCGGGTCCGCGATCTCCACCCACTCCTTCTCCGGCACCATCCGCGGAAGCTGCACCTGCTCCCACGCCGCGACCGCCTGCTCGAATCCAGGCCCCGACCATTCCTGCTCCTCCGGCGCCTGCTCGTCCTTGGGCACGTCCCTGCGGATGAGCATCTGCTCCCTGCAGTTGTCCATCGCCCAGTACACCTCGTGCGGCTGTTCCCAATCGAACGGCTCGCGCGGCCCCACCCGGTCCGAGACGGCGCGCTCCCACCACATCGCGAACCACTCTACTTGTAGCGGCCCGAGGAAACGGATCCGCTCCGTCGCCATCCAGGGCAGGTCGAGGAACCGGCTGCGAAACGCGGGCCGCACCCAGCGGTAGGTCGGATCGCGAGAGGTCTGCGGCAGGATGTCTTCGTTCGCCGGCGCATGCGTGACCGGATCGAGGCGGAACTTGCGCAGGTCCGCCACGCCCAGATCGCGCACTCGCGACAGGAGCGGTGGGCGCAGATCGAGGCGGCGGGGCAGCCGCAGGCGGGGCACCGCCAGGAGAACGGTGCGAAGCCCGCGGACCGGCCGCTGCGCCAGGAGCTTGCGGGCCGCGCGCCGCGAGAAGTATCGGCGCAAGGCCGCGCGCAGCCGGCGGAACATCTACGGCTCCACTTCCTCGGAGGCCGGCGTCGAGAGCTCAGCCGCATCCCGGGCCGACACCGCCGCCGCGACCGGAACCAGGTCCTCGAACAGCGCGCCGAACTTCACGTTGCCGTCCGGCGTGATGTAGATCGCCGCTCGCTGGGGGAGCGGGGGGACTTCCGGCAGCACGCCCGGCAACCCGCTCCGCGATTCGCTCTCGGAGGCCACGGCGCCCCATCCTACCAACACCCCCTCTTGACTACCACCCCTCGCTTGCTTGAAACTACGGCAAGCCCTCGTCTGTTTCCTCGGCGAGCGGCGCCGGGGGAGCCGCAGACGTGCCCGACGACAAGCGCCTCGTCCCCGATTTCCAACTCGTCGTGGACGGGAACGCGGCGGATCCGCAGCTGAAGAGCTCGGTCCTGGGGATCCGCGTCACCGACGACATGGACAGGTCCAGCCGGTTCTGGGTCCATCTCTCGGACACCGACCGCAAGTGGACGCAGCAGGACAAGTTCAAGCCCGGCACTCCCATCGAGATCAAGCTCGGCTACCAGGGCCAGATCAAGAGCGTCTGCAAGGGCGAAGTCTCGAACATCGAATTGGTGCTCACGCCCGACGGGCCCACCCGGCTGATCGTCGCCGGCGTCGACAAGGGACACGCCTTCGACCGGGGCACCGTCACCAAGACCTACAAGGACGTGAAGGACAGCGACCTGGCGCGGCAGATCGCGCAGCGGCACGGCCTCTCCGCCGACGCCGACGACAGCAAGGTGGTCCACGACTTCGTCATCCAGAACAACCTCTCCGACTACGACTTCCTCATGCAGCGGGCCGCGCTCGCCGGCTTCCGCATGTACGTCGACGACAAGAAGCTGCTCTTCAAGAAGCCCAAGCTGGGCGACGCGCCGGCGGCCAAGCTGATCTGGCGCGAGAACATCGGCCGGTTCGTGCAGGAAGTGAACACCTTCGACCAGGTCTCGAAGATCACCACCACCGGCTGGGACGTGCAGCAGGCGAAGGAGCTGACCGGGCCGGGAAAGGGCGGCGACGAGTACGGCAAGCAAGGCGGCACCGTCACCGGCGCGCAGCTGGTCAAGCAGATGTTCGGCGAGGTGGAGCAGCACATGGCCATCGCCAGCGGGCAGAAGAACCTGCTCGAGGCGGTGGCGAAGAGCGAGTTCAACCGCCGCGCCGGCACCTTCGTCCACGCCGAAGCGCGCGTCACGGGCGACCCCGCGATCCGCGCCGGCGCGGTGGTCGAGGTGGAGAAGGCCGGCAAGCGCGTCGACGGCCAGTACTACGTCGTCTCCACCGACCACCTGTTCTACGTCGACACGGGCTACGCCACCGAGCTGCGCGCCAAGCGGTACACGATCAAGAAGGGATCCTCGCCGGCCAAGGACCTGGGCAAGTTCGCCAAGGCGCTGCAGGACGCCGCCAAGAAGGCCCAGGAGATCGCCGACAAGATCAAGGAGGCCGCGGCCTGGGCCCTGAAGGCGGCGCGGGAGGCGGCCAAGCGCGCCTCGCAGGCGGTCGATGCCGCCAAGCAGGTCTGGCAGGACGTCAAGGACGCGCTGGAGCAGGTGAAGAAGGGCGCGGGCGACGTCGCGGACGCGGCGCTCAAGAGCATCGAGAGCCGGCTGCCGGCGCTCAAGGACTACGTCGCGCAGGCCAAGGCCAAGGTCCAGGAAGCGGCGCAGGAAGCGTCCAACGCGACCCAGGAGATCGCCCGCGAGGCGCTGACCAAGGCGCACGAGGCCGCGGCGCAGGTGGCCGACATCGCCGGCCAGGCCATCCAGCACGCGCGCGACGCGTACGACGCGGTGAAGGCCGCCGCGCTGGACGCGGTGCACACGCAGGGCGAGGGGCTTTCGCCGGCGGTGCGCGGACTCAAGTCCGGACTGCTGGTGTCGGCGCAGACGGCGGTGGCGGTGGGCAAGGCGGGCATGACGCTGGCGCAGGCGGCCATCGTCAAGGGCAAGAGCGCCATCGAGCTCTGCGCCGCGTCGGCGGTCGCCGCGGCAAAGTCGATGATCGATGGCCTGAGCGGTGACTTGTCCAACCTGAACGGTTCGGTGAAGTCATCCGGGGATGCCGCCGGCAAGAGCCTGGGCAGCGCCATCGCCGCGGGTGCGCAGAACGCGCTCGACTCCGCGAAGAACGCCATCCAACAAGCGCAGGACGCGATCCAGCAGGCGAAGGAGGCGGTGAAGAAGGCGCAAGACACCATCAAGCAGAACGTCGGCGACAAGCTGAAGGACCTGGTCGGTCAGGCGAAGGGAATGATCGAGCAGGTCAAGAGCACCGTCGACCAGTACAAGCAGAAGTTCGACGACTACAAGAAGCTGATCGAGGACAAGGCCGACGACTGCGGCGGCAAGTACATCAAGGCCGGCAAGTACATCAAGGAGCACGGGGACAAGGCGTACAAGGCGGGCAAGTCCTGCTTCGAGCACATCAAGAAGGGGCTCGACCTGCTCAAGGACAAGAAGTGGGACGACGCGGGCAAGGAAGTCGATCCGGCGCAGAACGACTTCGAGACGGCGAAGACCGAAGCCCAGCTCGTCTTCGACAAGCTGGAGGAGGTGGAGAAGGAGCTCCCCGCCAACGTCAAGGTCATCCTTCAGGTGTTGGTCGAGAAGGTCCGGCAGATGCTGCCGCAGGGCGAGTCGTCGCTGGGCAAGTTCGTCGAGGCGGTGAAGGCGCGGGTGGGCGAGCTCGCCGCCAAGGCCAAGGAAGCCTACGAGAAGGCGAAGAAGATCTACGAGCAGGTGAAGGCCGAGTTCGACAAGTACAAGAAGCAGTTCGAGCAGCTGAAGGAGTTCTACGAGGCCGCCAAGGACGCGGTGGAGACCGGCGAGCGGGCCTGGAACGAAGGCAAGGAGGCCGTCGCCAAGTGCAAGGAAGCGCTGCAGCTGGTGCAGAAGCGCGACTGGGACGGCGCGAAGAAGGACGGCGACGAAGCGAAGATCAAGATGGAGCAGGCGAAGGTGGACGCCGAGGCCTGCTCCGAGAAGGCGAAGGAGGCGTACGAGAAGGTCCCCGAGCAGGTGAAGGTCGCGCTGGAGCAGCTGGCCGAGAAGCTCAAGGGCTTGATGGGCAGCGGCGACTCCACCCTGGGCAAGACGCTGGAAGCCATCGAGCAGAAGCTCGGGCAGCTGGCGGAGAAGGCAAAGAAGTACGCCGCCGAGGTGGAGGAGAAGGTCAAGGAGTACAAAGCCAAGTACGACCAGTACCGGCAGGACTTCGAGCAGCTGAAGCGGGTGGTGGAGGAAGCGAAGGCGGCGAAAGAAGCCGGCGAGCTCGCCTACAACAAGGCCAAGGACTGCTTCGCGAAGGTCAAGGACGGACTGAAGAAGGTCGAGGCGCACGACCTCGACGGCGCGAAGAAGGACGCGGAAGAGGCGAAGAAGCGCTTCGACGAAGCGCAAGCGGCCGCCGAGGACTGCTACGCCAAGGCGGACCAGGCGCTCAAGGACATCCCCGAAGATCTAGTGGAGGCGGTGCAGGCCATCGTGGAGAAGGTGAAGGCGCTCCTCCCCAAGGGCGGCGGCGACGGCCCGTTGCAGAAGCTCGTGGCCGAGATCGAGAAGGGGATCGGCAAGGCGGCGCAGGAAGCGCAGAAGCTGGCCGAGAAGGCCAAGCAGACCTTCGACGAGGCGAAGCAGAAGTACGACGCCCTCAAGGTCGAATTCGAGAAGCTCAAGCAGTTCCTCGAGGACGCGAACGCAGCCAAGGAGCACGGCGAGAAGGCGTACGCGAAGAGCAAGGAGCTGTTGGAGAAGTGCAAGCAGGCGCTGGACAAGCTGAAGAAGCACGACTTCGAGGGCGCGAAGCAGGACGCCGGGACCGCGAAGGTTCTCTTCGAGCAGGTGCAGACCGAAGCGGAGGCTTGCTACCAGGCCGCGGACAAAGCGAAGGACGAAGTGCCGCAGAGGGTGAAGGACGCCTTGCAGGTCATCGTCGAGAAGGTGAAGGCGATGCTGCAGAAGATCGGAGGCGGCTCGAAGACGCCCTCCGAAGACTCCATCCTCGGCCGCACCCTCAAGGAAGTGGAGAAGCAGGTCGGCAAGCTGGCCGCCGAAGCCAAGAAGCTGGCCGAGCAGTCCAAGCAGAAGCTGGACGAGGCGAAGCAGTTCTACCAGGCGCACAAGGACGACCTCGAGAAGCTCAAGGACTTCGGCGAGCAGGCGCAGGCCGCGAAGGAGCACGGGGACAAGGCGTACGAGGCCGCGCAGGACGTGATCGGCAAGTCGAAGGAAGCCGTCGCCGCGTTGAAGAGCGGCGACGTCGCCACGGCCAGGTCGAAGCTGGAGCAGGCCAGACCGTCCCTGGAAACCGCCCGGACGGAGTCTGAGGCGCTGGCCGCGGCAGCGGAGAAGGCTTACGGAGATCTGCCGCCTTCAGCGAGAGAGAAGCTCAAGAGCACCGTCGAGAAGGTCAAGGCGATCCTGGCGAAGGCCGATGATTTCGTGAACCGGGTCCAGGCCGCGGCCGATGCGCTCGGCGAGAGCGCGCTGGCGGCGGCCACGGCGGCGCAGGAGGCCGCTGACAGCGCAGCCTCCGCCTACGCGGGAGCGAAGAAGGCGTACGAGGATTCCGCCGCCGCGGCGAAGGAAGAGATCGGCAAGCTGGTGGACTCGACGCGCTCGCAGGTCGAGGCCGCCCTGCAGAAGGCCATGGAGCTGCAGCAGCAAGGCCAGGCCGCCGCGGACCGCGCGTACGACTGGGCCAAGGACGACGCGCAGAAGGCCGTCGCGCAAGCGCAGGCCGTCCACGCCGAGTGCGAGAAGGCGTACGCGGCCGCGCAGCAGCAGCTCGATGCATTGGTGGCGAAGGTGGGTGAGCGCGGCAAGACCGCGGGCCAGCCGCTCCTGGACAAGGCGAAGGAAGCCGTCGCGGTGGCGAAGCAGGTCCTGGACAAGTCGGTCCAGGCCGCCGGTGAGCTGGGGCAGAGCTACCTGGAGGAAGCGCAAAAGCGGGCCGCGGCGGAAGCGGCGAACACCGATTACGAGGCGGCGAAGAAGGGCCTGGAAGACGCGGGGCAGAAGGCGCAGGGGACCATCGGGCCCCTGGTCGATTCGACCCAGAAGGAAGTGGCGGACGCGCTCGCCAAGGCGCAGGAGCTGCAGCAGCACGGGAAGGCCGCGGCGGACAAGGCGTACGCGTGGGCGAAGAGCGACGCCGAGCAAGCCGTCGCGCAGGCGCAGACCGTCTTCGCCGCCTGCGAGAAGGCGTACCAGAACGCGCAGAAGGCGTTCGACTCGTTGAAGCAAGAGATGCCCGCGGCGGCGGAGAAGAGGGGCCGCCCTCTCGTCGACCAGGCGAAGGTCGCCTACGACATGGCGAAGCAGCTCCTCGACAAGGCCGCCGCCGCGGCGGGCGAGCTGGGTCAGTCGATGCTGCAGGAGGCGAAGCAGCAGGCCGAAGCCTCCTCGAAGGAAGCGGACACGGGCCTCGAGCAGGCGAAGAAGCAATTCGACGAGAAGGGCGGCGCCGCTCAGAAGGAGATCGCGAGCATCGTCGACAAGACGCAGGAGAAGGTGTCCGCCGCGCTCAAGTCCATCGACGAGCTGGTGCGCCATGGAAAGGAAGGCGCGGAAGCGGCGGTGAAGGGCGACGAGGCCGGCTGCCAGAAGGCGGTGGACGATGCCGAGAAGGTCGTCGCGCAGTGCCAGGCCGCCTCCGACGAGGCGGAGGCGAGCCTCAAGAGCCTGACGGAAAAGGTCCCGCAGCGGGCGCGGCAGGTCGGGCAGCCGCTGGTCGATCAAGCGAAGCAGGCGCTGGCGACCGCGAAGGAGCTGCTCGAGCGCGCGAAGCAGGCGCTGCAGGAGATGAAGGGCGGCGGGCTCAAGGAGGCGCAGGCGGCGCAGAAAGAGGCGGAAGACCTCTTCGCCAAGGTGTGGGCGGAAGCGAAGAAGCAGCTGGAGAACGTCGCGCAGGAGATGAAGAAGAAGGTCTCCGAGTCCATCGATCGCCTGCTGAAGAAGCTCGAAGAGGAAGTGCTGAAGGGCGCCGAGAAGGTGCTGGAGAAGTCGCTGGAGACGGCCACCAAGTCCTGGGACCTGAAGGAGGCGGAGAGCGCCAGCGAGGCGGAGGCCACCAAGCAGCTCAAGGAAGTGATGCAGAAGGCGCTGGCCGACGCGAAGGAGGAGCTGAAGAAGCTCGCGCAGGATTTCAAGGCCGCGGGTGAGAAGGCCGGCACCGAGATGCTCACCCACATCGCGCTGGGCACCGATGCGGCGGCGGGCACTGCCGACCAGAGCGTGGCGGCCGCGGACCAGGTGCAGAACAACCCGGTGCGCAAGGCCGACGAGCAGAGCAAGCAGGCCGAGGCGAAGCACGACGAGCTGTCCAAGTCGCACGACCAGGAGAAGGACAAGCCCGAGGAGCAGACGAAGAAGTTCGTCTCCCAGCTCAAGGACCAGTACGGAAAGGTCCACGAGATGGGCCAGAAGATGCAGGGGCCGCTCAGCGAGACGATCAAGAAGAGCGGCGTCTCGGTCGACAAGAGCGCGGGCATCTTCATGTCGCAGGCGCGCGGGGCCGTCGATCAGGCGATGGCGGCGCACGACGAAGCCAGGAGCGCCTACGACGAGGCGCAGAAGAAGAGGGGATCGCTGAAGGAGCTGGCGGGCCACATCCCCGAGCTCAACCAGCACCTCGACGGGGCCTTCACCCAGCTTCGCAACGGGTACGACGAGGGGAACAAGGCCGCCGACGAAGCGAAGAAGACCGTCAAGGCCCACGAGGACGAGATCGCGGTCGAGGCGGAGAAGATCACCGCCCAGGCCGCCGAGGCGGTGAAGCGGGCGGAGTCGGCCCTCGCCGAAGCGAAGCGGCGGATGGAGGAGAACAAGGCGCTCTTCCGCGGGCTGCCGATGAGGCCGGGGGTCTCGGACACCATCGACGCCGCGTCGGCGGCGGCCCAGAGCGCGACGGCTGCCGCCGAGTCGGCGAAGAACAGCGGGGCCGAGGCCAAGGCGACGGCCACCGGCGCGTGCAAGGTGCCGGACGACGAGCGCGTGAAGGACGCTGCGCTGGGCGCCATCGGCGAGTTGGAGAAGGCGGCGAAGAAGGCCGAGGAGACCGCGGACAAGGCGCAGAGCGCGGTGGACAGCGCGGCGCAGGGAGACTCGGCGGGCGCGAAGAAGGACGCGGGCGCGGCCCGCTCCTCGCAGCAGGCGACGGCGAGCGCGGCCGGCAGCGCGAGCACGTCCGCGAAGCAGAGCCAGCAAACGGCCGCGCAGGCGGCGGGAAAGAAGGAGCCGCCGAAGGAAGACGCCGGTGCAGGAGGAGCGCCGCCGGCGGGAGATGCGCAGAAAGGCGCTGCGGGCGCGAGCGACACGGAGAAGGCGGCTGGCGCGGCCGGCGATGCGCAGAAGGCGGGAGGCGCGGCGCAGCAGGGCGAGGGCGTCGCTGGTCAAGCGCAAGGGGCGGCCGGAGCGGCGCAGCAGGGCGGAGGCGTGGCGGGTCAAGCGCAGGGCGCGGCGGGAGCAGCGCAACAGGGAGCCGGTGGCGCGGGACAAGCGCAAGGCGCGGCGGGAGCGGCACAACAGGGCGCGGGTGCGGCGGCTCAAGCGCAGGGCGCCGCCGCGGCTCCCGCAGGTCAAGCACAAGCCGCCGCCGGCGCTGCGCCGTCCGCAAGTCCGGCCCAAGCTGCCGCCGGAGGTGTTGCCGCGGCCGGCGGCGCGACGCCCGCGCAGGCCGCAGCCGGCGCCGTGCCTTCGGCGCCCTCAGCCCCTCGCGCGCCATCGGCGCCTGCCGCGCCCTCGATCCCCGGCGGCGCGCCGCGCGTTTCCGAAGCGCCGGACGTGCCCGGCGAGGGAATCGTGGCGAAGGCGAAAGGCACGGCGGACCAGGCTGCTGCCGCTCCCGAAAACATTCCTGCCGCTCCCAGCATCTCTCCGCGCGCTCCGGGCACGGCGCAGCTGCAGAGCGAGGGCATCCTCGACAAGGCACACGGCGCGGCGGACCAGGCGCAGGGAGCGGCCGCGGCAACTTCTTCGGGCGGCGGAGCGATCGAGGCCGCCACGGGCGCCGGGGGCGCGGTGGGATCCGCCGTTGCCGCGGTCCGCTCCACCACCGAGGACAAAGAGCCGGCGTCGGCCCCGACGGTAATCGCCGCCGCCACCGGCGTGGGCGCGAAAGTGATCCCGGGCAAGGCCGGCGGCGCCGCCGCCACCGCTCACGAAGCCGCGGCTGATCTCGACGCGGCGAAGGATCTTCCCTCGTCCGCGCAGGACGTCGCGAAGAAGGCACAGACCGCCGCGCTCGGCACCCGGGGCGGCACGAAGCTCGCCGAAGCGAAGCCCATCCAGGACGACGCGACGAAGCAGGCCGAAGACCTCGAGACCGCGAAAAAGACCGCGCAAGAAACGGTCAAGCCGGAAGACAGCAGCGACATCGAGGAATGAAACGGCGCCAGGGGGGAGCTCCGATGATTGAATTCGTTGATGATTTCAGCCGAGGGGCGAAGGGCGCCGCGCGGCCCTTCAGTCCACTGCTTGACTCTGGGGGGAATTCTCCCAAAATAGGCGCAGCCCCCTCACCTCTGCACTCACTTCGGGAGAGTCACCTCCTAGGGTAGTCGTGTGTCGTCCATGTCCAAGCACCAGGTCATTCGCGACGTCGGACAGACCCTTCTCGGCGTGCTGCGCGCCGAGCTCTCCGCACAGAAGAGCAAGGCCAAGGCGCATCTCGCCGCGCCCACCGCCGACTTCCTCCGCCGCAACGCTCCCTGCCTGGTGCTCCACCTCTACGACCTGCGCCCCTCCGTCGACGTGCGCGCCAACGAGAACTGGCAGGTCGAAGAAGAGGTGACCGACGACAAGGGCGAGACGCACGTCGTCCGCTACGCGCGGCCGCTGGAGATGGGCCTGCGCTACCTGATCACCGCCGCCGCCGAGGACGTGGGCGACGAGCACGAGATCCTCGCCATCGGCATGAAGGCGTTCCTCGATCATCCGAAGCTGCACGGCGATCAGCTCCTGGGAGATTCCTTCTTCCGGCAGGACGCGCTCCAGCTCCATCCCGACACCGACTTCACGCTGGAGACGGCGGGCAGCGTCTTCGCGGGCCTCGGCCAGGGCACGAGGCTGGCGGTCGGCTACCGCACCGAGGCGCGCCTCTACTCCGGCCGCGAGATCGGGCGCAGCAAGCGCGTCCGCGAGCGCCACATCGATGTGTTCGATCAGCTCAGACCACCCCCGGGCAGCATCAGCGCCAGGGAACTGGGGGTGGAGGCGAAGCCGCCGAAGATCGTGTCTCCGCCGCGCAAGTGATCCCTGGCTGGAGGGGAAGTTCGTTCGACCTGTGGTCATCGAGAAGAGGAACCAACGCAATCTCCCACGCGAGACCGCCTCCCTTGTGCGGCCTCCAACCACCGAACGGTAAGGAGCTGTAAATGGCAACGTCGTATCTGTCCCCTGGCGTGTACATCGAGGAGGTCGACCGTGGCTCGAAGCCCATCGAGGCAGTCGGGACTTCGACCGCGGCATTCATCGGCGAGTCGTCGGTCGGCCCCACCAACGAGGCGGTGCTGATCACCAACTGGGCGCAGTACACCCGGACTTTCGGCGACTTCTCGCACTCGACGCACCTCGCGCACGCCCTCTACGGGTTCTTCAACAACGGCGGCACCAAGGCGTTCGTCTGCAACGTCTCTCCCAGGAGCGTCACCGCGGAGCAGGCCGCCAAGGAAGCCGAGAAGAAGGAAGCGGAGACGAAGAAGGCTGCCGAAGGCGGCAAGCCGGCTCCGGCTCCCGCTCCCGTCGCGACGGCACCGCAGTCCGCCGCCGCGAACCCGGCGCTGTACATCGGCAAGGACGAGGGCCCTGGACGCCGCACGGGCCTCAACGTCTTCAACGACATCCCGGAGATCTCGCTGGTCGCAGCACCGGGCCAGTCGGACTCCGCGATCCAGGATGCGGTGATCTCGCACTGCGAGAACAACAAGTACCGTTTCGCGATCCTCGACTCGGCGGAGGAGCTGGGAAAGGATGGCATCGCAAAGATGCCCAAGCCGCGCGACTCGCAGTACGCGGCAGTCTATTTCCCCTGGATCCAGGTGTACGACCCCGAGAAGGGGAACATCTTCGTTCCGCCCTCGGGCCACATGGCCGGCATCTACGCCCGCTCCGACTCCGAGCGCGGCGTGCACAAGGCCCCCGCCAACGAGATCGTCCGCGGAGCGCTCGGTCTCAAGTACAGCATCTCGCGCCCCGAGCAGGACTTCCTCAACCCGCGCGGGATCAACTGCATCCGGAACATGGGCGACCGCGGCATCCGCGTCTGGGGCGCCCGGACGGTGAGCAGCGACCCCTCGTGGCGCTACATCAACGTCCGCCGCCTGTTCCTGATGGTGGAGCAGTCCATCGAGATCGGCACCCAGTGGGTGGTGTTCGAGCCCAATGACGAGACGCTCTGGAAGAGGGTGACCCGCAACATCACCTCCTTCCTGCTGCGCATCTACAACTCGGGCGCGCTGATGGGCAAGACGCCGGAGGAGGCGTTCTACGTGAAGTGCGACAGCGAGACCAACCCGCCGGAGGTGGTCGACGCGGGCCAGATGGTCTGCGAGATCGGCATCGCGCCGGTGAAGCCGGCCGAGTTCGTGATCTTCCGCATCGGCCAGATGGCAGGGCAGGCGAAGTAGCACTGAGGGGGGAAGCGCCCGGGGCCCGATCCGTGGGCCCCGGGCACTCCATGGGGTGGCGGGACAATCGATGATGAGGACGAAGAACCGGATCCACGTTCCGGAAGGCAGTGAACCCGGGCCCTCGCAGGGGGCCGAAGACTCGGAGAAACAGAATGTCGAAGAACACGCGTGAAACCCTGAAGGGATCGACCAAGACCCAAGGCGACTTCAACCTCGCCCACCGGTTCAACGTCGAGCTGGACGGCCTCCTGGTCGGCGGTTGTCACACCGTCGAGGGCCTGGAGCACGAGCACGAGGTCGTCGAGTACCAGGACATGAAGATCGTCCGCGACTTCGGCGCCACGAAGGAATTCTTCAACTGGCGCAAGACCGTCCTCGACGGCAAGGTGGAGCGCAAGAGCGTCTCCATCATCCTGCTCAACGACGCGGGCGAGGAGGCGATGCGCTACAACCTGTTCGAGTGCTGGCCCATCAAGTACAAGGGCCCGGACCTCAACTCGCGCAACAGCGCGCACGCGACCGAGGCCATCGAGCTCGCCTACGAAACGTTCGAGATGAAGTGAGCCGGTAGCCCTTCGGGGCGAAGGTCCTGGCCCCGCGGGTCGTCCGCGCATCGGACGGCCCCGGGGGCCGGGGCGAAGGGTCGGCGAACCGGCAACCAAACGCAGCATCCACCCCGAGGGATTGTTCCACGATGGCGTTCAAGACCGAATTCGAGTTCACGCTGCCGAAGGGTTTCGTCGACGATCAGGGCAACCTGCATCGCAAGGGCGTGATGCGCCTGGCCACCGCCAAGGACGAGATCATTCCCCTCCAGGATTTCCGGGTGAAGAACAACCGCGCCTACCTGGTGATCATCCTGCTCTCGCGCGTGATCACGAAGCTCGGGGACCTCAAGGAAGGCGCGGTGAATCCCGGCGTGGTCGAGGGGCTGTTCTCCGCCGATCTCTCCTACCTGCAGGAGTTCTACCGGCAGATCAACGAGAGCGGCACCGCCAACGTCGGTGCCAAGTGCCCGGGCTGCGGCCAGGAGTTCCAGGTCGACATCGGGACGGGGGCCACGGCGCTGGGGGAATCGTAAGCTACCCGTTGGACAAGCTCTCCGGCGAGGTAGCCTACATCGCGTACCACTTCCACTGGGGCATGGACGACATCCTCTCGATGGAGCACAAGGAACGCCACATGTGGATCAAGGAGATCTCGGAGATCAACAAGCGCATCAACGAAGCGTCCAAGGGGGGCGGCGGGACGTCGTTCTAGACGGTCAGCCTCCGCAGGAGGCTGAGCGTCTACCGCTTTGAGACTGAACATGACGAGCCTCTACAAGTCCCCCGGCGTCCACATCGAGTCCGCCGGCGATCGCTACGTCCCCCTCGACCGGGTGGAGACCGGAGTCACCGCGTTCCTCGGGGTCACCGGTCAAGGTCCGCGCAACGCTCCCACGCGCGTCGGCACCTTCGAGCAGTACGAGAAGGTGTTCGGCGCCGCCGATACGTACATGACGCACGCGCTGCGCGGCTTCTTCGACAACGGCGGGCGCACCGCTTACGTGCTCAACGTGGGACCTGCGGGCGGGCTCGACCCGATGCCGGACGACTTCATCGGCCTGCAAGGGACCGAGCCGCGCGGCCTGCTGGCGCTGGAACGGATCGAGGACGTCGACCTGGTGGTGGCGCCGGACCTCATGTTCCACTACCGGCGCTCGGTGGGGTTCCAGGAGCCGTCGCACGTGCTCGTCGTGCAGCGGGCGATGATCGAGCATTGCGAGAAGCTGCGCGACCGCTTCTGCCTGCTCGATTCGCTCCCGGGCCACGATCTCGAGGAAGCGCTGCGCTGGCGAGCCCGGTTCGACAGCTCCCACGCCAGCTTCTACTTTCCCTGGATCAAGGTGCGCAAGGGCGAGGAAGTGCTGGCTCCCCTCCCGCCTTCCGGGCATATCGCGGGGATGATCGCGCGCTCCGATCGCCAGGAGGGCGTGCATCGCGCGCCCGCGAACCAGCCATTGCAGGGTCTGGTGGACGTTGCCCGCCGCGTGCGCAAGCGCGAGCGCGACCACGCCTTCGATCACCGGATGAATACGCTCATCCCCTTCGTCGGCCGCGGCGTCCGCATCTGGGGCGCGCGCACGCTCAGCTCCGATCCGGCGCTGGTGCAGATCAACGTCCGCCGGCTCCTGATCCTGGTCCGCAAGAGCGTGGAGAAGTACGCGCAGTGGGTGGTGTTCGAGCCCAACGAGCCGACCTTGTGGAAGAAGCTCGTCCGCTCGGTTGACGTCTTCCTCGGCGACCTGTGGAAGCAGGGCGCGCTGGTCGGCGGATCGCAGGAGGAGGCGTACTACGTGAAGTGCGACGAGGAGACCAATCCGCCCGAGGCGCGCGACGTGGGCGAGCTGCTCGTCGAGATCGGCATCGCGCCCGTCAAGCCCGCGGAATTCATCGTCGTGCGCATCCACCAGTGGACGCGCGAGCGCACCGATGCCGAGGCAGCGGAAGCGGCCACACCCGCGGTGGGGTAGCCCCGGCTTGCCTACCCGCTAGACAAGCATCCATGGCTCTGGTAAGCTGAACCAAGTTATTGGTGTGTCTTCGTTTCGAAGGGGGGTGTCCCGATGCCCGCCGCACGCAAGGACCACGCTGCAATCGGCCACTTCCGCGTAGAGATCGACTCGATCGACAGCGGGACCTTCCGCAAGTGCTCGGGCCTCAAGAGCGAGAGCGAGGTGTTCGAGTACCAGGAAGGCGGGGACAACGAGACCATCCGCAAGCTGATCGGCCCCACCAAGGCCTCCAACCTGGTGCTCACCAAAGGGTTCGTCTCCGATCCGGCGCTGTTCAAGTGGCGTGACGAAGTGGCCTCCTCAGGCACGAAGGCCATCGCCCGCCGGAACGGATCGGTGGTGGCGCTCTCCCACGACGGCAAGACGGAGATCGGCCGCTGGAACTTCCAGAAGGCCTGGCCGATCCGCTGGGAGATGGCCGAGTTCGACGCCAGCACCGGACAGGCGATGTGCGAAGTGCTGGAGCTCGCCGTCGAGAAGCTGACCAAGGGGTAGCGCCGGTGCCGGAAAACCCCACCGCGACGAGCGGACCTTCGCTGGAGCAGATCCTGTGGCGGTCGATGGATCGCTTCCGCGAGGACCCGGCCGTCCTCGACGCCGAGGAATTCGCCGAGCACATCGCGCACGCCTTCGACGAGGTCGTCCCCGAAGAGGCGTTTGCGGACAGGTTCTTCCACACCGACGAGACGCTGCACATCCGGCCGGCCACCCTGGCGGAGGCGGTCGTTCGCAGCACGACACAGCGCCTGCACGTGTACGAGTTCGATCTGAACAACCTCGAGTACGTGATCGTCGAGGACGAGGACAAGCTGGTCGTCGTCTCGGAGTTCGGCCAGTTCGCCTTCCCCAGCGAAGACGCGGTCCGCCGGGCGCTGGAAGCCGCGGTGGTGAAGGCCCCCGAGCGCCAGGCAGGGGGACCCCGCGCGTACTTCGTGCGCAAGGGCGGCGAGGTGGTCGGCGTCGATGCCAACCAGGTGGCACGAACGCTGGACCGGCTTGCCATCCGGCAAGTGTCCGCTCCCACCGTGGCCGAACCGGCCAGGCGGCTCGCCGTCTTCCATCCGGTGCGCACCGCGCTGAGCGAAGCGCGCGAGGAGCAGGCGCTGCGGCAGGATCCGCGCCTCCTGCTCCCGCCGCGGGCCGCGGCTCCTCGGGCGGAGACGGCCCTGGTACAGGGGCCGGAGGCGCCGCGCGCCGGGGAGGGAGCGGCCCAGGAGGACACCGCGTCGCAGCCGGCTGCCGCGTCCCAGCAGGCCTCTTCCGCCGGGATGATCCAGGCCGCGACACCGGCCAAGGCCCTCTTCCTGCTCCTGCCGGACGGGTCGATGGCCCAGGCCCGGATCGGCGCGGCCCATCGCTTCGAGCAGATGCTCGCCGACCGCGCGCAGGTCGCCGCGCGGAGCGTGGCGGTGGAGGCCGGCGACGTCGTCGCCATCGTGGACGGAACCGTTCGCGCGAGCCCGGGGGAGCGGGCGCTGGCGCAGGGCGAGGCGATCGCGGCGGTGCGATCGGCCGACGCGCCGGTGCGCGCGCTCGCCGGCGACGACGTCGCCCGCGAGCTGGTCTGGGGCGCGCGCGTGGTTCCAGCGGTGGGCGAAGACGATCGCTATTGGGTGCAGCCGGAGAGGGCTTTCCGGCCGGACGCCGAAGCTCCCCGCAAGACCATCGTCGCCACCCCGCTCGAGCTGGGCCAGATCACCGGCGATCCCTGGGCCGACTGGGCGCTCACCGTCTCCGAAGCGCGGCCGCTGGCGGCCATGACTGCGCGAGGAGACGCCGGAATGGCTCCCTCGCTGGCGACCGGCCCGCGCCTCCTGCGGACGGACGCGATGCAGCTGGGCGGGACCCCTGTCGTGGCGTTCCGCGCTCCCGACGGAACGATCCTCACCAGCGAGACGGTGGAGCCGGTGCGGCTCGCGGCTTCCGGTCGCCCGGACGCTCCCGTCGCGCTGCGCACACTCATCGATCCGCTTCCAAGATCCGGCGCGATGCCGTTCACCTCGCTCCAGACGCTGCGCACCGCGCTGGAGCGCACCATGGCGGTGGGCGCCTACCGCCTGCCGCTCACCGCGGGAGGCGACGGACCTGACCAGAGCGGCCGGTTCCCCAGCCCGGCGCTGGCGGCGGCGGAGACCGAGCAGCAGCTCGTCCTCTCCATGCCGTTTGCGGAGCGCGGCGGGCTGCACGTCGGCCCGGATCTCACGGCCGCGCTCGACACGCTGCTGGCCTCGCCGGTCGTTCCCGTGCAGCGGGTTGCGGCTCCAGTCCTCGCCCTCGAGCCGCCGCCGCTCGCTTCCTCCAGGACGCAGCTCGCCGCGGTGGCGCCCGACGCGCGTTCGCTCCCGATGGCCGTTGCTCAGCCTCCGGCCGCCAGCGAAGCCAGTTCGTGGGCCATTCGTGGAGAGGCACTTCAGACAGCGCGCCGGGCGGTCCTCACGCTCGATGTTCCCGCGGTGCAGCCGCTGCTGGGACGAGATCCTTCGATCTCCGGCGTGCCCATGTTGCTGCGCCGGGCGGTGGCAGAGAGCGAACAGTGGACGCTCGCGACGGGTCTGCCTGACAGCGCTCGCGACCTGGCGGTGCGCGCGCCGTTCTTCACCGATGTCCAGGTCTCCCCGGAGCCCGCGCCGCGGGCTCCGGAGCTGGGAGAGGAAGAGATCCTCATCCCCTTGCCGCTCTGGGCCCAGATGGGCCGCGGCGCGGTCGGGGAGACCGAGCGCATCATGGCCGCGCCGCTGCCCCCTGCGGGATACGCTCCGCCGCTCGGCGCGTACCGGCTGGTGGCTCCCGGCGGCGGTCCCCTCGATCTGTCCGGAAGCGCGGCGCCGTACGCCCGGATCGTGGAGGTGGCCGGACCGACGTCGGTGCGGCTCGCCCCGCGCCCCTGGGGAACGGTGACCGCGACGACGCTGGGCGGCAGGTACTCTCTCGCCCGGGTCCCGTTGGACGAGGCGGGCTCCGGCGAGACGGCGCGCGGACGGATCCGCATCGGAGAGCCTCTCCAGGGCAGCCACGTGCCGGCGCTCGTCTCGGCCGCGCGCGAGCTGCGAGAGGCCGAAGCGCATCCTCGGCTTCCGGTTCCGGCTGGGCCCACGCGGACCGAGCCTGAGGCCGCCGGCGCGGATCGGCCGAGGCCGGTCGAATGGATCCAGGTTGCCGCTGCGCCTCGGGCCGCTCCAGCGAGCCCGCCGGCGGCCGCCCCCCCGGCCGAGACTCGGTTCATCTCCGGTCTTCCGCCAGGGATGTGGAGCGGACACCGTCCGGCGTCCACGGCCGACTACAAGCTGTGGACCTACGGGTTCACGCATCGCGATCAGCCGCAAACGGTAGGCGGCGTCCGGCTCTCCAGCTTCTCGAGGCCCGTCTACCCGCAGCTGCCCATCGCGCTGCGCTTCCGCTTCGCCGCGGCTCCGCTCTGGTGGTCCAGCCGGACGCGAGAGGCGTCGTTGGAGCTGGCGGGCGAAGGCCGGGCGCCGTCGGACGCCTTGCGCGAGGGATTGCGCGCCACGAACACGGCCGCCTCGCTCTGGCGCTCGATCCTCGTCGCCGGCGCGCCAGAGGAACAGGCCATCGCGACCATGGACGCCGGCCGCGAC
>WNFP01005192.1_pt1 | contig 17529 bp, 15 predicted proteins | sample 5400201 | NCBI WGS metagenome assembly WNFP01 (sample SAMN13153355, study PRJNA577476) | soil metagenome | isolation source: 115 cm saprolite under Madrone tree | place: USA:California | collected 2016-06-14 | reverse complement strand
TTTTGCGGGACAGCGTGTCGAGCGACGGAGTGAACGAAGGAAAAGAAAAACTGTTCACCGTTCACTCTGGAGGGGTATTGTGACCAATATCCATCTGCGCTGGACTTGTGTACGCTCAAATTTCGGCGAAGATTCTAGTTGATGCCTAGTCTCCGTAACTGCCAAATGCCTTGCTCACGGCACTTGCGGCTGCAGTTGGATTTCCAGCGATGTATCCCATTGTCGTTTCCATATCGGAATGGCCGAGTAGGTGCTGGATGCTCTTTATGTCATATCCATTGCGGTGTAGCCCGGTTGCATAGTTCTTGCGAAACGTATGGTCGGGATCGGGTGAATCTGCTGGCCACGGGAAACCTGCTTTTCGAGTTTTGTCCATCAACTTGTGTATTCGCGCAACGGGCATTAGGTCCACGTCTCCATTGGAGTTTGGGAAAATGAGACTTGGCGCATTGCGATCTTCATCGCGGGCTTGCGTCTCTTGCCGAAACTTCCGGGCCTTCAATCGAGCCAGCAGTTTTTCTTCAATGGGCAGAACTCGCCGCTCGTGGTCCTTGGGCCTCCAATCGTACTTTTCCAGCTTGTCTTGGCTGTCTTTTACTTCGAAAGCGGAGTTGTTCCAGTCAATGTCCGACCACTCCGCGTGTGTGGCCTGGCTTGCACGAATGCCAAGCTTCAGAAGGAATTGCAGAAAATCCTGCTCATTGTGCCCCGACCTTTTTGGTCCCGTCCAAAGATTGTTGCGGTAGGTTGCTGTCTCCCGGTCGGCCACAAAGAACAACGCTTCAAGCTGCTCGTCAGAATAGATGATTACTTCGGGTGCGCCGTTTCTTCCTGGCCTCGCAGCGCGTGGCATTTCGTTGGGCATGAGCAATCCCCGGCCATCGCGGAAGTTGCGATTTTGAACCATCTGAATTTTGTGAAAACCGAGGAAGATGGAGATATTACGGAAGCGTGTTGCTATGGTTTCACTTTGCTGGCCTTTCCGCCGCGCAAGATTTTTGTACAGGTGCCACTTGTAGTTCACCAGCATTTTTTGGTTGATCTCGTCGGCTTCTTGCTTGCCAGTCTCGTCGGTCGTGGGCATGTAAACCACGCCGACCTCTCGGCAGTACGTCTGCAAGTCCTTGACGCTTCTTGTGTATGTCGAGATGGAGTTCGGAGACAGAGCATCGCCCTTTTTAGCTCCCGCCCGCCACGCTGTAACGCGCTCATTGATGTGCTCAAGATACTGGCTGACAGCCTCATCTATCGTCAGCGGCCCGGTTTTCTTGGGAAGCTCCGCATTAGGTTCTGGCTCCATGCCGTTTCTAATCAGGCTTTGGTCCCGCTCGATGTGCGTGTATCGTGCAAGAACTTCGGGGAAATTGCGGCCTGCTGGAACTACCTTGCGCCGCATCTTCGCACCGTTGGTGCTGGCAGGGGTGTAGCGGATCAAATAGGAGATGGCACCCTCGACTGGAATGAACCGCCCTTTCTTCTCATCCATCGTGATAAATTCGTACCCGCCAGTTGCTTTTCGGACTCGGGCAAGGATAGCGACTTTGGCTTGCATGATTTGGGCTGACTCCACATCAGCTAAAGGAATGGTAACACATATTGGTAATACTGTCAAGAGATATGGAGTTTATAAGGTTTTATGGCTTGTCATTTAGAATCCGCACTTACAAAAAAACCGGGGGTGGGGGGCGCCGAATCTCCGCCCCACGCCCGGACTTACCCGCGCCAACGCGCCGGGTGCGGGATATTCCATGTGGAAATGATTTGCGGATTAGTCCATGTGGTGGTGCATGGCGAAGATGTTGTCCAGGCCTTGTTCGTAGGGGTAGACGTGGACCATCCAGCCAAAGATGATGGGGTGGAAGCGGCCGCCGGCGTCGGAGCAGGCGTCTTCGGTGATGATGGAACCGTGGAGGCCGAACTTGCTCCAGTCGGCGCTGCGGAGTTGATCGCGCGGAGGCATGCAAAGATTGGTGTGCAGGTGCCACATCGCGACGCTGAGAGGGACGCGAGCGTTCAGCTGGTCTTCGGAGGCGCGCTTGGGCATGGTGTACATAGCGCCGACAAGTTCGTAGCCGGTGGCTGTTTTCTTGTAGAGAAGAGACGTCGGGCGCGCGGGATCGAATGTGAAAGATTCGAGAAAGCCGTTGCGATAGCTAGTGAAGTGATATTCGGGCTGCGGGAGATTGGGCAGAAAGATTTTGAAGCCATCATCGAGAGCGGCGTGGTAGTCCTTGTATTTTTCGATGCCGGCGCGAAGTTGCGTCACGATTTCGTTGGCGCGCTGCAGGTCTTCGGGAGTTTGCGTGCGCATGTTGGTCATGAACATGTGGTGGGCATGCGCCTCGCTGTGGCTGGGCGTCATGTCTTGCACGGCGGCCTTTTCGCTGGCTTTTTCGTCGCCCATATCCATGCTGGGCATGGATTTGGATTGCCGCGTGGCGGATTCCTCAGCGGCGGGGCTCTGCGTGGCTTGGTTCTGGACGAAGGGGGCGTGGTGGCCGGGCATGGCGGCCAGCAAAACCGTAAGTACGAAGATGGCGCCTAAAAGCAGGCCGGCTTTTGCGGCGAGATGAAGCAACGTTCTACGCGCTGACATTACAATTCTCCTCACTTAATAATACGCAAGAGATTGGATGGAAATTTCAGCGAAGGCGTTGCGTGGTTCCAGCGGAAAGACTGTACGGAGGGACAGGAAGAATGAAAAAAAGAAGTAATGAAGTAACGAAGTAAAGAAAAAGAAGGACAGGGGGGACGCTAAAGTGTGGGCGGAGAGGGCGTCTCGAGATGAGACTGGGTGGCGTGCTAAAATCATTTTGTGAAAAAACAAACGGTGCAACCGGCAAAATTGTTGACGGGCGGAGTGCAGCCTCCAGGGGACAAATCCATTTCGCATCGCTACGCGATGCTAGCGGGTTTGGCGGAGGGGACCAGCGAGCTGCGGAATTTCTCCGCGGCGGCGGATTGCCATAGCACGCTGGGTTGCATGAGCGCGCTGGGCGCCGAGGTGAAGGTCGAGAAAGACGTGGTACGGATCACGGGCCGGGGGCCGCGAGGGTTGAAAAGCAGTTGGCGGGCGCTGGATGCGGGGAATTCCGGGACGACGATGCGGCTGCTGACGGGGATTTTGGCGGGGCAAGAATTCGCAACAAAGCTTACGGGCGACGGATCGTTGCAAAAGCGGCCCATGAAAAGGGTGGTGGGGCCGCTGCGAGAGATGGGCGCGGACATTCGCGCGAAAGATGATAATTTTGCGCCGCTCGAAATTAAAGGCGCGCGGTTGCACGCAATTGATTATCAGATGCCGATGGCCAGCGCGCAGGTGAAGTCGGCGGTTTTGCTGGCGGGGATGTTTGCGGAGGGTGTGACCAGCGTTACGGAGCCGGCGCGGACGCGGGATCATACGGAATTGGCGCTGGAAGAGTTTGGAGCGGCTGTCGAACGGCACGGGCGAACAACCAAGATTCACGGGCTTTTCGGGGGGAACGGCGCGGGAAAGCTGGTGGCGAAATCTTTGGATGTGCCGGGAGATATTTCTTCGGCGGTGTTTTTTATTGCGGCGGCGTCCTTGCTGCCGGAGTCGAACATCGCGATTCACAATGTGGGATTGAACCCGACGCGAACGGCGATTCTGGATTTGTTTGCGGGGATGGGAGCTTCGATTCAGATGCTTTCGCTGACGAGTTCGCACGGGGAAATCATGGGGGACCTCGCTGTGAAAGGGGCTTCGCTGAAAGGCGGAGTGATTGAGGGCGAAACGATTCCGTTGGTCATCGATGAATTGCCAATGCTCGCGGCGCTGGGGCCGTATACGGAAGAGGGGATTGAGATTCGGAATGCGGGCGAATTGCGTGTGAAAGAGAGCGACCGTATCGCTGCGCTGGCGGAGAATTTGCGGCGGATGGGCGCGACTGTCGAGGAGCGGCCTGATGGATTGAAAGTGGCGGGGCGGCGCGCGGGGAAATTGCGTGGCGCGGAGATACAGCCGCATGGGGATCATCGGATTGCCATGGCGTTTGCCGTGGCGGGATTGGCGGCGGAGGGGGCTACCGTAATTCGCGATGCGGATTGCGCGGGAGTTTCCTATCCGGCGTTTTTTGAGGATTTGAATAGGCTCGCGGAACGGTAGCGGAAACACGAAAGTCGAAATACGAAAACAGAAACTCGAATTTCGCATTTCGAGCTTCGTTATGAATAATCGCTAGCTGGTTTTGTGGATGGAGACGGCGCCGTAGCTGGTTTTTAGCGTGATTTTGGGGCCACGGGCGCCGCCGTACTTTCCTTCGAGGTGAGAGTCTCCGGATTCTACCGAGGTTTTCTTCAGGGTGTCCGCGGAAAATTCTGAGTCGATATCGCAGGAATGGCAGTCGGAAAGGATGTTGAAGCTCGCAGACTCGGGAAGAGTTAGCGAGATGCTGGCGTTGGTGTTGGTGATGTCGATGTCTGCTTTGGGCGGGGAAGAGTAGCGGAGTGCGACGTCGCCATCGCGGTTGTCGACTCTTACTTTGCCGGTGGCATTTTCGATGGTTACGGAATAGCGATTCGTGCGAAGGGTGATGTCTCCCGGAGCATCGACGATTTCGAGATTGCCGGAGCTGGCTTCCATGTGGCCAGTGAGGGAAGTAAGAGTGAGATCGGTGCGCTGGGAAATGAAGCGGAGGCCTTTGGCGACTTTGTCGGCGCGGATAGGGCCGTAGAATTCGCCGTCGAGAGTGAAGCTGCCTGTGGCAGAGGCAACGTCGACCTGGCCGCCTTTGCCGGAGATTTTTATGTCACCTTTGGTGTCGGTGACTTTGACGTCGCCTTTGTGCATTTCGATGGTGACGTCGCTGGAGGTGTCGCGGACTTCGACGTCGCCACTGGAGCTGGTGACGGAAACAGGGGCCGTCATGTCGGAGACAGTGATGTCGCCTTTTTCGTTTCGGACACTGACAGCTGCTTTCCTTGGGACTTGGATATCCATGTCTATCGCGACGCGGCTATCGCCTGCACCCACACCCGCAGGATGGATTTCATAGCCGTCGCCATTTTGAACGATTTCAACGGAAATGGGGCCAGCGCGGCGTGAAGCGTCGCTTTCGTTCCAAGCGTGGACGTTTTTCTTGCCAGCGACGCGGATTTCGAGTGTATCGGCGGTGCGCACAGTGACGTTGCCTCGGCCACCGCGAATGGTGATGCGTGCGTTTGCGGGTACGGTCTTGGGTGCGACGTCCAAATCGAAGGGATAGGCATCGCCGGAGACTGGGATGTGGATCCCGCCGTGGTCAATGCCATTCTTGACGTAATCGCCGATGACAACCGCACTCAACAGCACGATCATGCCGACGACCAGCAAGATTTCGCCACCGGTTATGCGCGCAGTGCCGGGATCGTCGGAGCGGCTGGCAACAGTCCGGTCATAGAGCTTAATTAGGCCGAGGAAGATGAGTGCGAGGGGCCACCAATGTTTCAGAACATCTCCCAACTCCATGCCACGGTAGTTGTGCAGTAGAAGAAGAGAGCCGACGGTTATGAGAACGATACCCGGGAAAACTCCGCTGCCTCGTTGCCGGCTCCTGGCCATATTGGTTTATTGTCCCTGTCCTTGGTAAGAGGTGGGTGCCGCGCCCGAGGGAGACGGTGGCACGCTTTGCGTCGGCGGAATCGCAGGCGGAGGCGCAGAAACATGGCCTTCACTGGAAGCGAAGGCCGACGCAAGGCTGATGAGGCCGATCACGATGAGGATGACCGGCCAGGTATTGCCGAAGTCGAAGTAGCCGCCGCGCATTTCTGCCAAAAGGAAAAGCACGCCGATGGTGACAACGATGACCGGGCCCATTAGGCCGCGGATGGTACAACGCTGGCAATTGCAACGAATACGATTGTTCATTTGTATTAAACCTCTGCCTTTAACCTCGCGGAGGAGTCTCCTAGGGTTGGCGGTTCACCCGGTTGCGAAACATGAGAATGCCGACGGCGATCAGAATCAACGGCCAGAATTGCGAGACGCGGTACCAGGGAAACCAATCAAAATTGTTGAGCAAGAGCAGAAGACCCGCGCCAATCAGGATGATTGGACCGATGGGACGCTGCTTGGTGAAATTGTCGAGAGGGTCCGACAAAGGTTGGCCGGCGCGCTTGCCTTGCGCCGTGCGCAGCGCATCGATGGGCATATAGATCCAAAGGGCGGAAATGCAAATCCAGAGAGCGGCCTCTGCGCCGCCACTCATCGCACCGTTGACGCCGGCGATGAAGAGCACCAGGAAAATGGCGAGGTGAATCATGCCCTTGCCGTACTGCTCGTTGTAGAAAGCGCCGAGGCCGGGAAGAAAACCCAGGAAGAAAGCTAACACCGGATTGGGGCCCATTGCGTTGGGAGCGGTGGGAGGCAAGGCTGCAACCGGTGGTTGCGGCAAAAAACCCGCTGGCACGGCTTGCACGGCTGACTGAGCAGGGTGACCAAGAATCGTAGCCAAGCAATCCTCGCAATAGAGAACGTCGCGCACGGACCGTACACAGTCCGGGCACATAGGCTTGCCGCAATTGCGGCAGTAGCCAGTTGCGTCCACTTCAGAATGGACGGCACACTTCATGGAATTCTCCTTCCGAGCAATCGGCCGCACAATTGACCACTGACGACGGGAACTTCGCTGGCAAGAATTTCAAGTTCTCTGCCGAGGCCGTTGGCGCGGTTTTGCTGGCGGGGAGTCGCGGGGCGAGTCCCGTCGGTGCTGCCCGGTGCTTTGCCGGGAGAGGATTGCGGGACGGTGCTTTCCGGCGTGGAGGGCAACTCGTTATCTTTATTCAGGCGAGACTGGATCTCGTAAACGACACGGAGATCGCTGACAAACTTTGTGCTGCGGGCGTAGACGAGGTGCGCGTGGCGGTCCGCGCTATGGTAAAGGTTAACGGGTGAAAGGTCTGCGAGCTTTGGCTTGCGCCAGGAGAAGCCGACTGCGGTCAGAAGAATCAGCATAGTTGCGGCAACAGATACGCCGTAGTAGGCAAAGCGGGGCGAAGCCAGACCATTCAGCCAGCCGAAAGCAGCACGCCAGCCTTTTTTGGCTGCGCGTGGGCCAAGAGTTTGATTGAGGTGCATGTCGAATGCATGGCGCTCGTCGGGGCTGAGGAGACCGTCGAGATAATCGCTAAGGCGTGCTTCGATATGTTCGCAAGTCCAGGTCATGAGATGCTCCGCGCTGGGCGCCACACTAACTCCCATTTAGATGAACGAATCATGACGGGCGGACCCCCATTTGTTGAAGGATACGCGCGAGCTCGATTCGTCCGCGGTTGATTCTAGATTTCACTGTGCCTTCCGGTACGTCCAAAACTTGACGAATTTCATTGTAGTCGAGCTGCTGCAAATCGCGCAGGATGACGGCTTCGCGAAGTTCGGGAGAAAGCTTGGTCAACGCCGTCTGCACCTGGGAACTGAGCTCGCCAAGCAACAGTTGCTGATCGGGGCGACGTCCGGCGGATTCTTTGTTTTCGACCACCGGCATGGAGTCCTCGAGCGAGTCCGTAATGCGGTCGCGTTTGGTGCGCCGATAGTGATCGATTAAAAGGTTGCGCGTCACGCTAGTCATCCAAGTGGCAAAGCCTCCGTGGGCGGAACGATAGCTCCCGAGGGTCTTATATACCCGGAGGAAAACGTCTTGCGACAGGTCTTCGGCTTCCGTGCCATTGCCAGTAAACCTATAGCAAATGTTGAAGATGCGGCGCGTATGACGGCGCACAAGTTCCTCCCAGGCCGAACCGTCGCCCTGGAGGCATTGCTGGACCAGTTGGGCGTCCTGCTCCAACGTATCATCAGCCTCGAAACCCGCTACGGTGACCAGTCTGCCCCAAAAGTTGCAAGGGGCCAACTTCGGCCTGCAACTATGGAACGCAAACTGCTCTCGAAAAGTTCCGTGTTGTTCTGGCCCGGGCGACCGACCGCGAGTGTGGGCATATTACTCGGGGTGTTGCCTTCCACACAAGGGCGGTGCTTGAACGATGAGGCTTTTGACGGTTGCGGAAGCCAGCGTGACTTATGAGGATGCAACTTGACTAGGCTATAGTCTCCCTGTAGCCTCCTGCATCCAAGAAGTATCGGAGATTACGCCATGGCTGCTTCCGTAAACGTCGCCTTGCGAGCCGCCCCTCTTGACTCTTGCGTGGCTTTGAGTGAGACCATGTGGAAGTGAGTGTGCATCTGGGGAAGTCAGAATTCGAAAGACAAAGCGAAAGCCGACTCTCGAGGAGTTGGTTTCGAGCCTCACACCTGAGAACCTGCATCCCGAAAGCGATTGGGGGCGAGTCGTAGGTGAAGAATCGTGGTAGCCAGAGCATACATGATTGCATAACAATGTCGGGTATTGGCGAGTTATGCGCATCGAGCTTCACACCGCAAGTTGGTCCGGTTAATTCGTAGCCCTCCTAACTCCTAAGTCGTTGAGATCTCTGAAGATTGTGGATGATTCATAGCTTCCGTGTGCTTAGACGGCGACTTGTCCGAGAAGCGAACTCGTGCGTATATGGGAGACAAGAGGTTCCGTCCTTGGGTGCTGTATTCGAACAATTCGCGGAGGAGCTGAAGGCGTGGGAGGCAGAGTATGCTGGCCGTCCTCGCGACGAGTTGATTGGATTGTGTTTGCTGGCCCTGGAGCGGGAAGAGCTCGTTAGCGTCGGTTACCGCGAAGAGTTAATGACGCGGCGGCTTTCGGCGATGCCGATTTCGTCCGCGATTCGAGAATTGATGCGGCACGCTTTGATTTGGGCTTGGCGTGACGAGGAGATGCACTCGATTTACATTCGCGGCGCGCTGCTAAAGTACGGCGGTCCGTTCTTGCGGATGAGGGCGTTTGCGCAGCAGCTGGGCGGTTTAGTGGGAGGATGGGCTGGGTCGGTGCGGCAGCATGTGCCGTGGTCGAAAGCGCCGTTTTCGCGGGCGGGGGCGACGTTTGTGACGTGGTTTGGGACGCTGACGGGGAAGGTCCCGGAAGATGTTCGGAAGTATTTGAACTATGGCCCGTTCCGTGAGTTTTGTGTTTTCAATGTGGATGCGGAGAAGACGGCAAGGCTTTGCTACGAACGGATGATCGCGCTGGCAAAAGAGGTGCCAGAGTTGGGAGGAGACCTCGAGCAAGATTTTGTACGGGTGCGGGATGATGAAGACCGGCACGCACAGATCTTCGAAATTCTCGCCAACGCGCTAGACGAAAAGGATCAACTCGTTGCCGGGGAGACGGAAAAATCGCTGACTCGGAAAATCGAGGATGTCGGCGAATATTTTTTGCCGCGGACTTTGCGGAAGCAAACCGTTGTGAACAGCAAGATAGGAAGCGGCGGACGCGTGTTTGCATTCGAGGGGAACACCGCGGAGGAAAAATGCAACGTCTTCCGCCGCCTGCTGGAAGAGAGCGGTCTAGAAGAAAAACTGCGGCAGCGGGCGACGGCGCTAGGGAAACGGCCGGCGGATTTGCGAATCGTCGTCAAGCCATCCTTCATGTTGGGATATTCAAGAAAGGATCGCTCGATCATCACAGATGCAGAACTGCTGCGGGAACTTGCGAGCTTTTTGAGAGAGCGTGGCTGCGGGAATGCTGTCCTCGTCGAATCCGCGAATATCTACGACCAGTTTTTCGAGCACCGAACGGTTGCGGAAGTGGCGGCTTATTTTGGGCTGAGTGAGTGCGGGTTGCCAATTGTTGACGCTTCGAACGACCAGGTGGCGCATGCTTATTTTCGCGGCATGGCGCAGAACACTATTTCGCGGAGCTGGAAAGAGGCGGACTTTCGGATTTCGTTCGGGAAGATGCGCAGCCATCCGATTGAGATGGCGTATCTGACGATCGGTAATTTGGAGTGGATGGGTGGACGGTGCGACGAGTTTCTTTTTGTGGAGCGACAAGCGCACCGCGAGACTGCGTTGATGATGTTGCTGGACGGGTTTCCGCCGAATTTTGTGTTGCTGGATGCGTACGACGAGGCGTCCGACGGATTGGTGGGGGTGATGGGTTGCCCTCGGCCGCCTTCTCCGCGGAGAGTTTACGCGGGCGAAGATGCATTGTCTGTGGATTTGGTGGCCGCGCGGCACATGGGAGTTCGCGAGCCGGAGCAGACGAATATTTTGCGAGCGGCGTGCCACTGGTTCGGCGATCCTCGCGACCGCACTGAAGTTGTCGGGACAAATGAGAATTTGCGGGGATGGCGCGGCCCATACGAGACAGAATTCTCGACCATGTTGAGTTTTGTGGCGTATCCGGTTTACGTCTTCGGGAGCGGGCGCGGGTCATTGTTTGTTCCCGAAATGGATGAGCATGCATTTCCTGCGTTGCGGCGTGTTTCGTTTTTTCAGCGCGTTTTGCGCGCGGCGTTGCGAAGGCTTCTCGGTTTGCATTTCCCGCGAACGAACGCGAAGCGGCCCGCCGAGGCTGCTCCACAGTGAAAAAGAACGTCGTAATTATCGGCGCGGGGATGGGGGGACTGACCGCTGCGTTGCGGTTGGCGCGGAACGGATTCCGCGTTACCGTGCTCGAAGCCCGCGCCGAACCTGGGGGTTTAGCTTCCGGAAATGTCTATGAAGGATTTTCGTTCGATGCCGGGCCCTATATTTTGTTGGATCGGCCAGGGTTGGAATGGGCGTTTGCTGCGGTTGGGTTGAAACTCAGCGAGCACATCGGACTGCGATCAATCGATCACGTTTACCGCGTGGCTTCGCCGGACCGGCCTGCCGTCAACATTTATTCGAATGACGCAGCGACTGCGCGAGAGATGGAGCAAACTTGGCCGGGAAGCGAAGGGCGCTATCTCCGATTTGTTCGAAAAACTGGAGCGATCGAGGCGTCCCTGCGGCCGCTCCTTTACGGATCTGCTCCGGGGCCGACGTCGCTTCTTGGTGGCGGACGGTGGCGACATGCGGGATTTCTGTTGCAGTCGCTGCGTGCGGTGCTTCGCGCATCGCGCCTTCCACAACCTGTTGTCGACGCGCTCTCGATTTGGACGCATGTTGCGGGTCAACGGCCGGAAGAAGCGCCGAGTCCCTTGGCATTCGTTCCGGCTTTAGTGCATTCGGTCGGCTGTTTTTATCCGAAGGAGGGGATTCGAGCTATCCCGAAAGTGCTGGCACGCGCCGCAGCCGCCGCGGGCGTGGAGTTTAGATACAGCACAAAAGCGAAAACAATTTCTACAGAGGGCGGTCGAGTGACGGGAGTGGAATCGGTCGAGGGAGAGAGATTTGCGGTAGACTCCGTCGTTTCGGACTGCGGCATCGCTACATACCTTGAGCTTCTCAATCAAAAAGAAGGCGCGAGCCGCGGGGGTTGCGAGAAGCTCCCGCTGCAATCGCCGGGAGTATGCGCATATCTCGCGGTGAAAGGAAAGATGGAGCCGCCGTACCTCGAGTTTTTGCTGCCTGGAGGAGACGAGCGCTGCCGGCTTTTGATTCGGCCGGGCGTGCTGAATCCGGAGGAGAAACAGGGCGACTGGTATCCGGCGAGGCTGCTCGGGCCGATGGATCACGGCAAAGCGCAGCGCATGGGACAGGCGGGGCAGGCCGAGTACCTGGAAAAACTGCTGCAAGAAAAGTGGTGGCAAGAGGGAATTGCCGAGTATCGTTTGCTCGCGCGGCGCACGCCTGCGGAATGGGGTTCGGAATTTTCGCTCGCGAGAGACAGCATGAATCCCGTGATGACCGCGAAGTTTATGCGAGAGGGAAGGCTCGCGCATCGGAGTCCTGATGTGCGCGGATTGTATTTGGCGGGCAGCGCGACGCATCCGGGACAATGGGTGAGCTTCTGCGCGATTTCGGGGGTGCTCGCGGCCGATTGTTTGCAAAAGGATCTCGCCTGATGCTGGCGACGACGACCGAAACGCATGGCAGCCGCAAGCTGCGCGTGGCACGTCTGGGCAGCGGGCAGCCGGTAATTCTGCTTCATGGCTATCCGGACAATCTGCAAGTTTGGTCGGAGCTCGCTCCGCGGCTTGCTACGCGCTTTGAAGTGATTGCATTTGACTGGCCCGGGATGGGATACAGCGAAGCGTGGACAGGTGGAGCAACGCCGTTTGATTTCGCACGGCGACTTCGCACACTGATGGATGTCTGGAACATCGGGCGCGCCGCGATCATTGGGCACGACATGGGCGGTCAGCCGGCACTCGCTTTCGCTGCCGAATATGCCGACCGAATCAGCCGCCTCGTGGTGATGAATTCGCTCGTAATTTGGGACGAAAAGACTTCTTGGGAGATTGCATTATTGCGGAAATTCGGCTGGAACCGCCTCTTGCTGGAGCGTCTGCCGCGAGCGGTCTTTTTTCGAGCGATTAGAACGTTTTTACCGCGCGCTTACAAACTCTCTCTGGAATTGCGTAGCGATCTTTGGGAAAGCTTTCAACGTCCCGAGGTTAGGAAATTTGTGGTGCGGATGTGCGCTGGCTATCAAGGAACTCTGCCGCGCTTGAAGCAGGCTTATCCGAACATTTCGACCCCAGCACTATTTCTGTGGGCGGAGCGCGATAAACATTTTCCCGTCGCACACGCGAGGAGGCTGGCCGAAATGGTTCCCGGCGCCGAGTTCGAAGAGATTCCCCATGCGGGACATTGGATGGCTCTGAATCTTGCGGAAGACGTGAGCTCCAGGATTGTGAGATTCCTCGGTACGAACTCGGACGCTGTTGCAGAGACGAGCACGACCTGATTTTCAGCAGTCGGATTGAGAACACGACACTGCTTGCCTTGACGCATGTGTTTGCGACCGTTAGTCTGACAAGCTCATGCGTTCACCGTCGAGGAAGCTGCTTTATATCCTGTTGGCTGTAGCGGTAATCGGCTTCGTCATTTATCGGTCGAGTAGTCTCCTTCATTCAGGCGATTTCTTTGCAAATTTGTTTAAGGCGGTTCGCCGTGCTAATCCTCGACTGCTTGCGTTGCCGGTAGTCGCCATCTATGCCTGCTATGCAATTCGCGCGCTGAGGTGGCAGGTACTCCAGCGTAATTTAGGGCCATCGCGCTTCTGGCAAATATATGCCATGACGCTCGCTGGTTTTGCGGCTGTGCTTGCGCTGGGTCGGCCCGGGGAACCTGTGCGCGTTCTGCTGCTCGCGCGGAAAGAAAAGTTGCCCATTGCAGACCTCTTTGGTATCTACCTCGTCGAGCGAATCTTCGACACAGCAAGTACTTTGGCGGTTGCGGCTTGTGCGTTGTTGCTGATCAAATCGGGCATCGAATCGAAAGAAGCAGCCGGGAAATTTGTGCCCGTGTTCCAGACGGCCGGAGCGCTTCTGGGCGTTGGCGTACTGGGCGCAATTGCGTTCCTCATATTTCTTAGGGTTCGCGGGACGGCGTTACTCGAGCGCCGCTTAGCTCCGTGGCTGGGTGCGCGTAACTGGAAGGCCCGCGTCGCGCGAATTTTAATGGGATTCGCGCGGGGCGTGCAGACGATTCGAACCTGGGGCGACCTGGCGCTGGCCGCGCTATACTCCTCGCTCCACTGGATTCTTGTTTTGTTTGTGTATCAGTGGGTGATACGCGCTTTTGGCGGAAGCCTGGCGGATTTCAGAATGGGTGATGCCATGCTGGTGATGGCGTTCTCGCTAGTGGGCTCCGTCGTCCAGTTGCCGGGAATTGGCGGCGGTTCGCAATTAGCGTCCATTCTTGTATTCACGAAGGTATTTGGGATAGAAACGGAGCTTGCCACGGCTGTTGCCATCGTGATTTGGCTTATCACATTCGCTGCTGTCACGGTAATTGGATTGCCGATATTGCTGCATCAAGGACTTTCGTTGGCGAAGTTAAGAGAGATGGCGGCGCAAGAGCAAGAATCGCTGGAAAGCTCGCCTTCGGGAGAGACTGAGTGAAGTGTCCATTCTGCGCGCATTTGGACGACAAGGTGATCGATTCGCGCGAGGGGCGCGCCGGAGATACGATTCGGCGGCGGCGGGAGTGCCTCAAGTGCAGCCGGCGGTTTACCACCTACGAGCGCATCGACGAAATCCCTTACATGGTTATCAAGAAGGATGGACGCCGCGAGCGCTTTGAACGCCAGAAGATTTTGCAGGGATTGCTGAAGGCTTGCGAGAAGCGTCCTGTGGCGACGCCGAAACTCGAAGTTATCGTCGATGAAATCGAGGCGGTGGTCCATGAAGCGACCGAGCGTGAGCTCACTACGACGGAAATCGGCGAAATGATCATGCACCGCCTGAAAAAACTCGATAAGGTCGCTTACGTGCGCTTTGCTTCCGTCTACATGGACTTCAAGGACGTGCAGGAATTCATGTCAGAGCTGAAGAATTTATTGAAAGACCGCGGCAAAAAGTAAGTGAGTAGTCAGCGCGGCCAGACGCCAGCGGTAAACGTTCGAATCGTTGTGAATCCCAGCTTTTCATAAAGCTGAACGGCGCCGTAGTTCTCCGAAGTGACCGTCAGCGTCAATTCTCTGAATTTCATGCTACGCAGCGTCTCGCCGGAGGTCTGCATCAGCATGCGGCCGAGGCCGTGTCCCTGGTAACCGGGAAGCACACAAATTTGCGTCGTGTGGCCGACACCGGGTGAGACTTCGCTGGTGAGGACCGCTGCGACAAGATCGTCGCTGCCAGGTTGGCGCAGGACAAACGAGGCTCCGGGTACGAAGTGACCGCAACCCGGCAATAGGATGATGTTTTTCAAGAATTTCAGCGCACCGGAGCGGCTGCGGTATTGATCGTTGATCTCTCCGTCGATGTGGTTCGCGTACGCCAGATAAATCAGCTTTGCGCAAGGCTCGAAGTAGCGGTCGTTCCAGCGGTCCAGACGCATCCCGGCAGAGACACCAGCCTTGGCATCGGGCAGCTTCTGTAGATCTTGCAGCATGAACTGGCGGGAGTAGAGACGAAAGCCTTGCTCGCTGAGCGGAACCTCCACCGGTCCGCTGAAGGGCATGAGCTGCGCTTCGATACGCGAGAGTTGCGGGATCGCGCGCATGGAGAAGAGCATTTCGTCCAGCAAACGCTGTCCGATGGCGGCTTGCGAGAATTTTGCGGACACATAGAGGCCGCCGATGAGGCCTTTCTGTTCTTCGAGGACGTAAAACGAGTAACCCGCGGCGCTGCCATTCTCGAAAGCGACGCAACCTGCGAGGGCGTGGGCGTCCAGGAAGCGCTTGATCAATTCCAGGGCGCTGCGGTAATCCCAATGGAGTTCATCGCGCCAGTGCCTCGCTTCCTCTTCAAGGAGCGGCTCGAGTTGGCGGACCGTCGTCTGGCGCAAATCGACAATATTCATGTGGAAGCGGACTGCCACGCGGCCCCTGCCGCGCAAGCTCTATGATAGCCGAATCGGTGTCCGCACAAACAAGCGCAGCGGCCCGACGATACAATTCCGACACAACGCTGACATGGTTCCCGAAAGGGTACAGAAAAGATGTGCTAACATCGCGCCTATCGTATTTTCTTTGTGAGGAGTGAAAACCGGCGGCGCTGGCCGCGCATGGCGCAGACTACGAATGTCGATCCTCTACGAACTCCGCTATCCAACCAAGTTGTATGCGAAACTCCTTACGGCGCTCTTGGCTTTGGTGTTTTTTGCAGTGCTCGCGACCGGCGCCATCGCGGGCTTCCTCGTCTACCGGATCGTCAAGCCCCAGCGTACCAGCAGTGAAATCGACATGGAAAGCTTTCCCGGTAAGCCGGACCTTGTGGATTTTACCGTTTCGGGGCTGGGCACGCGCCATGGCTGGTTTTTCCCGGGATTGCGCGGCGCGCCGACGATCATTCTCTGCCACGGCTACGGATCGAGCCGCGGCGAACTGCTGACCCTGGTTTCGGCGCTGCAGGATCATCAATACAACGTGTTTGTCTTTGACTTTGCCGCGCACGGGGGGAATGCCGGGATAACGACTTTCGGATATCGCGAAGCCGACGAGGCTCGCGCAGCCGCCGACACCGTGGCAGCGCGCAACGATGTTGACCCCGCACGCCTCGGCTTGTGGGGCTATAACCTGGGAGCCTATGCCGCCTTGCGCGAAGCGGAAAACGATCATCGCATTCGGGCGATCGTACTGGATTCAGTGTATGACTTGCCGGAGCAGATGGTAAAAATCGGCGTGGAACGCAACGGCCTCGGTGGTTTTCCTCTTATGGTGCGCTCGGCGGAATTCAGTTTTACGTGGTTGAACTACAAGTATCGCGAAGATCCGCCGCTCTCGAAGAAGCTCAATACACTTGCGGGTACCCCTAAGCTTTTCATCGAAGCTTCCGATGACCCCGAGCTTGCCGATATTACGCGCCAAATGTTTATGAAGGCGCCGGAGCCGCGGGATCAGGTGATGATTTCTCACGGCAACTTTGTGAGTATGGACGACAACGACAAACGTGATTATGAGAACCGCGTGGTGAGCTTCTTTTTACTTAGGCTTCCCGCTACAACCGGAGTCCCCAGCAAGTGATCGTCTCTGGATTCTGTAAAGGAAATAACCGGTTTTCTCCAGATCAAAAGCTACCTCCTCAAACGTGAAGTCCGATCCGACCTGAGCCTTAATGTACTTGCCGTCCGTAAGCACGTAGCCTTCCTTGGGATGATTCCTATCCCACTCTGCAATTTCCTTACGAAGGTAAAAACTGAGGCTATACTGCAGGCCACGGCTCAAAGGTCTAACGACGGCGAGTTCTCCCGTCGGAATTGAGCGGCGCCGAAGTTCCTCAGATAGGGTCCGGCCAGACGGATCATGATAGAAAAATGAAGGCAGAAGTCTGTTAGCAATTGATACGAAGGAGAGAATTGGCAAGACACAACAAACAGCCAACCCCCCGCCAAGAGCGCTCTTTGCTGACAACGCTGCGCCCGCTCCCAAAAACAGGTTCGCAACACTGAGCATCCCGAATATAAAGCCAGCGGCTATCCCGAAATTCACGTTGGCCTGTGAGATGTGCGGGGCCAGATATTCAACAAGTGCAAAGCAGCAAGCAAAGAATAGAGATGAGACGAAAAGCGAAATGGAGAGAGAGTTTGTTCTCCCACTCGCAAGTGCGAATCGGGAGTGCGTCACAAGGACTGCAATCGCAGGAATTGCCGGTAGAATATAGCCAGGCAGCTTTGACTTCGAGATGGAGAAAAAGATGAGGCAGAAGAGGGCCCATGCCATGAAAAAGCAGGAGTCTGGCGAGAGTTGCTTCGAACGCCAGAGTTGCGCGGAGCCTACAACTAGAGACCACACGGCCAAGGCGGTCCAAGGAAGAAGAGCTATCAATAGAACCGCGCCGTAAAACCAGAACGGTTGGATGTGCTGGAATTCGGGCGTGAGGTAACGCTTGAAGTTGTGTTCGATGATGAAGATGCGAAAGAAATCTGGGTTGCGGCGGGCGCAGAGGACGTACCACGGGAGCGCTGTAACACAGAAAGCAGCGATGGCTGCTGGATGAAACAAGCGGAACGCGTCTCGCCAGCGTCTTGTGAAAAGTGCCCATAAGAAAACGGCGCCGCCGCTAAGAATAATTGCTGCGGGCCCTTTCGCGAGGACCGCAAGACCTATGAAGAAGCCGAACAGAATCAGCGTGACCCACGGTGCTCGGGGGATTACGGGTGTATTTTCGTTGCGA
>WNFP01001661.1_pt1 | contig 17531 bp, 13 predicted proteins | sample 5400201 | NCBI WGS metagenome assembly WNFP01 (sample SAMN13153355, study PRJNA577476) | soil metagenome | isolation source: 115 cm saprolite under Madrone tree | place: USA:California | collected 2016-06-14 | reverse complement strand
TGGTAGAGAGCGCGTTGCATACCCAGCCGTGATTTAGCTTCTTCGAAGGTGGCCCTTGCGGCGGCGGTCTTTTCGCTCGCTATTTTCTTCTCCTCATCACGCGCGCCTCGCAAAAGCCGGGCCCGGGTCTGGCGGGCGGAATCCGCTTCCGCCATGGCAGTTTGTAACGCTGGTCGCAGGTCGTCACAAGCAATCTCGCCGAGTAATGTTCCTCGTTTGACGAACTGACCTTCTTTCACGTACACGGTCTTTAGAACGCCGTCGGCAGCAGCTCCCACCTGCGTGGTTTCCGAAGCGCCCTCGACCCTTCCGGGGGAGGCGAATGTTACAGTTGCAGCGGCGCTATCGGAAGGTATCCCACGAGCTTGCACGGAATTTCTGCTCCGTGTACTCCCCAGAAACGCGATAGCAGCAATGACTAAGAAAATAGCGGAGCTGCCAATGACCCATCGCCTGCGGACGGTCATGGATTCCGCTCCTCTTGCTCTACTTGGCCGTCAAATAAGGTGATTGTTCGATCAGCGAATTTCCGCCAGCGTGGATCGTGGCTCACGACCACAACAGTTTTTGCATGTTCGTCAACTTGATTCCGAAGAATTTGACAGATATTTCTTCCCGCTTGAGCATCCAGAGATGCGGTTGGCTCATCCGCGAGGAGAATCGGAGGATTCCCCGCTAGCGCTCTTGCAACCGCGACCCGCTGCCTTTCTCCAGGACTGAGTTCATTGGGATCTTTGTTGCATTTATCACCAAGACCGAATTGATTCAGCAGGTCTCGCGCCATTTCCAATCGCTGAGACTGCTTGGGGTCGCGAAGTTCAAAACCAAGCGCAACGTTGTCGATCGCCGAGAGTGAGTGAAAGAGGCGGAATGCCTGAAACACAAAACCAATTTTCTTTTGGCGGATGGCGGTCTTCTCTGTTTCAGCCATCTGGTTCACAGCGATATCATTCACGAATACCGATCCTTCGTCGGGCGACAACAAGCAGCCAAGCAAGGACAACAACGTCGTCTTTCCGCTCCCGGAAGGGCCCATCACCAAGGAGAGCGTGCCGCGCTCGAACGTGAGTGAAACGTCGCGCAATGCAAAAATGCGAGCGCCCCCTTTGCCAAACGAGACACTCGCACCCTCGACGCCAAGAAAATGACTAGAGTTTACTTCATCGATGCAGGGACGAGGGTTTAACTGATCCTCCGCGGCTAAGGCAACAGAATTGGCGGCTCTCCTCCGCAGATTTACCGCGACTGCGTTCGAGGTGCGCTCTCCTGAATCCTCAATGACGCCGCTCATAAGGTGGCTCTTAGGCACGGAACACCCGCCCAGGCTCCACGGTGAGCGCGTTCCGAACCGAAGCGATGGATGCCAATGAACACATGGCCATGCTTGGCAGGACCATCATGGCCGGCAACCACCAAGGCATGTAGATCCAAGCAATCAGCGACTTCGCGTGATTGATAACCGGAACCACCGCGAAGAGCCCCAGAATGCTGCCGACTGCACCACAGAGCAACGCCTGCGTGAGGACGATGCGCGCCACGAGCGACTTGGGTGCTCCCAATGCTTTCAATGTCGCGTATTCCTCGATGTTCTCCATCGTGTTCGCGTAAATGGTTTGTGAAACAACGACTAGCCCGATCAAAAAGCCCAAAACGGCGGCGGTCAGAATCGCACCGCCGGCTCCGGTTTTTATCGTCCAATACATTCGAGACTTGTGGGCAAATTCGTCCCTCGTGAGGACGTCCACCTCCGGAAGCCGTCCCTGCAGGCTTTGTTTAACATCGGAAACGGAGGAACCCTTGCTGACTCGCAAAACGATGTACATGGCATCGTCAGGTCCGAAGCCCAGATACCGGATGGCGTTCCTATACGAAGTAAACAAAAAAGGGACGCCAAGGAATGCGCCATAACCTTCGATCTGGCGCTCGATACTCGCGCGGTGGCGATTAATTTCAACTTCTGTCGGCAACGCCGACACTGCAATCAGATCCCGGTCGCTCACGTCGTAAAGAACTGCGTCGGGAGATATTTCCCCGGCCAGTTCCGGCACATCGGGAACCGGGAAGCGCTTTCCTACATTGGGGTCCGCTCCGACCAGGGCAACGACCTGTTGCTTCCCATTGGGAGTGCGATAAACCGCAAAGGCCATGCAAACGCGGTCAGCTTCCATTACCCCTGGAACACCAGCGGCCATCTCCCGAACCCGGCTTTCTAGAGTCGTACCAAATTCGAAGGCCTGCACTCCTCTCGCTGTTATCCAAATATCTGAGTCGCTGGCATCGATAAGCCTGGACGCTGCTCGTAGGAATCCAACCAGGAGGCTTCCCTGAAACACCATCAGAAATACCGCGAAAGACACGCCAAGCACGGTCACCGAAAACCGTGCGCGATCGTGAATAATATTCTGCCAGGCTAGTTTCATGGCGACCTGTGCAAGCTCAGGAGTATTTCTTGCGGAGCACGACAGGAAGGGTGAGGAATTTTCCTGGACGCCAGCGGAATGCTTTGTAGGAACTTCGGCATAAGTCCTTGCTCTATTTCCACGCCGGCTGTCCCACCAGCAACGCCCCCGCTTCCTCTGCCGCCACCGGCCTGGAAAAATAAAATCCCTGGGCAAATTTGCACCGCAGTTTCTTCAGAAGTGCTACTTGTTCAATCGTTTCCACTCCCTCGGCAACGACGTCAAGTCGAAGGTTGCTGGCCAGCGGCATGATTGTCCTGGCTATCTCCATGCCTTCTCCACCCTCGCATATGCCACTGATGAAAGAACGGTCGATCTTCAAAGTATCAAGCGGGAAGCGGTGCAGGTAACTCAGGGAAGAGTAGCCGGTACCGAAATCATCGATGGCCAGACGAATACCCAGCGCTTTGATTTGCAGCAACATTTCCACTGCCGCTATCGGATCTCCCATCACCGTGCTTTCAGTGATCTCCAACTTCAGAGATTCCGGAGGAAAAGCCAGCTCCCGCAGTAAACCCGCTATGTCCGAGACCAGATTTGGTTGGAGAAACTGTTTTACGGAAAGGTTCACACTGATGGTCAAGTCGGGGTCCGCGTCCGGTTGGGCCTTCCAGTCGCTAATCTGGCGGCAGGCCTCTCGCAAATTCCACCAGCCCAGCTCGCGAATGAGACCCGTTTCTTCAGCAACCGCAATAAATTCTTCCGGTCCAAGTAGCCCGCGAGTCGGATGCTGCCACCGTAGCAAGGCCTCAAATCCGGCAATTTTTCCCGACGCGAGGGATACAATGGGCTGGTAGAAATTTCGAAATTCCCCCCGCTCAAGCGCGTGGCGCAAATCGGTCTCCAACTGCAAGCGAGCCATCACGCTCGCTCGCATGTCGGCATCGAATACCTCATAACGTGCTTTACCTAGAGACTTGGCCCGGTACATGGCGGTGTCGGCATCCCGTAAGATCTCGTCTGCTTGCTCGTAGGCCGAATTGCTCAAAGCAATCCCGATACTCACCGAAGTGAATACCTCCTTGCCACCCAAAACGAAGGGCACCGTAAGCGCTTTCATCAGTCGCTCCGCGGCCCGTTTGGCATCGGTCGGATCTTTGAGATCATCAAGCAGAACGGTAAACTCGTCTCCCCCTAACCGCGCAACGGTGAAGGATTCTCCCAAGCGCGCCACCGTATCGCTTGCCCGCAAACATTTCTCCAATCGGTTGGCCACTCCAAGCAAGAGCTGATCCCCGATCAGGTGGCCTACGCTGTCGTTGATCATTTTGAACCCGTCAAGGTCCAGGAACAGCACGGCAAACAAGTGGTCCCTGCGGCGCTTCGCTTGTTTGATTATTCGTCCCAGGCGGTCAATAAACAGAAGGCGATTGGGCAAGCCCGTCAGGGGATCGGAAACTTTTCCTTCGGTGATATCGGTTTGCGATCCGGCCATCCGTAAAGTTTTCCCCGCCGCATCCTGAACCGCGAGCCCTCTGCTCAGCATCCATCGGAATGATCCGTCCTGGTGCAGCATTCTATGCTCGCTCTCAAAATGAGGAGTAAATCCCTTTTGGTGAGCGGCAATTTCCTGTTTGACTCGTTCCCGATCCGCGTCATGAACCCGGTTAAACCATTCTTCGGGCCTGTCTCCAATTTCACTTTCCTTGCAGCCGAGCATCGCTTTCCAGCGAGGCGAGAAATGCACGACATCGCTAAGCAAATTCCAGTCCCAAAGGCCGTCATTGGAGCCTCGGGCTGCCAGCGCATAGCGCTCTTCACTTTCCTTCAACGCCTCCTGCGCCTGCTTGTGCGATAAGTGAGAGCCAATGCGCGCCACAGCGACAGGAAAATCGATCGGCTTCGTCAGATAGTCGTTTGCTCCCAGATCAAGCGCTCGAACAATATCGTCGCTCTGGCTCTTTGCGGTCACCATGATGATCGGCAAGTCGATCGCAGAATAGGCCTCGCGCAGCGTTTTGAGAGCGTCAAGGCCGCTGATTTCTGGCATTTCGATATCGAGTAGCACCAAATCGGTGCCGTCTTGCTTTACGCGCTCCAGCAATTCGCGGGCGTTTTCTGCCACAGCGATCTCATAACCTTTGCGTGCGAGTCGCCGGGCAAGCATGTCCCGATTCATCTCATTGTCATCAACAATGAGCAGCCGGTTCGGTCGTGCGTTCATGATAGTTTCTTTTCTAGTATCAGGTTTTCAATCTTCTCGCTCAGCCTTCCAAAATCGACCGGCTTCGTATCGTAGTCATCGCAACCTACTTCAAGAGCCTTCTCCCGGTCGGTGACCATAGCGTGGGCGGTCAGCGCGATGATTGGGATATGCTTGGTCGACTTATTTGCCTTCAGGAGACGCGTTGCTTCCCAGCCATCCATCGCTGGAAGACTGATATCCATCAGAATAAGATCGGGTGCCTCCGAACGCGCCAGCACGAGGCCCCTCTCCGCGTCCTCCGCCGTGACGACACAATAGCCCTTGCGCTGAAGCCGTCTGGATAGCATGTCCCTGTTCATCTCGTTGTCTTCGACTAGCAAGATTTTCTGCATTCTAATTTCTCCTAGTCTTGGAAACTCTGGATCCCGTGGCCTTGCGACCTGTTTGGCCATCTGTCACATAAGAATAAGGGCCGGCTTGGGCGTCGTTGATAGAGGCTGATCGAGCAAACCTATGCTTTTCTACAAGATCGGCGAGACGGTCGCGGTTGACCGGTTTGATGAGATAATTGGAGGCGCCCAAATCGATGCCCCTGGCCTCGTTGTCCACAATTGTGACCATAATTACAGGAATTTCCGCCAAATCAGCGTCACTCTTGAGCTTGTTCAGAACGGTCCAGCCGTCGCATTCAGGCATGACTACATCGAGGGTAATAAGCAGGGGGTGAATTTGCTTGGCCAGGCGGAAGCCTTCTTCTCCATTTGCGGCAGCAACCACATGGAATTCCATTTTCGTCAAGAACCGCGACATTAGGTCGCGCACGGATGGGTCGTCATCTATCACCAGAATTGTATGCTGATCCGTTTTGCTTTTTGAGGGTGCCGCAGAAGCTTGGCCGGTTGCTTCTGAGGGCCCCGATTCAATTGTCTCGACATCGACCTGAGCCGGCAGCTTCACGGTAAAGATGGAGCCCTGCCCTGGCTCGCTCTCCACACTGATCTGCCCTTTCATCAGCTGAACGAACCGGTGGGTAATGGCAAGTCCCAGGCCGGTTCCGCCATACTTGCGGGCAATCGAGGCGTCCGCTTGGGCAAACTCCTTAAACAGGTTTTCTTTTTGCTTGGCGGAGATTCCAATCCCGGTGTCGCTCACGCGGAATTGAATCCACTCTCTCCCCTCTGCCTTAATTTGATCCACGTCCAAGGTGACGGAGCCGTGATCCGTGAATTTGCAGGCGTTGCTCAGCAAGTTGAACAGGATCTGCCGGACTTTTGTTATATCCGCCCGCATCGTGTTCACGTTGTCCGCCAGATGCACGTGAATTGAGTTCGCATTCTTAGTCGCAGCAGGCTGAAGCGTCGTGGCCATCTCTTCGGTGATTTGCGTTACGTCGAAAGTCTCCAAGTGAAGCCCCATCTTCCCGGCTTCAATCTTTGAAAGGTCCAGCACGTCATTGATCAACGACAACAAGTGTTTTCCCGCCGACTGGATTTTTCGGAGGTCCTGGACGTTCTCGATCTTGCTTGTGTCCCGGGCTTCCTCCTCCAGCATCTCGCTATACCCGATGATGGCGTTCAGCGGCGTGCGCAACTCGTGGCTCATGTTCGCAAGAAAAGTGCTCTTGGCGCGGTTGGCCTCTTCGGCCGCGTGCTTTGCCTTGAGCAGCTCTTCCTGTGCCTGTTTGCGTTGATAGACTTCTTCTTCCAACTCTTGGGTCCTGGTCTTTAACTCGCCATTCGTGCTCTGCAGCACCGTATCCCGCTGTTGGATTTCAGACAGCATCGTGTTGAATCCGTCAATCAGCCTTCCAATTTCATCGCCATAAGTTTTGGAAGCTCGAACCGCGTAGTTCTTGTTTGCGGAAACCATTCTCATGGTGTCTTCCAGATGCAGAATGGGTTTTGAAATCAATCCTTGAAGTCTCGAAGACACAAGAAATGCAAATAAGCCGGAAACCAGCACGAAAATAATGAGGATGTTTGCGTATCGTCTGGCTCTCTCATTCCACTGGCGCATATCCGACTGTAGAAACAGCGTTCCGAGATGTTCCCCATTTAAGGTGACGTCGTGAAAGACTTCTAGGTATCCGCCTTCGAAACGGTAGCCTCCCCCTTCCACATGCGACGGAAGAAACGCACGGATGGTCGTCTTGCTTCGAAGATAGTGAGCAAAGATCTTTCCGTCGGGCTTGTACAAGACGGCTGTGACGATGTCTTCTTTTGCCGTGAGAGCGGATAAGGTAGCGGTTGCAGCGGGCTCGTCTTTGAACTCCATGGCCCCCGCACTGTTGTACCCAATAATCTCCGCTTGGGTCATCAGGTCCTGACTCAGCAGATGACGAAATGAGACGAGGTCGTAAATAAGAAAGCTTGCCGAGGAAAGGATCAGAGCGATGCTGCTGGTTAGCATCGTTATCAGCGTCAGTTTCCGCTTAATGGATAGATTCTGGAGAATCATCCTGGCTTCCTCACATCTGCGTTAGCTTGTTGGATGATTCTCGCAAGGGTCAGCAGTCTGGAACTGATCGTTAGGTCCGCTTGCCGCGCGGCCTCAACGTTGACTTCAAACCGTACTCTGTTATCTTCCAGCACAAATCGAATCACACCGCCCCGCTCTGCAAAGCCGGGTGTTTCGCCAACCGTCAGAATTGGCAGACCTTTCACGGTCTGCACCAATTCGTCTATGTGCGCTCTTTCCGACGCGCCGACAAACAGGATTTTGCATTCCTTCAAATCCTTGGCGTCCGCTCCCCACTTCAGCCGTTTCACTACAAATCCGCGCGCACCGATTTTCTTGTCTTGAACAATCTGGTCGATGATCGTCCCGAAGGGATCCGTTCCCAAAATACCTATCACGATCGGAGAATCGGGTTGCGAAAAAGCGGCCGCCGGCCATTCCACAAATTTCGCGAAATTGAAAATAAAGCCGGCCTTGATCAGATATTCCGAGGAATCGGACGCGTCCCGGACCTGTGTAACGGCCTCGGGAGCCCAACTCAGCGAAACACTGAGCGCCACGATCAGAATTCCCAGTCGTCTTAACATCGATCTTCCCGCTCGTTGACAGCTGATAATTTGAGAGCTCACCCGGCAATCGACCTAAAAAGAAACCGTGATACTTCCAAAGATGCTGCGCTTCACCACGGTCGGGGAGGTGTTTACGAAATCCGGCAGAAATTCCAAGTGCCGGTTATCCAGTAAGTTCTGGCCGCCGATCGAAAATTCCAGATTTCTAACTGGCTTCCAGCCCAAATGCGCGTCCAAAGAGTAGTAACTTGGCAAATCCAGGCTGGAAAGGTTATCCACAAATCGAAGAGTCGTGTCCTGGTCAAAGTGCTTAGGCAAGTCGACGGAAGACCTCAAATACCATTGATGGCGAGGGCTTGAGCCGTTCGGAAGGTCTGCCGTGGGGTCTTGGCTGTTCGCGTTCTTGTGTATGTCCATTTGCAGATAGCTGTAGGAGCCCGTCAGCCTCCATTTAGGAATTACTTTCCAGTCTGCAAACAGTTCGGCCCCGTAAGTCCCGCCGCTCATCTTGTTTTGCGCGACAAAGGGGACGACGATATCCGTCGGAGCAGGGCTCCCCTCCACAAAGGGTGCACCCGGCTCCGCCGTGCGAAGATTCGAATAATTGTTATAAAAGGTCGCAATGTCGAGAGAGAGGTCGCTTGTCGCTTGCACTCGATAACCAAGTTCGTAAGCGAGCAGGTCTTCTGAGTTGAACTGACGACTGCCGAAAACCGCCAACACCGCCGGGAACGGCGCGGGGTTAGCAGGAGTCCCCGGGGGTATGACCTGCGAGTTCAGGCGCAAGCCCTCTTCGGTTAGCGCCGGAGTTCTAACAGCGCGGGAGACTGCAGTCCACACGGATTGATTTGGGCTCAGTGTCCACAGCAGCCTTGCGTTCGGTTCGAACTCGAATCCAGTGAAATCGTTGTGCTCGAATTTCGAGCCGAGGGTCAACCGCAGCCGATTGTCCACTAGGTTGATCTCATCCTGAAGAAAGGCGCTAAACTGATTTAAGCTAACCTGGTTGGGCTGCAGCGAGACCGTAAAGCTGGGGTCGTTTCGATCGCGAATCGATCGGAAGCCGAGGCCCCACTCAAATTGATGTGAGTCACCAACGTGAAACCCATGTTGGAAGTCCATGTCGAAAATGTTTTGATGGTCTACGAAGAGCGAATTGTCGACGGTCGTGGTGTTGTCGTAATACATCTGCAACGACATCGTGGCGCCTTCGGAGTTGTGGTTCCAGCGGCCCAGAATGTTCCCTCCGCTATAAACCCCGCTGTTGGGGAAGGTGTTTGAATAGGGAGGGGCCAGGGCAGGCACGGTCAACGTTTCATTGTAATTGCTGTGGTAAAGATCTCCTTGCAGCGTTAACGAATTGGCTCCCGCAGGTGTCCAATCCGCTCGAAATCCTCCCCGTATTGCGTGCCAGCCGTCATTTGCGGTCCCGCCCGATATGTAATCAGATGGCCCCCAATCGAAATACTTTCCATAAATTCTATAGTGAGTATCGTCTCCAACCCTACCGCCGTAACGAACGCCGGCGGAACCTCGCTCTTCTGTTCCGCCTCCCGCTGTAACAATGGCGGACTGCGTGGATGCTGCCGGTTTCGTTATGATATTGATGACGCCATCGACCGCATTGGCTCCCCACAATGTCGCCCCCGGGCCGCGGATCACTTCAATCCGGTCGATATCCTCGAGCATTACATCCTGAATATTCCAGTACACTCCGGAAAACAAAGGCGTATACACGCTTCTGCCGTCGATGAGCACCAAGAGCTTATTGTCGAAACGTCCGTTAAATCCCCGCGAGCCAATGGCCCACTTGTTCTCATCGATGCGAGCCACTTCGAGGCCAGGAACGAGCCGCAATGCATCAGGTATGCTAGTGGCTCCCGAACGCCGGATATCTTCTTGCGTCAACACGAAAATGGCTGCCGCCGCATCCGCCACCTTTTGCGTGTGCTTGGAGACAGAGGTTACTTGCATATTCATGAGGTCTTCGACGCTCATCTTCGTAACGTCAGGGACCTTCTGCGTACCTTGAGCCCATACGTTGACCACGATGAAGACCGTCAGAAAACCAAGTAAGCCGATCCGCTTCGCGGAAGTTACAAAGCCCGTGGTTTGTTTGTGAGTCGAAGACATATCTAACTTCCCTTCTAGATGCTGGTCAGCGAAGTTGGCGAGAGATATCCGAACTGGGACGTTCCCGTGCGCACTGAACGCGCCCCCTTCTTGCTGCCGCCGATTTGTTTCTTTCCTGCACTTCATACACAACCCCCTGCGGGCTAGACCGGCATTCCGATTCCGGCTTCTACCCTTTTCTGAAAGTGGCCCTGTGCGACCCCGCACGTTTGGAGGCTGCGCTCCTCTTTAATCCCTCGGAAGTGGGTGAGGCAGCCGCTGTAAAAATCTGCTTGTCCGCAATCGCTGAATCTGTCCTTCTCATCCGTTTCTGTCCTTGGCCTTTTGAGAAGACGGAGCTCATATAGTCTTCTCTCCTGTTACCGTGAACACCGTGGAATAGGTGAGTGTGTCGGGTCGGCTCAGGTAATCAAGAAAGGCGCGAATCTGTTTTTTGGCTTCGCTTTCCCCGCCGAAAATCTGCGCCAGTTGAGGCTTTGCAATCTCTAGCTTCAATTCCCATTGCCTCAGAATCTGCGGTTCAATCTTTCCTGCAATTAGGTGATAGCACTCCACGTGAACTTCTAGGTTTGTCAGCCCCGCCTTCTGCGCCAGCCAGAAAAGCTTTCGCCCGACAAAAGGATCAAAACCGGTGGCTGCCAGCGCGGTCACGACTTTCTCGGCTGTCTGTTGAATCCCATCATCTTCCGGGTAGTGCCACAGAAGTTGGCCGTCCAAGTCTTGCAGCAGAACTGTGCCCCCCGGTCTACAAACTCTTGTCATTTCGGCGACAGCCTGCTCTTTTTTCTTTAGGTATTGCAGCAACATGCGGCAGTAAACAAAGTCAAAGCTGTTCGACGGAAACTCCATCGCCTGCGCGTCCCCGCGAACAAATTTCATTCTCCCATTCCCGCGATTTCTCTCCACCGCCTGCCTCACACGCTCCGCGCTGATGTCTATTCCGATCCCTCTAATGGAAGAGTTCGTTGCTGTCACGGCCGCCAGAATGACTCCGGGACCGCATCCAACCGAAAGAACTTCTGCGCCCGGGCGGACACGATGCGCCAAGTATTTTTGCGCCCAAGCGTGGGAATCGACCTTCAGCTCGAGCCGCATTGCCTCGCGCCGGTCCTCCATGATGTAGTCGATTGTCGAAGCTTGGCTCATCAGTGTTCTTGCCCGATAAGACTTGGCTGCATTGCATGCTTTTCCAGCCGAGCCAGCAGCCTTGCGTAGAAACCATCCACATGCCGGTAAAAGCGGAGCTGTCCTTCCTGTAGCCAGGTTCCCTGGCAATAGTGGCGGAGGAACTCTGCCCCCAACTTATATAGGGCGGGCGCGGCGATTTCCTCCGCGATCACCGGAATTGCGTCGAGTTCAAAATCCTCATAAACGGAAGTAGCTGCTCTGAGAAGGGAAGCCACAACGTGCACAGCGTCAGATTCGGGAAGCGTGGGATGCAACAGCAGGTCGCAGCGATTTTCGATATAGCTGAAATTCAAGCCCAAAGGACCTCGGTAGGCGATCGCCGCTCCCACGGGTTCCTCTTTGTTTCCCTTGAAGGCCAGCCACACGTGGCGAGTTCGCTTGAGCCCGACCTCGCGGTACAACTGGTCCACCTCGGTCAATTCTGGGTCCGTCGCGAGTTGTTCGGCGGCCACGTAAATGCCGCCGCGCGCCACGGAAGCGATAAGGCAAAGCGCTTCTTCATAAGAAGGATCATAGGGGACGACGCGAACTCTCCCGCCCGAAGGAAGCGGCGAATTCCTGGGCAGCGCGAAATACATGTGCCGCTGAACAGATGAGTGAGACTGGCCGATGGTCTGAACCATGGATCCGAACACTCGCGAGGGGAAGCGATTCTCCGGCCGGAACCAATTCTGATGCGACTCGTCAGCGCCCTTCAGAATACTGGCGGCGGTTCCTGCCAGCATTACCGCGCGCGAGGCGACGGGGTTGTTCTCAGAAACAAGGTGTTGTGAAGTCCAGCCATAATGCGTCGTACGCCACACGGCAATTGAGGCAAGTCCTTTTTGTCTGTCACCGGCTGTCAAAACGTAGAGAAGGGCATCGCCGGCTTGCAACATCCGCCGCCAGTTCTCTCTCACTTGTCCGAGGTGCGGAAGAAGGCGGGCAGCCTTTTCGGGATAAAGAAAGCCGGTGCGCTCGTAAAGCGCAAAGATTTCGTTCACGGACAATGCATTGACCTGGACGCCGTAAGCGTCGTAAACCTCCGACAGCCTGGGAAGGCTGCTCAGCGTTTTCTGGTCCAACGCATCTAAGGGCATAGCGCCTCCGCGCCTCTCACTGCAGGTCCAGTTCGTATGCGCACTGCACAATCCGACAGGAATCCGGCTCGCTATTACGGGTCATTTCGTATCCCTTCCGAGCCTCGTCCGTCCGAGGTCCTTCTCTAAAGAGAATCCGGGCGCTTCTTCGCATAGATCTAGAACTATTAGTACTTATTAATGCTTCCCTTCGTTGTTCCAAATGGACCGCTAGTACTGTTTTCTAAGGACTTTCCTACGGACTATTGGCGTCTTGGAAACAGTTTCGGCGCCGTCTTGTGGGTTCTCGATAAGGGAAATTGTTAACCCGCATCGATTGAGACTCCTGTAAGTTATAATAAGTAAAGGGCTTACTTACATTTTGTAATGCCAAGCGATACCTTGAATTACAGCCTGAATTTGCCAGGCGGTGACAAGAGCCTCGGACCGCGCGTTCTGAGGCGTCGCCTACTTTGAGGTCGCCTCGGGGCGATGAATACTCTGTGGTTGACAACTTTTGGGGAAAAACGCGACTTGCCAGAACCAGACGGCTGACAACGTCTTTTGGATTGTGGCACCCGCCAAAATGGCCCGTGTGTTGCTCAGGTACATGGAACAGTAGGCCAGTTGCCTCTTTGGGCGATCAAAGGCACAAAGGTCTGGATGTACCGTTCCACAGCTCGATACAATGGATTCACGCGAATTTGCGGACTGGAGACACCCCATGACTGAAGCTCCCTACACGGTGAGGCGTGCCCATCCGCGCTTCTCGTTTTTCGCGGAAGCAGAAGTTATCCTTCACGACGGAACGGGCGTTCGGGCGCAGACTGCCGAATTGAGCTCGCATGGTTGCTATATCGATACGCTCGAACCCATTCCCGTTCGTACGAAATTGCGTCTCCGCATCTGCGATGGCATAAGCACATGCGAACTCCACGGCAAAGTGCTCTACATGCATTCTGGGGGTGGCTTTGGAGTTTTCGGCATGGGCGTGCTGTTTGAAGAGATGGGGCCCGAGCAACACTCCGTTATTGAGGCGTGGCTGCGCGGACTCGCGGTACGTGCTGGGAAAGACTCGGGAAAGACCTCCTTCTCTCAACTCAGAGGCTAAGACGCTCTAACCGCACAAGTCTCCGGCCATGAAATCAAGCGTGGTCTTGCAGTCGGCTTTCCGCGCGGCATCGCTGCGAAATTCTTTCCCACTATCACCAATGTCATCGCCTATCTTCCGTTCCTGATGCTGGCAGACAATACCGGTCAGCTTCTCCGCTGCGTCTCCTTCCCTGAATAGGCTCTCGCGAACAACAAGAGCGAGAGAAATACCTCTCTTTTGCTCTCAGCGAACGAACTGGCGGGAAAAGCGAAGCTCTGGCTGCTAATCATTCTGCTTGCATCAGGCATGTCCTACAAATGGAGCAGATGACGAATACAAGGTTCTATCCGCGAGTTGCCCAATGGTGCCGCTCTCGTCCGCTCGCGGCCTATATCTTGGCCAGCATTCTTTGGACGACTGTGCTCTATGCTCATGCCGTTACAGCGGGTTTTGCGTCCTATGACGATGTACCGCAGATCGTGCAGAACCCGTCTCTATCTTCTCTAGCCGCGAGCCTGAAATACTTTCGATCTCCTGTATCGTTTGCTTCGGACTTTCGCGGAAGTGGAGCGTCCTTCTATCGGCCTCTCTTCTGGCTAAGCTTGGCCATCGACGAAAAGCTTTGGGGACTGAACCCCGCCGGATTTCATCTGACAAATCTGCTGCTGCATTGGCTCAGCGGCCTATTTCTCTTTCTGCTTTTGCGGCGCTTAGATGTTTCCTCCATATCTTCCGCACTGACATCGCTACTTTGGATAGGTCTTCCCATTAACTCGGAAGCGGTTGCGTGGATCTCCGGTCGTCCGTACTGCTTGGTCGCCTGTTTTCTGTTGCTTGGGACGTTGCTTGCAGATCTCTATCTGTCTCGTCCTGCGCTGAAATATCTTGTGGGCTATTGTCTAGCCGCTTTTTGTGCGCTGTTTTCCCATGAACAGGGCGGGCTGATTGTTGCTTTCACGCTGCTGCTGATCGTCGCAAAACATGAAGTCAAGAGCAGAGCATCCATGATGCTCTCGGGCGTGTGCGTCATTGCGATAGTGCTTTACTTTGGGTTGCGGCAGGCTGCCGGCGCAACCGGAGTCTCAGCAAAAGGAACGATTGCTTCCTTTGGGCTGTTTTTCTGGAACTATCTCGGCTGGATGGTTCTTCCAATTCACATGAGCATCGAACGATCTACTGACACGCCGCCGCCAGGATGGTCCGGACCTGCACTTGCAGCATGGCTGTGTCTGGCTCTCGCTTGCCTTTTATTGATTCTTGTACATCGTAAGAGTCCGGCATCAGCAATTGGTTTTGCATGGATGGGAATCGCTCTGTTGCCGTTCTGCGGATTCGTATACATCTATCAGGGTATGGCCGAGCGCTATACCTACGTAGCATCGGCGGGCCTGGCCCTGATGGTTGTCGTCCTCGTCGCAGAATCGCAGGCGCGCTTGCGGCCGTTCGTCCTCGGATTAATCGTCTTGTGGGTGGTTTGGGGCGTCTATCGACTGGAGACAAGAATCTCCGACTGGTCGGATGAAGCGCGTCTTTACTGGAATTCTTTGCACGCTACTCCTCGCAGTGCGAAGCTGCATTACAATCTGGGAGCCATCTTGGAACAGCGCAAAGATTTCGCTCAAGCCAGCGGTGAATATAACAAGGCAGTCGCTCTGGAGCCCTCCTACGAGCCCGCACTCGCCGGCCTTGGAAATGTGGAGTTGAACCTGGGAAGAGCGAAAGAGGCTTCCCAAATGTTTCAGAGGGCGCTTCAACTCAAGCCCGATGATGTGAGAGCTGTCACGAACTATGGCACAGCGCTTCAGTCGCTTGGCGAGATAGACGCTGCCAAGACGCAATATGAACGCGCCATTTCTCTTGCTCCCGGCAACGACGACGCATACTGCGATTTAGGTGTTCTGCTTTTCCAGTCTGGAGATGCGGATGCTGCCGTTCTGCAATTCGATCGGGCAGCAAAGATTAGTCCCAGCGATCCGACGCCCCTATTCAATCTGGCCGTAATTTATCAAAAAAGTGGCAGGCCGGACCTCGCCGTGAAACTCTACGAGCGAGTACTTCAACTCAGCCCTGGCGATCCTGATGCGATTGCGGCGCTTCAATCTCTCATAAAATCAAATTGATGCGCGGCAGTATCTCGCTCGTCCGAATTGTCGCCTGGACTAACTAGCGTCGCAAGAAATCCTACCAAGTATTGTAAGCAGTCCCATCGAATCGCGACGTCAGCGCCGCATGCGAATGCAGGTCGACTATTCCCGTGGTGACCTGATCCGGACTTAGCACGATATTGTCGAACACGGGATCCCAATCTTTTGCTTGCGTCATGGGGTCCAGGGGAACTTCCCGCAGATAGCCTGCTTGTTGAAGGTCGTCCAACGACTGCGGTGCCGCCTGCTTATCGAGCGTAAAATTGTCAATCGCTTCCCGCATGATCAGCAAATCATGCTTCAGCACCGCTTCCCGCGACCGCTGGATCGTCATTTCGTAGCGCCCAGCTGCTAATCCCAGCAGAATAAAAATAATCGCAATCACAATCATCAGCTCGACTAGCGTAAAGCCGCGACTCGTGCGATGCGCGCCGCGATTCCGCCGTGATGCTGCGCCGTTCATGCGCCGTCTCAATCCATTCATCTCAACACCTCGCCAGAAAGCTTGGCCAGGAACTTCGCCCGGGCTACCAGTCGCTATATTTTGTCCCATCCAGCGCCGTGCCCGTCGACTTCGAATACACATCAAAGACATTCTTCCCGCCCCAGGTGATTGAATCCCAATCGTCGCTGCTTGAGCGCAGCCCCCAGTCAGACCGGCCCGTCATTGGGTCCAGCGGAACCTTGCGCAGAAACCGCAGCCTCTTGTCGTTTCCCGGTCCTAGCTGCACGCCTTTCACTAGCGTATCCAAATCCGGCGGATAGTTATCGCTCCCCACCTCCGTCCGGAACTTGTGCTGATCGGCCAGCTCTTTGTACCGGTCGATCCCGTCTTTCATCGTTCGCAAGTCATACCGAAGTTCCGCTTCCTTTTCCCGTATCACTGCATACCGGAAAATCGGCAACGCCATGGATGACAAAATCAGAAGGATCGAACAGGCAATAATTAATTCCAGGATCGTCATTCCTGCTGTTGTGGAAAGGTGCCGTTGTCCGTAACGTCCATTGGAACGAAACTCGCGCCGCAACATTGTTCATTTCCTCTGGCCTGAGCTAAGGCTGAACCTGGACTGTGGCTTCACTCGTGACCAACGGTATGGGCCGCTGCTGCGAATCTTTGGCGTTCTGCTGCACAATCGACAAATTGGACGAGCCTGGTGCGATCCCCTTGATCACAATCCCCAGCAAGGTGCCGCTTCCGCTCACCCCTATCGTATTTGGCTGCCGCGTCGCGGAAATCACCGCCTGGCCCTTTTCCCTATTGACGTTGGATACGATGGCAATTTCCTGCGTGCCTCCGGAGAGGAATCCTCCGTGCTGTCCTTCAGTCATTGCGTGCTGAAACTCTTCAATGCTGATAACCGCCGGATTGTATTGCAGTAGCATCGGTATCGAGAACAGGTCATTCACGTTTTCCACGACTACTGCGACCGTTTTCGTCTCGCCCACTTTCAGCGACAGGGCCCCAGGCTCGAAGCGCATCTTTCCCGGCTGTCCTTGCGGAGGATTAACTGCTGACGGCGTTGGGAAATTGCCCGGCGCTGCTGCCCCAGGCACAGGTGCGGCGGCTCCAGGTGGCGTCCCTTCAGTCGGTGCTTGTGCTGCTGGCTTCGGCGGTTCCGTGGGAGGCGTGCGGACATCACTCTCGCGCTTGACCTGAATATTTTGGTCGGATCCTGAGTAGATCCCCCGCAAATTCTCCTTCGTCCAATCTGGCAGCCGCACGATGTGCGGAATCATGACGATCAGAACTTCATCTTCCTGATGGTCTATGTTATCGCTCGAAAATAGATAACGTAAGATCGGAATCTTCGCGAACCCGGGCCACCCATTCAATTGCCTCGAGTCCGTCCGCTGGATGAGGCCCCCAAGAATAAAGGCTTCGCCATCCTTCAATCGAATGTCGTGCTCGACGACGCGCTGGCTGATGATCGGCTGGCTGATTCCTCCGATGGTCGATGTCCCCGTAACGGAAGACACCTCGATTTTTGTTTTCAAGCTGACTTCGCGATTCGGGTGTACTCGCGGCGTTACATCGATATTCACGCCCACATCCTGATATTGGAACTGCGTGTTGACCAGCGGGTTCACCAAGCCGGCCGAACCTACAGCGCCGACACCCACGCCGGCTTGGAAGCTTCCCGTCGCGATCGGGATTCGGTCGCCGATTTTGAGTTTTGCCTGCTGCCCGTCCACAGACCGAATCTCCGGGTTTTGAATGATCTTCGTGTAGGTGTCCGTCAAAACCGCAGTAGCGGTAAAGTTCGGCAGCGTGACGACGTAA
>WNFP01006509.1_pt1 | contig 17537 bp, 13 predicted proteins | sample 5400201 | NCBI WGS metagenome assembly WNFP01 (sample SAMN13153355, study PRJNA577476) | soil metagenome | isolation source: 115 cm saprolite under Madrone tree | place: USA:California | collected 2016-06-14 | reverse complement strand
GTGCCGGTCACCCAGGCCACCGTACATCTCGACCCCAGCCACAAAATTTTGCGGACAGAGAGTGCAGCGTTTCGCGGAAGCCTTCAAAGCGAGCGGCCGGCTGGCCGCGAGGGCATAGCCGAATTCCCAAGGGTTGTTCTTTATGTTTTTCACCGCAATGATGTTTTCTGAAACGTTCCATCCCTTGAGGTTACTGGAGAGGATAAGCTTCAGCTCGAATTCGCGTTCGCGCTCTGCGCGTGCCTCGGCGTTGAGACCGGCCTTGTCAGCCTCAACGTCATGGCCTACCACTTCCTTAAGGATTTTGTCTGCGCCGTTGACGTCCTCAAACTCCGCGTACAGGATCGGATTGATCCAGTGTTCGTGTTTCAGAGGCCGGAAGCGATTTTCCCAGCGGAAACCCGTGAAAATGGTGCTGTCGTGGAAAGTGGTCTGGCCATCCAAGTAGAACTCCGTCGTCCACCAGGCGGTAGCCCCATATTCAAACTCGGCCCAATAGGCGTGGAAGTTGTTTCCATTTCGCTGGGTCCCAAAGGTGGAGAAGTACTCGATCTCCAGGTTGCCTGGCTCTTCGAGATAGTGATCATAGGCAACAAAGTAAGGATTCTCCTGGGCAAGAGCAGGTGGCGGAGAGCATGCGGACAGCAGAGAAACGCCAAAAAAGCCAAGCAAAACGAGTCGACAGAACGAGGACACAGGATCTCCTTGCAAGTTATTTGCAACAAGAAACCAGACTAATTCAGTCCTATATCATTTGCAAATGATTTTCATCTGAGACCTGACATACTCTGCGCCTCCGTGGACATAGTTCTTGGTTGAACGGAGATTAGCGCAATTGCCGCGGATCGGGCATCGAAAACGGGCTGCGAACTGATCAGGGTAAGCCATCCATCAGCGTAAGCATTGGCGTGCGCATTTACCCGGATGACGGCCGCACCGCCGCCGAACTCATCGAAGCCGCCCACCAGCAACCCTAAGCGCACGGCTCTCCTGCCGTTTCCTCTTTTGCCCTTATTTCCGTGAAAGAACATGGACAAAAGGCTATGGTGTTGTTTACCGTAGCTACGTGGCTGAATCCGTGCGTGGGGTTAGCCCTCTGAGGGGACCGACATGAAGAGGCTATTTCTGGCGGCATTGCTGCTTGGGACCGTGAGCGTGGCGCGAGCGCAGATAAGCGCGCCTCCTGTGACGATCGACCGCGGGAATGTCGCCCAGGAGTTTTCGGCGACTTCCGCGGCGAAGGCGACGCTTCTCAGTGACCTTGTCTCCGCGGACACCTTTTCTTCGGTGCCAGTCAAATCAGCCAATACGTTCGCGTCTCCCGTCGTCGCTACGGCTCTCGCCTTGCCGCTCGACGCCGCTGAGCCAGCCTCGCCGGCGCCGCGGCCAAAATTTCTTTACGGCGGCCGTGATGACTATCGCTGGGAATTGGGTCTTGGCGCTACGTGGGTACGCTTTCGATCTTCGGTTTTCAATGCCAGCGCCGTCGGCGTGAACACTTCAGTGGTTTACTTCACAAACGAGTGGTTCGGGATCGAGGGCAATATCACGGCCGCTTTTGCTCCCACCATTTTTCAAAATGAGCACGTCAAGATTGCAACCTACGGCGCCGGCCCGAAAGTCACATGGCGGCAGAGACAGTGGGAACCATGGCTGCACGGAATTTTTGGTGGCGCCCACATACAGCCGCAGGTGGCGGGACATAGCCGCAACTCCTACGTCATCAAAGCTGGTGGTGGGGCGGACTATCGTTGGAACCCGCGCATTTCGTTCCGCTTGGAAGGCGACTACGTGCGCACGGGATTTTTCAGCCAATCGCAGAACGACTTCCAGCTCTCGGGAGGAATCGTATTCCATTTCTAAACGCAGAAATTCGAAAAATCGGGCCGCTCAGTCAGCTGCCTGAAGAGTTTTTCCTTCCTCGGTGAATTCTCAAATCTGCTTTCTGCAGCTACCAGATTTTGCAGGATTGCTCACGTACCATGGCCTCGCCCTTCTTGCAACCGAAGGCTTTCGCAAACTCCGCCATATTCGAAAGCGGTCCATTGCCCCGAAACCTGGGCAGCGGATGCGGGTTGGTGTTGGCCATTAACCGCGCATATTCGACCCGCTCGTTGGCTCCCCACACTTGGGCCCAGCCGAGGAAGAAACGCTGCTCGGGAGTGAAGCCGTCTTTATCCGGGGGCCGCGGCTTGCCCTGAAGCGATTTTTCGTAAGCTGCATACGCGATGGTCAACCCGCCCAGGTCCGCGATGCTCTCACCGAGAACGAGTTTTCCATTTTCGTGCAAGTCTCCATCCACCACATAGCCGTCGAATTGATCGGAGACGCAAGCCGCACGCGCCTTGAAATTCTTCAGATCTTCCGGCGTCCACCAGTCTTTCAAGTTGCCCTGACCATCGAACTTGCTGCCGTGGTCGTCAAAACCATGCGTAATTTCATGTCCGATAACCGCTCCCACACCGCCGTAGTTCACGGCGTCATCGGCCTTCGGGTCGTAAAAGGGCGGCTGCAGAATGCCCGCGGGAAAGACGATTTCATTCATGCTGCTGTTGTTGTAAGCATTCACGGTTGGCGGCGTCATGCCCCATTCGGTGCGATCCACCGGTTTGCCGATTCTGTTCAGGCGGCGCGCGAAATCGAATTCCGCTCCGCGCCATTGATTCTCGGCATAGGACCCACGGTCGATTCTCAGCGCTGAATAGTCGCGCCATTTGTCGGTGTAGCCGATTTTGACAGCGAAAGCCGCGAGCTTCGCGCTTGCTTGCGCGCGTGTCTCCGTTCCCATCCACGGCAGCGTCTGCAAATCATCGCGTAGCGTGGCGATCAGGTTGTGCACCATTTCCAGAGCGCGAGCCTTGGCGTCCGGCGGGAAATACTTTTGCACGTAGACTTGGCCTAGCGCTTCGCCAAGCACGCGGTCGGTCGCCTGTACGCAGCGCTTCCAACGCGGCTGGATTTCCTTGGCGCCCGTCAGCGTTTTGCCGCGAAAATCGAAATCTTCGTTGACGAATCTTTCGGGGAGCCCGGGAGCCGCTGCATTCACAAGATGCCACCGCAAATAAGTTTTCCAGTCGTCGATGGGCGTGGCCATCAATTGCGCGTCGAGGGCCTTGAAAAAATCCGGCTGGCCGACGTTGATCTGTTTTAGTTCCGGATGTCCCGCGGCCTTGAAATACGCTTCCCAGGAAAAATTCGGCGTGAGCGTCTTCAGGTCTGCCAGCGCCATCTTGTGGTAAGTCTTGTCTGGATCACGGAGGTCGGTATTCTTCATCGAGGCGGTTGCCAGCGCAGTTTCAATCTTCAGAATGGTGGCGGCTTCCACTGCCGACTGGCCTGCCGGATCACCCAGCAATTCGAACATCTTTCCGACATGCTTCACATAAGCCTCGCGAAGCTGCTTCGATTTGTCGTCTTCCTTCAAATAGTATTCGCGCTCCGGCAATCCCAGGCCGCCCTGAAACGCAGCGCCAATGACCTGCGTACTATCCTTGGCGTCCTGAGTTGAATTGAAACGAAAAAGCGCGCCGATGCCTTGGCTGTGCAGGTGTTCCGCCACTGCTTGAAGGTCCGCCACGCTCTTGATTGCGGCGATTCGTGCCAGATCGGGTTCGATAGGTTTTGTTCCCGCCACGTCAATGGCCGCCGTGTCCATGCAGCTTGTGTAGAAATCGCCGATTTTCTGTTCGTTCGAACCTGGCGCCGCCTTCGCGGTCGCAGCGGCTTCGAGAATCTGTCGCAGGTTCTGCTGGTTCTTGTCCGCGAGTTGCGTGAAGGTGCCCCAGCTCGAATACTCCGGCGGAATCGGGTTGGATTTCATCCATCCGCCCATCGCGAACTGATAGAAGTCGTCGCAAGGCTTACAGGTTTTGTCGAGGTTCGCGGTGTCGAAGCCCCACGAAGTTGGCGTATCCGCCGATTCTGCCGAAGCGCCTGGGCCTGCGCTCGCCAGAGCTATCGCCAGGACAGCAATCGCCGCAAGGATACAACCAGTAGAAAAAAATCGTTTTGACATTGTTTGCCCCAGTTTGGATTGAGTTTGAAACCCGGCAGGCGCCACTCGTTAGAACTCCAGCCGCCGTACAATCTGCTTCGTAAGACGGAGGAAACGAACGTCACGTTACGTCCGCCTTGAAATTCAATCCGGCGCAGAAGCGCCGTTTACAAATCAGCGCAGGACCGTCCCGTAGAATACATTTCTTCCGCCGCGTAAGTCCCGACCGTAGGAAAATACCACAGTCAGAGTTCCCAGGAGTCGGACCTTGCACTGCGCGCCCGCGTCCCAGAGCCAGCGCCGCGAGCCGAAAAGGCCGGAAGAATCAGCAACGGCGCCACTGTCGAGAAATGGGCCGAGCTTCACGGTGAAGAAGCCGTTTTGATACAGGTTCTTGTCGATCCCCCAATTTGCGAGAAAAAATCGCCGTCCGAGCGGAGCGGAGCCCTTGCGTCCATCAATCGTTCCGGCGTGGCCGCGAAGCCACAGGTCGTTGTCGCGTTCGATGCCCAATTCAAACAGCTCGTCAAGTGTGGCGTTGCCGGCGGTGGCGCCGGCGCGAATCTGCGCTTGCATTTCGTAATCGTCACCCTTTGCGCGCGGGAGCCAATCCGCGCGAAGCGAGCCACGGAGCGTTGCGAAAGGCCCGAGACTGTCCGGAAACTCCCGGCCGGCCTTTGCCTCAGCCGAAGAATCGACTGTGAGCCGACGCGCCGGTGCGAACAGCAGAATTTGATGGATTCCTAGCCATCCCGCAACAGACGTCGCGTCGGTGAAAAATGTACGCTCGGCTGGCAGAGCAAGACCGCTGAGATTTCGGAAATTCCGATTGGCGACCTCCGCGCCGGCGCTCCAGCTTGTACGGCCATTCATAACGGATCGCACTTCCACTCCAGCTGCGGCGCGGCGCATGTTCAAGTCCGTCAGTGGCGTGCCCGTGCCAAGAAAAGTTTGCGATAGGTTCCAGTTTTCGTTGCGCGCGTCAGCATAGAATCGCAGTCGCAAACCAGGATCGCCATAGATGGGCATGGAAAGCGACAAGGAGATGCGGCGTTTCTCCGAATCCCATCGTGCAAGCGAAGTCAGATTCACGGCATCGTGGCCGAGATTGTAAAACTCCGGATAGATCGTAGAGTAAGGCAAGCCGCTCAGGAGCGAAACGACACCCTCGACTTTGGAGTCTCCCCAGCCGTTTCTCTCCGCCAAGTGCAGCGTTGCGTCGTAGTTTCCGGAGTCCACCGGGGAGAGTTCCATCCGCCGGCCGGAAAAAATTCCCAGATTGTCCAGACGCGCTTGTGTGGTGAGCAAAGCGTCGACCGAAAGGACTTGCGGGGCATTGAAAGCAACCGCGCGGTCGCGGAGCGATTCTTTGAGCTTCAGGGACGGGGCATACGAAATGCTTCGCAGCCGCGGTCTATCCAAAAGATTCCAGTGCTGCAAGGCGGCGTCGAGATTGCCTTCAAGAAAATAAATGGTTGCGAGAAATTCGCGCGAGTAGGAGTCCCCCGGGTTCAGCCTTAGCGCTGCCTGTAGATTTAGTTTTGCGGTTCGAAAATCTTTTTGCTTGTACGCGATGCCGGCCAGCTCAACTAAAAACCGATCGTCGCCCGGCGCCTTTCGAAAGCCGGCGTCAAACGCGACTTTGGCTTCGTCCCATTTCTCCAAGCGAGCCAGGGCGAGCCCGGCCAGAAAATCCAATTCCGGCGATTGGTCCACCGGACCTCGCGCCAGTTTCGCGCTTTCTTCCCAATGGCCGGCATCGAACGCAGCCTGTGCCGCGAGAAGGCGAGTCTGATCGGAGGTGATATCCTGCGCGAACGCGGACAATCCCAGCGCCAGTGCTGCGACTAGAGAAAGGATCACGAAGCCTTTTCGGGGAGAGCCAGCAGCACCCAATTGCGGTTTGGCCGCCATTGCTTTTCGAAATCCTCTCGCGCAACCCGGAGGAGTTTCCCACGCGCGGGGTCGTTGATGAAAACGGCTCCATTCTGCCAATCGATGCCCGTTATCACCACGTAGTGTAGCGGGGTTCTGGCCCTGCCTGGCTGAAGGCTCGCGATTAGTGGCCGCCCCTGTTTCAGTTGTTCGAGAAGGTCTTTCCAATCTCCGTTGAGAGGGAACACGCGAAAGCCCGACGCTTTGAGATAGCTCTCCATGTCGGAAGCATGAATGCCGTGGGCTTTGCGCGAATAGAGTTGTTTCTGAATTGACGAAGCGTCCGAACGCTTCGTGTCAATCCCCACGCCATGAGCGTTCCAATACTGCAGAAGCATGGAGATGGCGGCTGACCCGCAGCCGTCCTCGGTCTGTTTTACGTACGGCACGTCCAGCCAGATTCCGGCTCCTTCCTGGGGTCCCGTTCGAGCGGCAGGCCCTTGGAAAAGAAGCAAGAACAGACCGAGAACGATCTGGTTTATACGAATAAGGAATAACTCCAAATTGTAACTAGCGGAGTGCGAGCGCCAGGACGACGATGGCCAGCGCGATCAGGATGATCCATAGCAGATCGCGATCTGAAATACGTCCCGCGGCAAAATCACTTTGCGCTTGGCGTGACCGCTCGGCCAGTTTGGCGAGGTCTTCATCGCTCAATTGGCCGATGGCTTTGTCAACCTTTTGGTAGTCGAGGTTGGCGGATTTCAGCGCTTTTTGCGCTTGGTCGGAAGAAAGAAGCGAGCGAACGGCTTCTTCGTTGGATTGGCGCGTCTGGGCCGGCCGTGCGGCGTCTTTGTTCAGGTCGCTCAGAGAAACGACATGCTGCTTGTCTTGGGCCCCCGCTGGGACTCCCGCCAAACCAAACAGAAGGGCAATCGCCAGCATCGACACACTTATCTTCACGCGGAAATGCATTCTTCCTCCTATTGTTTGGCTGGGGCAAGTCTAGTTTACGAATTGCAAAGCGGCGTGACAAGAAACTTCTGAGGGATATTCCTCGGAGCCTTTTGCTGCAGCTGTACAGCGGTCACCTTACCGGCAAAGGCTGCTTGTACTTCGTCGCGTCGACCGATTTCCATTCGCCCTTCACGATCCCTGCACGGATCTGTGCCGCGCTCCTCCCTTTGCCAGAATGCTCGAACGCGTAGAAGTCTTCGTATATACACGTTCCGCATCCGGAACCGTGTTTGCTGGCGAAGCAGTCCAGTAGACTCTTGTGCCCCTGGCTGCGGTCGCAGTGGCAATAGCAGGGCTGCTGGTAAAGAACTTTCTTAATTCTTGCCGCGACAGCATAGGCATTCTGCACCACCGGATCGGTGAAAAGTTCCGGATCCATCGTTGCGGGCAATTCTTCCCGCGGGGCTTGCGCATGAAAGGCGGGCACGGCTTCGTCGACAGCGGATTGCGGCAAAGACGCATCTTGCGGCAGTGTCGAAGCTGCCTGTTGTGGGACCAATGCCAGCCCAAGCGCAAAGCCAAGGAGAATCGCACCACCCAGAAACTTCTGATTTACAACCATTCTTGCTTACCCCTTCATGTGCACAAGTTCCACGGCGTCCGTCGCCCGGACAGGAGAAACGCCACGCGCAGAAAGCGTTGAAAGAGTTTCATGAATAAGCGATGCCACAATCGTCTCCCCAGCATGCCTCACTGAACAATGGCGGACGCCATCGGAGCATATCCCTCCGGTCGAGGCGGCGTAGCATCCCTCATCTCCAGATGCTTCGATCGAAGGTGACGCTGCACCCGGCGGCCCCAGCCTCTCACAAACGAAAAATTCAGCGCGCCGCCAATGGCCGAGCTGGCCAGAGGAATCAATCGCCCCACCCACTTTTCAGCAGCTTCGGCGCCAATCTTCGCAGCGAAGCGTTCCGCGATGCGCGGAGCGAGTTTTTCGAGAATCTGTTTTTCAGCCAAATCCTTCCCGTAGTCGATGCCCGAGGCCGCGGCCGCCGCCTTCCACATCTCAATTCTCTCGTCGTGGCCGCGAGCTTCAAATCCATACAGAAGTGAGAGGCGTTGGATAAGCCGCAGGGTGATCACCGTGAGCAGGCTGGCATCCGGCAGGAACGTAATCATGCCGCCGAGGCCGAATCCCGCTCCTTCCGCCAGTGCCAGACGTTCAGCATCGCGAATCAGCGCCGTGGCAATAGCGTCCAGGCGCTCGGTAGGAACATCCTTCATCCTCCCGAAGTTCGGAACCCACAGGCCGTGCTTGTTCGCAAGCTGACGCCGAGCCTCTTAGTGAAGGCGGGGTGAGCTTGGGAGGGGGGAGTTACCCGCAACGCGGCAGGAAAACATCAGTCCTACTTGACGCGGCGCAGCTTTTGGGTAAACTGCATTTTCTCCATGGCCACGATGCCACAGTTCGTTCCGTCTGAAGTCGTGCATGATCTCGACTTTCCGCAGCGCGAGGCCGCCTTTTTCTATGGCCTGTTCCTGCGCGGCCATTCCGCGGATAAGCTGAGGCAGGATATTGAAGTGCCCGCGGTGGTCCTTGCCAAGTGGCACCGCGAGGCGGAACGCGATCCGCAGCTTCGTGATATTTTTGCGCGCATGGTGGATTATCGCCGTCACGTCCTGGCCATCTTCGATACCTTAGTTGGATCAGATGGTCATCCGCAGCGCATTCAGTAGTTTCCCCCTGTACGTTCGTTCAGGTCAAAAACTGTCAGGCAACCAAAGTAACTTGCCAGCGATCTAACCTCCTCCGGGGGACAAGTGCCATAAAATGAAGGGGATCCCTCTGATTGACGGGGAGCTTGTCCGGGGTTAGAATCTCAACGTCCTAGAGCTTGAGGTGTATTCATGTCAAGGGTAGTACGGACCCTGTTCGTTTCCATTTTTTCAATCGCCATCGCTATGCCGTCGGTTTTCGCCCAACAGGCGCAAGATCCGGGTTGGGCTCCTACACCTCAAAAATTGGACAAAGATACAAAGCGCAAGATGAAGAGGACGCTGAAGGAATTGGACAGCGCCTACAAGCAATGGCTGACGGAAGACGTCACTTACATCATCTCTCCGGAAGAACGCAACGCGTTCTTGCAACTGGACACCAACGAAGAGCGCGAACAATTCATCGAGCAGTTCTGGCTGCGGCGCAGCAGCAATCCCGATCTGCCTGAGAATGACTTTAAAGAAGAGCACTACCGTCGCATCGCGTACGCCAACGAACACTTTGCTTCCGGGATCCCGGGATGGAAGACGGATCGCGGCCGCATGTACATCATGTGGGGACCGGCGGATGAAGTGGAATCGCATCCCACGGGCGGCACGTACGACCGGCCGATGGAAGAGGGCGGCGGCTCCACGAGCACATATCCTTGGGAAACATGGCGCTGGCGGTACCTCGAAGGAATCGGCGAGAACATTATTCTGGAGTTCGTGGATCCCAGCGGCTCCGGCGAATATCACTTGACCATGGACCCATCGGAGAAGGACGCGCTCTTGCACGTGCCGGGCGCGGGGCTGAGCTTGATGGAATCCATGGGCATGGCGTCGAAGGCCGACCGCTTCACGCGTTCCGACGGCACCAATCTGCCAACGACCATGGGTGGTCAACCTGCCAGTATGAACGAGTTCAATCGCCTGGAACTTTACGCCAAGGTGAATAAACCGCCCGAAGTGAAATTCAAGGATCTTGAGGCGGTCGTAACCTCCCGCATCGTCCGCGATCAAGTGCACTTCAATTGGCGGACCGATTACCTGAAAGTGACCAATGATACTGTTTTGGTGCCGGTAACGATTCAGATCCCCAATAGTCAGCTTTCTTTCCTTTCTAAAGACGGGATTCATTCAGCAACGCTGAACATCTTTGGGCGCGTGAGCACGTTGACGGGCCGTGTGGTTCAGACCTTCGAAGATCCAATCAGCAAGGACTTCCCGGACTCCTTGTTCCAGCAGTCGCTCAAGTTGCAATCGATTTATCAGAAGGCCATTCCACTTCGTCCAGGCTTGTACCGCCTGGATCTGGTGATCAAGGATGTGCAGAGCGGAAATATCGGCGTTGTGAACTCGCGGTTGCAGGTGCCGAGGTACGAAGACGACAAGCTGGAGGCAAGTTCGCTGATTCTTGCCGATCAAATCGAGCATGTTCCCGCGAAGCAAATCGGCGCGGGACAATTCGTGCTGGGTTCCTCGAAAGTCCGCCCGCGCCTGGAGGGCGATTTCACCACGGCCGACAAGCTGGGGATTTACATGCAGGTTTACAACTTGAAGCCTGACGACAAATCGCACAAGTCCAGTGCGACCTTCCAGTACACCGTCAAAAAGGGCAAAGACCAGGTCATGCAGTTCAAGGAAACTTCCGAAGAGATGAAGCAGACAGGCGACCAGGTGACCATCGAGCGGCTCTTGCCGCTCGCGACCCTGCCGCCGGGGAAGTACAGTCTTGAAGTGAATGCCACAGACACGCTCTCGAATCAGACCATTTCGCGCTCGGCAGAGTTTACGGTGAAAGCGCCAGCGGAGACCAAGACCGCTGCGAATGCCACACCGGGGAGGTAAAGCAAAGTGAAACAGGAACGGCTCCGAACCCTGGGGGCCCTGGTCCTGACCGTCATGGTTTCGTCCTTTACGGCGATTCCGGCGGCCGCGCAAGCGAAGCCTGTCCCGGGCAAGCTTGCGGGAGTGGTGCGCGACGCTGCGGGTACGCCGCAGATGGGCGCGAGTGTGGAGTTGCTTTCCGAAGCCGTGGGTGTTGCGGCCACCCGCAGCTTTCTGACGAATACGCAAGGAATGTTTCGTGGCGACAAGCTCGCCCCCGGTTTCTACACTGTCCGCGTGACTCTCGCTGGTTTTCTTCCAACACTTGAAAAGCACATACGCGTTACTTCGAATCTGACGACGGTCGTTCGCATTGAGCTCGAAACTATGTTTACGTCGCTGGATCAGTTGCGGCGTATGCCTTCGAGCACCGCCGCGCAAGTTGACGATTGGAAATGGGTGCTGCGGTCTGCTTCTGCGATGCGTCCGGTTCTGGAATGGGTGGACCACGACACTTTGAGTGCCTCGACCGTTGCGGCCGATTCCGGCAGGCCCCGTGCGCCTAGAATGCGGATGGAATTTACGGACGGTGCGCGGCGGCCCACTTCAGCTTCCAGCGTTGACTCTTCACCCGCCACTGCTGTGGCCTACGACCAGAAGTTGGGCGGCACCAGCAGAATGATCCTGGCGGGCCAGGTGAGCTACGACGCCGATGCTCCTGCTGGAGGCATCGCCACGGTTTGGCTGCCAACCGGAACTCTCGGGGCCGGTCCTCATACTGCGCTGGTCCTTCGCGAAGCCAAGCTTGGACCTGAGGGTCCGACGTTTCGCGGGGTCCGATTTGATCAGGGCGGGGCGTTGGCGCTTGGAGATCGGACGGTCCTTCAGTACGGTGGTGAGTATGTCCTGGTGGGACTCGGGGCTGCAGCGTCTTCTCTCCGTCCGCGCGCGCAATTAAACGTGCGCCTCAATGACGATTGGAGCACCGCCTTCATTTTCGCCTCGATGCCCAATGGACCCGGGCCGCTCGAAGCGAATGACGCGCAACCAGGCGGCGCACTTGCGGCGGCGCTCAATGAACTGGACGCATTTCCGGCGCTGCTCTGGCGGCAGGGCCATCCTGTTTTGCAGAACGGTTTGCATGAAGAAATTTCTGCGGAGAGAAAACTCGGTACCCGCGGTACATTCCAGGTCGCAGGCTTCCATGACGACAACCGGCACGTAGCCGTCTTCGGCCGGGGCAGCGACCTGCCCACTGCCGATTACTTTCAGGATTATTTTTCTACCGGCTTTGCTTATGACGGAGGCTCGTCCAGTAGTTGGGGAACGCGCCTAGCATTCCGCGAAAAGCTCGATGGCGATGTGGAGCTGACCGCCGTTTATTCTTTCGGTGGTGCTTTGACGACTTCGGATGACACGGATGGTCTGCTTCGCGATGCGCTTCGTACGGCGCGGCGGCATTCTCTGGGGGCTGGCATTTCCGCGAAAGTGCCCCGCCTCGGCACCAAAATCCAGGCGGGATATAAATGGGTGAACGGCATCACCGTATCATCAGTGGACAGCTACGGGGAGTCCCTCTACCGAATGGACCCTTACTTACATTTGATTTTCCGCCAGCCGCTTCCAAAGTTCGCTTTGGGGCGGTGGGAAGCCATCGCCGATTGCAACAACCTATTGGCGCAGGGATATGTCTCAACTAGTAGCCGGGATGGCCACGTTGTTCTGGTACCGGCGTTCCGGACATTTCGAGGCGGGCTCAGCGTCCAGTTCTAGGAATTCGTAGGTTCTAAAAAGCTGTATTTGTCCTTCCAGAAACAGGATCATGCGGGATAGTCCGGCCTGCCGCTGTGGTAAACTATTGAATATAAAATGGTTCCCTGAATGGATAGCTTCCAAACAATGGACATTGGGTTGCACTTGGTTTCAGGTAGCAGGGTATAGTCCTGCCCGGTAGAGTTATGAGGCAAAATCTCCGAGTCAGCGTTGGGGCCGTCGTGCTGGCGCTAGCCACGCTGGCTGCCGTGATTTTTGCCCTGATTAATTTCGACCAGCGCAGCCGCTTTGAGGTGGTGTACGACGGAGTGGCCTGGCTCGACACCGACCACGGTATTCAGGCCAGCAGGGTCTCCCCAAATTCTCCGGCTACTCGCGCCGGGATCCACCCCGGCGACATCCTGCTGAGGATCAACAGCGCGCCCATTGCGCGGGCTGCGGAAGTCGCCCGCCGGCTGGACCGTGCGGGGCTCTGGACCCTGGTGCATTACAAACTTTCCCGCAGTGGTGAGGAATTTGAAACGCCTCTCCTGACGGCCCCTGCCGAAAAGCCTCTCGCGACCGAGAATTACCTCCGAATCGTAGGCCTGCTTTATCTGTTCATCGGCTTGTTCATTTTTATCCGGCGCTGGAACGCTCCTCGCGCCGTGCACTTTTACGTCTTCTGCCTGGTCTCCTTCATTCTCTGGTCGTTCCATTTCAGCGGAAAGTTGGACACCTTCGACTGGGAAGTGTACTGGTCGGAGATCGCGGCCCGCCTGCTGGCCCCTGCTTTGCTGCTCCACTTCGCCTTGGTTTTTCCGGGCCGATCAGAAACATCAATTCGTTCGTCTTCGAAATTGTTGGCCGTCTATGCCCTGCCTATTGCTCTGCTTCTCCTTCACGTGAGCACGGCGCTCAGAGACTTCGGATTCGTACCCTGGCTTGCTTCCTACGTATTGTTAACGAAGTTGGAATTCGGCTATCTCGCTCTTTGCTTCCTGGCCGCCGGGCTCGTTTTCTACCGCAGCTATCGCGAGGCGCCTTCCGGAGTCCTGCGCCAGCAATTGAAGTGGCTCACCGGCGGGACTCTTGCCGGAAGCCTGCCCGTTTCCTTGCTCTACATCGCTCCTTTGGCCTTCGACATGGCCGTGCGCCCGTGGATGCAGCTCTCTGTGTTGAGCCTCGTGCTTATCCCGCTGTGTTTTGGCTATGCCGTCATTCGCTACCGCCTGATGGACGTGGACATCATCTTCAAGCGTGGCCTGGCGTACACGGCGGCAACCGCCGGAGTGGCAGCCGTGTATTTTGCCTTGGTCGCCCTGATCGCCGACATTTTCCATACGCCCACAAACGGCCCCGCTGGCGGCATGATCGCCATCGTCATGGCCGCGTTTTTGTTCCAGCCGTTCCGTGCCTGGATTCAGGCACGCCTCGATCGGTTCTTTTATCGCGACCGCCTCGATTACCGCCGCACGCTCATCGAATTCGGGCGCACACTCACGAACGAAGTGCGCTTCGACCCCATGCTGGGCTCGGTCATGGACCGTATCTCCCAAACTCTATTGGTTGATCGGTTAGCGATTTTCGTGGAAAATCCCGTGCAACCCAGCCAGATGCGCATCGCCCGTTCCATGGGCGTGCGGCTTTCCGAGTCTTTGGATCTCAGTTTCCTCGAGCCGGCCCGGCCCGAGTTTGCCCGCGGGGCGCTCTTTTTTGAGTCGCCCCGTGCGGCAAGGGACGTCAGTGACTCTGTTCGGCTCACCCTCGAGCAGCTTGACCTCAACTACTTTGTCCCCTGCCGTATCCGCGAGCACACGGTTGCGGTTCTCGGTCTCGGCAAAACGGTCGATGGGGATTTTCTGTCCAGCGACGACGTCGAGTTGGTCGAGACGATTGCCGGTTACGTCGCCGTCGCTCTCGATAACGCGCAGCTCTACAGTTCGCTCGAACAAAAGGCCCTCGAAATCGCCCGCCTCAAGGATTTCAGTGAAAATATCGTCGAGTCCCTGAACGTCGGCGTCCTCTCCGTTGATCTGGATGGCATCGTCGAGTCCTGGAACACGCGCATGGAGCAGCTTTTCGGGGTGTCGCGCCAGGAATCCGTTGGACGGCAGCTCAGCTCGCTGTTGCCGGAAGAGTTGGCACGCGAAATCGCTGCGCGTGGTGACCAGGAACAGATTACCGGCATCTATAAACAGAGACTGCAGCATCAAGGAAAGTCGTTGACTTTGAACGTTTCCATCACTCCGCTGGTGAGCAAGTCGAATGAGCGCATCGGCCGTCTTCTGCTTTTCGATGACGTTACGCAGCGGGAGCGCATGGAAGAGCAGATGTCGCAAACGGAGAAGCTGACTTCCCTTGGCCTGCTTGCGGCCGGGGTCGCGCACGAAGTCAACACGCCGCTCGCGGTCATCTCCAATTACATTCAGATGCTGGCGAAGCAGATGCCGGAAGGCGATCCGCGGCAGTCGATCATCGAGAAAATCGTCAAGCAGACTTTCCGCGCCAGCGAAATCGTCAACAATCTGCTCAATTTTTCGCGGACCGGGGCTGCGGAAGCCGTGGACATTGATGTAAACCGGGTTGTCGAAGAAACTTTGTCCCTCGTGGCCCACCCTCTCAAATCCTCGCATATCCAGGTCGTGAAACAACTTGGCGAACCGCTCCCTGCCGTTCGCGGGTCGGCCAATAAGTTGCAACAGGTCTTCTTAAATCTTTTCTTGAACGCGCGCGACGCCATGCCCGGTGGCGGAATGCTTGAAGTCCGTACCGCCGCGCATAACGGCAGCGTCGAGATCGAAGTGGCGGATACGGGCGCAGGAATTCCCCGCGAGCACATCCATCGCATCTTTGACCCGTTCTTCACCACTAAAGCCAGTGGCCGCGGTACCGGTCTTGGCCTCTCGGTAAGTTACGGAATTATCAAGGAACATGCCGGAAAGATCGATGTCCGCTCGACGCCCGGCAAAGGCACTTCTTTCCATGTCGAATTCCCCGCAGTCAAGAAAGCGGTCCATGTCTAAGGGCTCCATCCTAGTTGTCGACGACGAATCGGAAATCCGCGAGGGCCTTGAGCTTCTCCTAAGAGGTGAGGGCTACGGTGTATCCAGCGCGGAAACGGGCGAATCCGGTCTCGAAAAGCTTGAGCAGCATCCCTATGATCTTCTCCTGCTGGACGTAAGCTTGCCGGACCGCAACGGTCTCGATATGCTCAAGGAGATTCACCGCCGTGATCCGCAGCTTTCCGTCGTCCTGATCACCGCCTACGGCTCGATTGAAATGGCTCGCGCCGCTTTCAAGAATGGCGCGATGGATTACATCACCAAGCCGTGGTCCAACGATGAATTGCTTGCCCAGGTGGCGCAGGCCGTGGAATCGCGCCGGCTTCGCGACGAAAATGTCCAGCTCAAACGCGCGTTGAAACAGCGCTTTAATTTCCCGAACATTGTCGGCAAGAGCGACAAAATGCAGCTGCTTTTGAACCTTGTCACGCAAGTCGCGCCCTCCCGCTCCACCATTCTCATCAGCGGCGAAAGCGGCACGGGCAAGGAGCTCATCGCCAAGGCGATTCACTCCGCTTCCACTCGCGCGGACAAGGCCTTTGTGCCAGTAAACACGGGCTCGATCCCCGTCGATCTCCTGGAGTCCCAGCTATTCGGCCATGTGAAGGGCGCCTTCACCAGCGCCATTGCTTCCAAGAAAGGCCTCTTCGAGGTCGCCGATCAGGGGACTATTTTCTTCGATGAAATCGCTACTATTAGTCCCGAAACGCAGGCTAAGCTTCTGCGGGTGATTCAGGAACGCGAATTTATGCGTCTCGGCGGCACCGAGCAGCTCAAAGTCGACGTGCGCATCGTGGCCGCCTCCAACGTCGAACTCCTCACGCTGGTGCGCGAGGGCCGCTTCCGCGAGGACTTGTTCCACCGCCTGAACGTGATCCACCTCCAGGTTCCGCCGTTGCGCGACCGCCGGGAAGACGTGCCCCTTCTGCTGGCGCATTTCCTGGAGCGGTATTGCCATGAAAATAGCAAGACTCTCCGGCAATTCACGCCCGCGGCGATGAAGCTTATGATGGACTACGACTGGCCCGGCAACGTGCGCGAGCTGGAAAACGTCGTCGAGCGCGCCGTCGTCCTCTCCACGCAGGAGCGCGTTGACGCGGACTTGCTCCCGGAGAGTATTCGCAGCAAGGAAATCGTTCGCGGCGTGCGCTTGCAGCTTTCGGAGTTTCTGCCGCCGCTTCCCGGTGAACCCGGTTCGCGCGCCTCTGCGGACAATCCGCAACCATCGTTGTTCCAGATCATGGACGAAATCGAGCGCCGCATCATCGTCGATATGTTGGAGCGTACCGCCTGGAACCAGACTGAAGCCGCCGAGCGCTTCGCTATTCCTCTTTCGACGCTCAATCAGAAGATCAAGCGGCTCGGAATCGATGTTCGCCGCCGCGGCCGCAGCGATGAAATATTGTCGGCTTCGATTGGAAAATAGCTCCGGCGGCCTGCGAGCCTTTCTTCCCCGCGCACTCTCTCGCGAAATAGCCCTGTCCAATCGATTACACTAACCCTCAGCGCTATGGCCGAGCCGACATTCCGTTCGCTTCCATCCGGCGTCGCCTCTTTCAAGGACGAATGGTCCGCGCTGCTCGAGTGTGCTTCCCCAGCACACGATCGTCAGCGGCTTGCTGGTTCGCTTGCGTCCCTGGATTGGGCTCGTTTACTCGGACTTGCGGAAGAGCATGGCGTGACCGGCCATCTCGCGTCGGGCCTGCGTGATCTCGGGGGAACTAAGGTCCCGCCGGAAGTGCAGCAGAGGCTTGTCGAGTGCCGGCGCGCGCAGACTTTCTTTACTTTACAGCTGACGGCGGAATTGTTTCGCATCTTGGAGTTCTTCACCTCCGAGGGAATTGGCGCCCTGCTCGCAAAAGGGCCGATACTCGCGGTGCGGGCGTATGACGATCCGGCGATACGCAGTTACGGCGATTTGGACTTGCTCGTTCGCCAGCGGGACATCCGCCGCGCGACCGAATTGATGAGTGCTGCAGGCTATGCGCCCGCCGTTCCGCTTAGCGCCATCGACTCCGGCAAAATTCCCGGCCAGTATCTTTTCTCCAAGCCGGATTCAAAACTGATCGTCGAGCTCCATAACGACTATACGCTGCGCTACTTTCCCCGCCGGCTTCCCCTTGAGGATTTTTTCGCGCGCCAGGTCCGAGTTCGTCTCGACGGCCGCGAAGCGCCTGCACTTTCCGTGGAGGACGAACTTGTGCTGATCTGCGTCCACGGCGCAAAACATTTTTGGGAGCGATTGATGTGGATTGCCGATGTCGCGGCGCTGGTGTCGCGCCAAACGGATATCGACTGGGAGCGCG
>WNFP01002639.1_pt1 | contig 17547 bp, 20 predicted proteins | sample 5400201 | NCBI WGS metagenome assembly WNFP01 (sample SAMN13153355, study PRJNA577476) | soil metagenome | isolation source: 115 cm saprolite under Madrone tree | place: USA:California | collected 2016-06-14 | reverse complement strand
TGAAGGGGTGGGCGATTCAATGTGTTGCCACACTTCTTGCGAAGAAAGGGTACAAGGACTTTTATATAGAAATCGCTGGAGATATTCAGACCATGGGGGAAAATGCAAAGGGAAATGAATGGAGTGTCGGCATTCGGAATCCTTTCGCGCTCGGTGAGATAGTGAAAGTGGTATATCCACGCGGTGCAGGCGTTGCGACTTCCGGCAACTATGCGCGCGGCGCGCATATTTATAATCCGCAGGTGCCGGGCACTCCTCCCCGCACCTACGTGAGCCTCACGGTTATTGGCCCGAATATATATGAAGCGGATCGTTTTGCGACGGCAGCATTCGCCATGGGTACTGAAGCCATCCCTTTTTTGGAAGCTCTTCCCGGATTTGAAGCGTATGCCATGACCGATGCAGGGCATGCCCATATGACGAACGGGTTTGGTTCATACACCCGGCCATGATACGACGTATCGATTCATTCCTGAATAGCACCACCCTGTATCGCGTGGTGCTCTATGAGTTACTTTTCTTGTTGGCAGCTGCGCTCGTGCTTGGTGCCCTCCATGCATTGCCATTCAGTCCCTCTTTTCTCCTCTATTCTGCGGTGGTGCTATTTGTGGCGTGCTGGACGACAAACACCCTATTCGCCTATTTTTTCGATGCGCCGAGTAATCCTGAATCGACCTATATAACGGCGCTCATCCTTGTGCTCATTATCACGCCCCCGCAATCATTCGGCGATATGCATTTCCTTACGATTGCCCTCTGGGGATCTGCCTGGGCGATGGCTTCAAAATATATATTTGCTCTTGGACACAAGCACCTATTCAATCCCGCGGCCTTCGGTGTGGCGCTATCTGCGCTCGTGCTTAATCAAGGAGCAAGCTGGTGGGTTGGTACTATATGGATGCTCCCGTTCGTAGCTGTAGGTGGATTCTTAATTGCACGAAAGACACGGAGGCTGGATATGGTCATTGCCTTCGGTAGCACACTCGTGCTGACCATACTCGCACTGGGCGGTGATGGATCACTGCATGTCGTGCAGCAAGCGCTTCTGTATGCGCCGGCAGTATTCTTTGGTACCGTACTCCTGATTGAGCCGCTCACTGCGCCAGCAGATAGGCACTGGCGCATTCTCTTCGCCGTTCTGGTGGCATTTCTCTTTGCGCCCGAGGTGCATTTCGGCCGCCTATTTTTTAGTCCAGAGCTTGCCTTGCTGGCGGGAAACCTATTCGCCTACGTGGTGAGTCCGAAAGAAAAATTACTTCTTACTCTAAAGAAACGGGTCGCTATTGCAGCGGATGCGTACGAGTTCACTTTTTCCTCGAACCGTCGGCTTAATTTTAAGCCAGGTCAATACCTGGAATGGACGCTTGCGCACCCGAGAGCTGACACGCGCGGTATTCGCCGCTATTTCACCATCGCCTCTTCACCCGGGGAAAAGGATGTGCGCATTGCCGTTCGGTTCAACACACCCACAAGTAGCTTTAAGAAAGCGCTCCTTTCGATGCCACCAGGCAATTCGATTATTGCTTCACAGCGCGCAGGAGATTTCGTGCTACCCAGGAATACGAAACAGAAACTGGTGTTCATCGCAGGCGGCATAGGGATTACGCCATTTCATAGCATGATTCAGTCGCTTATCGATAGGAAGGAGCGCCGCGATATTGTTCTAGTCTATTTAAATCGGTCATTAGAACATACTGCCTACGCAGAATTTCTTGATGTAGCAGGGCGAGAGATTGGCGTACGCGTGCTGCCGCTATTTACTGGGGCGCCGCCGCAGGCGGCGCCCGGTGAATTTTCAAGCATCTTTGACCGCGCTCTGTTAGAAGAAGAGATACCCGACTACCATAACCGTTTATTCTATCTTTCAGGCCCCAATGCTCTCGTCGATTCATTCAGTGGTGTACTTCGCGAGCTAGGCGTACCCTCTCGAACTATCAAGAAAGATTTCTTTCCCGGCTTCGCGTAGTATGCGTAAAGTGAAGTTGACATTTTGTACACACATCGTATCCTTAGGGCGTGAAAGACACTATCAAAAATATCGTGCATGAATTACGCATGAAACGCGGCATTACGCAGGAAGCCCTCGCTGAGGCGCTTTCGGTGAGTCGTCAAACGGTCATTGCCATCGAGCGCGGTAATTACGCGCCATCTGTTTTACTCGCCCTTAAGATAGGTACCTTTTTCCAGACGTCGGTTGAACGTATATTTACTATTCATGAATAAGACTGCTCCTTCCATTCTCTGTGCAATTGCTATCGTCGTGCTTGCCGCACTCCTGTTGAACCCGTTTCACCTCGGCATGCCGGGCATGATGTACTTAATGCTTCTTGTCGCGCTGCTCGCAGCGTTCGGTGCGTACACGGCATTCATATTACGTGAGGGAGGCGGTGACGAGCGCGAAATGGCGCACCGCATGTTCTCGGGTCGCGTTGCCTTTCTTTCTGGCGCTTTAGTGTTTGTAATCGGCATCGTGTATCAAGGCTTCACGACGGTGGTTGATCCATGGCTCGTCGTCGGCATTGCCGTCATGCTGGTGGCGAAGGTCGTTGCGCACGGTTATAGCGATTGGCGTCGCTAGGAAGGGTATACTGGGCGGGTACCATGAAGCCCAAAGGATTCACGCTTATCGAGCTACTCGTCGTCATTGCTATCATCGGCATTCTCGCCGCGGTCGTACTGGGCTCGCTTACGCTCGCTCGCGTTAAAGCGGCAGACGCCTCAGTGAAATCAAATCTTGCCGGGGCACGCACACAGGCGGAACTTTTCTATACGGCGAACGGCAATTCATATGCCAACGGCATGAACGATGTATGTGGATCCGGTGCTTTGGTTGGGGGCGTGAAAGGGGCATTTTCGTTCGTTCAGGCCGCGGCAGCCGCGGCCGGCATCGCGACGGTTTCAGTGAACGCCAGCGGAGGAGGCCCCGGAATCGCTGTTTGCAATAGCGCCACAGATACGTGGGCCGCAGAAGTTCCGCTTCAGGTGCCGAATGCAGGATTCTTTTGCGTGGATAGCGTAGATACGGCCAGCACTTCAGCCACTTCACTTATTTCAAATAGTACCGATACCGCGTGCTAGCGCGGCACCTCCCTCAGCTCGTTCCGTGCGGCTGCCGCGCGCGGACAATGCGGTATTCCTCCCACACAAAATACATGACAATGACATCGAGCACGGAAATGCCGATGACCAAAATTGAACCGCTCGTGGCGATTTGATAGAACTGGTAGAACAAGAATCCCGCCATAACCGCCAGGCGAGGAAGTGGGAGGTGCCTAGGGTATAGCTCTGCAGTTGTGCTGCAAGGTGTGCGCCGATGAATGTGCTGGTGGGTATGAACTGCGCCACCCATAGAGTGAAGGAAAGAAACCACGCGGGGGGAATGAAGAGCAGCGCGATACCACTCACCGTTTCGTTCAGCGAAACGATTCCCTTGAAGAGAATGCTTGCCAGAAAGCCCTCGTATACAAGCTTTTTTTCGCGTGCGCCGATGCGCCGTTCCTTCGTCGGGGAAGCCATGGAAGCTACAGTATACTGTACGTAATGATTCTTTTCGCAGGGGCCCTCATTCTTGTAATCATTCTCCTGTTCTTTGTGGTAGATTCGGCGCGCCGCGCGCGCGCCGACGCGCTTCTTTCACAGAAAGCTGAATTTCTCTCCGTGGCGTCACACCAAATCCGTACGCCGCTCACGGGCATCCGCTGGGCCGTCGAACAGGTACTGAACTCGAACGAATCGACGCTCGGCCCGCGTGATCGTGAGATTCTTTCTCTCACGTATGAAAGCAGCCTTGATCTCATCGGGCGAGTGAATAATTTGCTTGACGTCACTTCGCTTGAAGAACGAGGCGCTCCCGTGCGTTCGAATCAATCGGTGCTCATGCGTCCTCTTTTTGAAGCCATTGTTGCGAGCCTTACGCTTTCCGCGCAGCGGAAGAAGGTACGGATGGTCATGGAAGATACGATGCCTGCGGACCTTGAATTGACGAGTGATCGGCAGATGATGCAGCACATCTTCTTTAACGTTTTGAGTAATGCCGTGAAGTACACGCGTCCCGATACGGTGATTACCGTTTCGTATGAATGGACGCCCGGCGGACATCAGTTCACCATTACTGATCACGGGCTCGGTATTCCGCCCGCGGAGCAGCAGCTCATCTTCGCAGGATACCACCGCACGCAACAAGCGGTGGAAAGCGGGGAAGCGGGAAGCGGTCTCGGCCTGTATCTGACGAAGCGCCTCGTTACCCTCTTGGGGGGAAGCGTCTCTGTACGTTCAAAAATCGGTGAAGGCTCCGCCTTCACCGTCACCTTTACTCCTTCGGCAGATGCTCGCGAACAAGGTTCACTACTGCCGTAATCTGCGGATCTGATTTTATAAGGTAGGCAATTACGCCGTCGTCTGCAGCGCGTGCCACGTGTTCGAGCTCATTTGAGTTACTCAGCACTACGAAGGGAGTCTTCGCAAGCGGCGCCATCGCGCGAATCTGCTCGAGCATCTCCAGACCGCTCATCTTGGGCATCATCACGTCGAGCACCACGGCATCTGGCCGCTCTTTGAAATATTTCTCCACGCCTTCTGCGCCGTCCGCCGCAGTGACCACATCGAACCCCGATAGAGCGAACTGATTAGCAAGCACGGTGCACAGCAAGACGTCGTCTTCGGCGATGAGGACTTTCTTCATGAGGGGAAGTATAGCACCGCGAAGGGTCCAGAATTCAAAAGTGCTAGTATGAGGTATATGCAGGAATATGACACAAAAACCTTCTCATTTTCTGAAAAACTGAGCATTTTATGGAGACATGTGCGGCAGCATACACGAACGCTCGTGAGTATCTCAATTCTGGGCATATTTTCTGCAGTCGCCAACGGCGTGGTGCCTCTGGTTATCGGACGTTTTTTCGACTCGCTGGTGAAACCGTCGCCAGTTATGCTTCCTGTGCTCGGAACCGTGATGAACTGGGAATTCCTGCTTATCCTATGGGTAGTGCTACAGCTTGTTGCTAACGGTATCGATTGGTTTATAAGTCAGAAGAACCGGGGATTGGGCACGACTATCGAAGCGCAGTATACGGTCGATGCGTTCAGCCGTCTCCTCCAGCTGCCGATAGGTTTTTTCAAGCAGCAGAAAGCGGGAGAGTTGGTAAATAAAATAAGCAGAACAAGTTCCCAGATCCAATGGATTATCTCGACGGTGCTTATCGGCCTCGCGCCCCAATTTCTTTCCATTGCCGTTGGATTCGCCATCGTGTTCTGGTTGCGCCCGGTGCTCGCTTTCGTCCTGGTGGCAGGAGTGCTCGCGTACGGTCTCTGCTGGTATTTTATGCTACGGCCGGTCAACAAACTCCAAGAGGAATATCTTAAAGAATGGAGCGATGCATACGGTGATGTCTATGATGCATACGTAAATCTCCAGACGGTGAAGCAGTCCGGAGCAGAATCACTGCAAGGGGAAAAAGCACAGGAAGGATTTTTTGGTTCAGGTCGTACCGTTTCGCTCTGGAACAAGCTTGAATATGCCTGGAACAATATGAACGCCTTGCAGCGTCTCTTGGTCGTTGGCACGCAGCTTAGTATCTTTATACTTTCAATCTCCTATATTTCACGGGGCGAAATGACCATCGGTGAGCTGATAACCTTCAACGCGTATGCAGCACTGGTCTTTGGCCCATTCGTGCAGCTTGCTAACCAGTGGCAGAACGTACTGAACGGTCTTGCCGCCGCGGCCCAGTCAGAAGTCATTTTTGCCACGGAGACTGAATCGTATGATCCAGAAGATGCACTACCGCTTAGTCCGTTTGCGGGTGCAGTACGTTTTGATGATGTGCACTTCAGCTACGACGCAGGCGAAACTGAAATACTTTCTGGAGTCTCCTTTACGGCAGAACCAGGACAGGCTGTTGCGTTCGTCGGCGAAACAGGTGCTGGTAAAAGTACCTCTGCTGAGCTCATTTCTGGGTACTATTTCGCGAACAAAGGAACGGTGGAACTAGACGGAAAGGACATCAGGCGACTAAGCTTACGTGAACTTCGTAAACACATAGCAATCGTTCCGCAGGAAGTGGTGCTTTTCAATTCAAGTATCATCGATAACATTCGCTACGGTCGTCCGGACGCCACTGATGAAGAGGTGCAGGAAGCCGCACATAAAGCACGCGCCGATTTATTCATAGAAAAATTCCCCGAAGGGTACGCGCAGAAAGTAGGTGAACGAGGCATCAAACTTTCAGTTGGTCAGAAACAGCGTGTGGCTATTGCACGAGCCATGCTGCGCAGTCCGAAAATCCTTATTCTCGATGAACCGACATCTGCACTCGATCCGGAAACCGAGCGCTATATTACGGAGTCGCTTGAAGAGTTAATGCGCGGCCGCACTACGTTCATCATCGCGCATCGTCTTTCAACCGTGCGCAAGGCGGACAAAATACTCGTACTCAAGGAAGGTACCATTGCAGAGCAAGGCACGCATGATGCGCTTATGGCAATAGAGAATGGGGTATATCGGCATTTGTATGAACTGCATATTGGGCTACACGAGTAAGTACGTGGTGCAATTAGGGTGCTAATTCAGCGCGATTAGTTGACTTTTATAAAATTACAATCTACTATTTTTTTGGTCTCGTGTTCTTTTGAAACCTGTACCGTAAAGACAGGGATTGTCCCTGTCTATCTATTTCTAAGGGTAAATAGTTATGTTGACTCAAATGATTCCGGTGCAGGCTCCAATGCGCAAAAAATCCACCAGGTCATCGGCGCCTCTCCCGTCTTTCAGTCTCACGCGTCCGATGGCGCGCGTGGCTAAGCAGAATCCAGACTGGAGCAAGGAACGGCTGGAAGCAGCCGAATCCTCCTACCGGGATTTCTTGAGGGAGTGCAAGGTAACCCACGTCGGCCTGAGTCCGAAGGGTGATGTGGATGAGGTGTGGCACGCACACATCTTGCACACTCGGCAATATGCTGAGAACTGCGAAACGTACTGCGGCCGCTTCATCCATCACAACCCCATCGACAATCTTGGTGACTGTGATGGTGACGGTGGGGATACCTGCCGGCCCTGTGAGTCGGACCCAAATGAGGTCCAACAGCACTAATACTACCTTCGTCGTCTTACAGAAGCGACCCTATGCGCGAGTGTAGGGTCGTTTTTCTTTTCAATTTATTGGTTTAGAATCAAGCACATGACCTGGGATACCTATTTAAAAGCAACGAGCCATATAAAGTGCCGGCCTCTTCTGAGAGAGGCTCTTCCCTATGTTCAGGGGAATATTGGAATACGCGCCTTGGATTTGGGTGCAGGAGCGCTAAGAGATACCTTTTTCCTTTTAGATGCGGGCTTTGCGGTAACTGCGGTAGACAGTAATCCTAAGATTCTGGAATACGCAAAACCACACGAAAATCTTTCTATCGAAATTTGTGCTTTCGAAGACTACTCGTTTCCTGAAAATTCATTTGATCTCGTAAATGCACAATACGCGTTACCTTTCGGAAAACCGGAAATCTTCGAAACAACCTTTCAAAGAATGATTTCTTCTCTGAAGGATGGAGCTATTTTCACTGGTCAGCTATTTGGCGTTGAAGACGGATGGGCCCATAAAAAAGAAATGACGTTTTGTTCGGCAGAGCAGGTGAGTGAATTATTGAAAGGCTTTGAAAAGGTACTAGTTTTGCGCGAGGAAAAGAACAGTGGACCAACTGCGATTGGGCCAGAAAAAACGTGGCATGTGTTCCATATAATTGCTCGGAAGTAGGGATATAAGCCAGGCACTAAGTCGCCTATCATCCTTGATGAGCAGTCTTGGTAAAGAGTCAATATAAAGAAGAATTAAAATCGCGTAGCTAGATTAATTTCTCACTAAGTCTTTAAAAAGATACCCGCCTAATTAGGCGGGTATTAAAGGTTTTGATCGAAATCACGTTAGTTCAGGACAACCGACCCTTCTTGGAGCCGACTCTGGTATTCCTTGAGCGTGTAGACGCCAGGCACGATGTTTCGCACGTTGACCATAGAGCCTTCTCCCTCGAGGCGGCCCATTTCGGCGATGAGAGGCTGGAACATTTCACCGTATTCCCGAACCTCCGTATCCGAGAGTGGCTTGACCTGGATTGCGCCGATTTCTCCCGGGACGGTCACGCACGCCGGCCTGTGTTCGATTCCGTGGCCGACATGCTCGAACATGATGCTGTTCACGCGGTTGTAGACGCGCGAAAGCAGGCACAGAGCATGAATCTGCCGATCCAGTTCAAGATCCGGCACCACGACTTTCCCGTCCGCGACATCTTGAATCGCAGACATCAGCGAAGGCGGAATCCAGGGGAGTTCGCCGATCACACGATCTCCGACGGGACTGATGCCAACGCGGGGTGAACTGCTGCTTGCTGCGACAACCTGATTCACCTTAAACGAAAGATTTTTGTATAGATTTCCTGCTGTGGTCAGTCGTTCAGCAGCCTCATACGAACCGTACCATCTCGTTCAATTCCTTTTCACTATCTGCTCAGAATTTAATCGATGGTATACCGAAGAACCGATTCTAGGTCGTGAGGACACCGGTAGCCGTGCTGCTATCGTAAGTGCAGTTATAACCACAATTGGCACGGGTCTTAAATTACTTGGCATAGAGCCCGTAGAGAGAATTTAGAGGAGACCATCGATTACTAACCTGTAGAATTAGAAACACCCTTACCATAACCATTCCTCAAAATGACATGGGTTAACTATTGAAGAAAACTGATCCTATAGCAGCCAGTGTAGATAAGATGTGGCATGTTTCCCCTATAATCGCTACGAAGTAGAGCTTAAACCTAAGCGCACCGTATTAAGATGTGACCAGAAAGTCAGTGTATACTTTTGAGTATGATATCCAGCGCACTTGGGATAGCCGTACTGGCCGGCTTGGGTGGCATGCTTGGATGGGGATTCGCAGATTTTTTTGCTAAAAAAACGATTGATACGATAGGCGATACTACCAGCCTCGTCTGGGCACATATTTGTGGCACGTTCCTATTGGCTACTTTTGCTCTGTATGAACTTCTTTCAGGGCATGCGCTTCAGTTCCCGCACGCACCCATCGAGTGGGGCGGCTTGGTATTCTTCGGAATACTTCAAGGCGTAGTATATATTTTCGTATACCGCGGTTTCGGGAAAGGACAGGTTGCCGTTCTGAATCCCTTATTTGCATCATTTTCTGGTCTGACCGCAGTGCTCTCGGTGCTCTTTTTCGGTGAACTCCTTACAGGAAATCTTGTCTTTGCGCTCGTTGTGGTGTTCGTCGGTATTGTTTTGATGAATATCGACCCCTCGGCATTGCGCATGCAAAAGCTGGCCGTAATAAAGGTGCCCGGCTTCAGAGAGGTGTTGATTGCAACGCTTCTGGCAGCAATATGGACGGTTCTTTGGAACCAGTTTATTGGCGGGAAAGATTGGGTCGTGTATGCGCTCGTGATGTATCTATTCATGACCATCGCCCTTCTTGTATATGCTGCAGTTGTAAAAACGAATCTAAGGTTCTCGAACCATTCGATGTGGGTGTATCTTCTACTCATCGGGGCAACAGAAGTCTTTGCCTACCTAGCCATTAGTCTTGGCTACAGTGCAACGAATCTTACTAGCGTCGTGGCGCTGCTTTCCGGAGCTTTCTCACTCCCAACCATTATTCTTGCGCGTCTATTCCTTAAGGAGCGGGTTAGTAGGCTACAGACGATTGGCAGCCTGGTGATAATCGGTGGCATCATGCTCGTCTCATTGTTATAGTCTGAAAACCATGACCCATACTGCACATGCTGAATTTAGTCCTGAAAAGATAGGGGCACTATCGTATCAAGCACCATTCTTCCTTTTTTCAAAACAACGCATACTCGACACCTATAATGAGTTCGTACAGAATTTTCCCGGAGCTGCGATTCACTATGCGGTAAAGGCAAATTCGGAACCAGAAATACTTGAATTGCTCCGTGATGCCGGTTCTTCATTCGAGACTGCTTCACAGCATGAACTCGAATACCTGAAGACTGCGAACGTTGACCCTGAGCGTATTGTGTACGGCACATCCGTGAAGTCCTCTGCGCATATTCGTGCATTCCATGAGTATGGTGTAAATCGATTTGCCGCGGACTCGTTTCCTGAGCTTGAAAAAATAGCGGCAATAGCACCTGGAGCAAGGGTGTACGTACGGGCGATTGCTAATGACACCGGCAGTGTATTTCGTTTCTCTGAGAAGTTCGGTACTGCGAAGGAAAACGTTGTTCCCTTGCTTCGTCATGCGAAAGAAATCGGCCTCATTCCGTATGGCATAAGTTTTCATGTCGGCTCGCAGGCAAGCAATCCCTTGGCTTGGGCGCATGCCATACGGGAACTTAAAGACACGCTTGTAGAGCTTAAGAAATATGATATCGAAATAGAAACCTTAAACTTAGGAGGAGGTTTTCCGTGTCGCTATGTAACAAATGAGGAAGCGACGACCATCGCAGAAATAGCAGAGTATACGATGAAGGAGTACCACCAGTTGCCGTATCAGCCAAAGATTATACTAGAGCCCGGTCGAGCCATGGTAGCCGAGAGCGGTATACTTGTGACCACAGTTATCGCCCGTGTCGGTCGTGGCGAAAACACCTGGCTCTTTCTTGATGCTGGGGTATATAACGCGCTGTTCGAGGCAATGGCATATCAGGGATCGACACGATATCCGGTTACCAGTTTGCGCAACTCCTACGATTCCGGCGAGATGCTCTATGCCCTTGCCGGGCCTACGGGTGATTCACCCGATATAATCACCCGCGAAGCCCTATTGCCACGGGATCTTGACGTGGGGGATGAGCTTATAATCCATAAAGTGGGGGCCTATACGCTTACTACGGCAAGCACCTTCAATGGTTTCCCCAGGCCGCCGGTGTATTATATTTAATCCCATTTCCGGAAGGTATACTTGGAGTATGGATCTTACTGGCTCCCAGAAAATTGCACTCGCCTACATGGCTGTGCTGGTGCTGTTTTGGGTTACTTTGTTCACTACTCATATAACGAGTGGTACCTATAGTTATCTTTTCTCTTTTCTATTCGGCCTCACCCCGCTCGTTGGCGGTATAGTCGCGATGTATCAGTCGCGCGTTTGGGGTGGCACGAAGAGCGCAGTGGGCAAGGCTGTTTTCTTCATCGGTCTCGGCATATTTTTTTGGGGCATGGGAGAAAGCGTATGGTCCTACTATAATTTCTTCTTAAAAGTCGCAGCACCCTACCCCTCATTTGCAGATTTGGGATTTGCTCCGAGTATATTTTTTTACGGCCTAGGCGCGCTCTATCTTTCGCGTGCTACTGGCGCCAAGTACGGCTTACGGGACAAGGCCGCCAAATTCTTCGTCACGCTTGCGCCCCTGGTTATCCTGCTGCTTTCATACTATCTGCTCGTTACTGTGGCGCGCGGTGGCGTGCTTGTGCCGGATGGCGAGACGCCACTTAAAATCTTCCTAGATCTTGTATATCCTCTTGGGGATTTTGTCGGGCTCACCATTGCTGTAGTTGTTTCCGGTCTTTCGTTTCGCTACCTTGGTGGACGGTACCTGCCGAGCATAATTTTTATACTTTTCGGTCTCGCCACGATGTTTCTTGCTGATACGGTCTTTTCCTACACGACAACCGTAGGAACCTATTACAATGGCGATTTCGGAGATTTGCTTCTCGCTTTCGGCACATTCTTCCTTACGTTTGGCGTATTGGGCTTCGCACATATTAAATCTGCGCCTGCACCTCAATGACCTATGAATAAGATGGAGGAAATCGCGGCGAAGATAATTAAGGAGCAAGAGCTCATTATCGGTCCAATCGCGTGGCATGAGGCCGAACAGGTGGTCGGCCTTACCTTCGATAATCATACGTCTGTGCAGATATCTGGTGGCGCAGGCGATCCAAAGACCGTTGTCGATCAGCTTGTTAGTCGCTATGAACGCTTGTTTGGTCGCGCATCGCGCGAAGCAAGTAAGGAGGCTGTGGCTGGACTTATTGCCGAGCTTGCGCCGTCCGATATTCCTTCGAGCCTCCGAATCGCGTAAGATAGGTAGGATATGAGTACCACAACGGAAGAACGCAGTGCGTCCGCCGTTCCTACGGCGGACTATGCAGGGCAACTGCGAGATGCGAATGAGAAGCTCTACCAGCACAGTCTGGAGCTTTCCACGCGCAATAAGACGCTTTCGCTCCTGCGCAAGCTCTACCAAATAAGCATCCTTGCGCTTGAGATTACGCCGCTCGCACAGAAGGTCTCTGCGCTCGTGCGTACGGCATTTGAATTCGAGATGGCCGGCATTTACACGGTGAGTGAAGCAGGCACATTCATCCCGCTTGCATTCAGTCGTTCGGACCGCCTCGAGAAGCTCGCAAAAAGAATCGTGTATCCGGTGAGTGCACAGACGATAGTGCATCCTCAGGAATCCCCCTTCTTCAAAACACTCTTCAAAGGAGTGCCGAGCCATAGCGCCCATATCACCGACGCGTGGGGCGGTATCGTCCCCACGGAAGTGCTTGAAGCGATGGTGCGGGAAGGGCACATACAGACGATTTCAGCTCACCCCCTCATGATTGATGGAAAGCTCATCGGTGCCTTCATGCTGGTGCTGAATCGCCCGTACGACACTCTTTCACAATTCGAGAAAGATTCCATTGCGAGTGCGATGGAGGTTACCGCCATCGCCCTCGACCGCGCGCGTCTGTACGAAGAGATACAGAAAGCGAACGAGCAGCAGGTGGTACTGATTCATTTCATCACGCACCAGATTAAAGGATTCGTCTCAAAATCTCGCAATATATTCTCAATGATTCTCGAAGGGGATTTCGGCAAGGTTCCCGAGACGATGAAACCGATGATCGAAGAAGGATTCGATTCGGATACGAAAGGTGCCAAGACCATCCAGGAAATCCTCAATGCCGCAAATATGAAGAGCGGTAAGGTCAACTATGCCCATACCCCATACGACATGAAGGGGCTCGTCGAGGAAATACTCAACGACCTGAAGCCCGCCGCAGACGCGAAAGGTCTTGCACTCGCCCTTTCCGCGGAAGGCGATTCGTTCACGACTACCGGCGACCGCATGCAGATGCTGAATGCACTCAAGAACCTTATCGATAATTCCGTAAAGTACACACCGAGCGGCAGCGTCGCCGTTACTCTTGCTACGCAGCCGGGGAAGATTCGCCTTGAAATAAAAGACACCGGCGTCGGTATTACGGCAGAAGACATGATGCACCTTTTCACGGAAGGCGGGCACGGAAAGGAATCACAGAAGATAAACGTGGATTCCACCGGGTTCGGACTCTTCATCGTGAAGAACATAATCGAGGCGCACCACGGGAAAGTATGGGCAGAATCGGAAGGTGCGGGGAAGGGCTCGCGCTTCGTCGTTGAGCTTCCCATATAGTGGAAGGACACCCTTCTGTTTGTATGCTATTCTTCTTACGGACAAATGCGTCCGGCTTTGGAGGTTAATTATGCGCTACAAAGGTGTGGTAATTGAGCCACGTTTTCATCTGACCAGCACAAGTCCCGGTGGAGGGACGCTGTCGATCACCGAGGTCGCTGAGCGGCAGAAGCGAGCTTCGCACCGGCCCACCTACATCAACCGGGCGGTGGTCAGTCGCATCTCGCTGGAACTCGGTTGTTCGGTCGAGAGGGCGGAAGCTCTCTTCGCTGACCTCGTTGACTTCCTGTGGATGGCCTCTTTAACGTCTGAAGCCAGGATCCCGACGCCGGCGATGGACCAGGCCTGGCACGTATTCCTTCTATTCACAAAGGACTACGCGCAGTTCTGCGCCGATTGCTGCGGCAGCTATATGCACCACGAGCCGCACACCAATCCTAATGTCGAAGTCACGATCGATCTGGTGGCGCCGACCATCGATCACATGGATGACCTATTAGGCGGCAAGCCCTCGGCTAACTGGGACTACTCCAGTTTTCGGACCTGGAAACTCGTCGCCTAGTCGTTTGGGGTTGGCAACTCAAGGACGTCGGCAAACCCTGTCGGCGTCCTTTTGCATATTTCTTAAACAAATTTCAGAGTCTATATTATCTATATGGAAGAATCTTCAATTGAGATTACCGCTGCTCTTCCAGAAGATGCGGAAGGCATTCAAAACGTTTTTTATAAAACATGGCTTGCAACGTACCCAAATGAAAAAGCAGGAATAACCGCCAGTGATATTGAATACCTCTATAAAGATTCATTTTCAAAAGAATCCTTAGATGGTCTTAGTAATTATATAAAAAATCTACCTGAGGATGAGCATTTCTTCATTGCGCGAGATTCTGATAAGGCAATTTTCGGAGCGTGCAGAGTTCTTAGAAAAAATGGAGTGAACCAGCTCCAAGCAATTTATGTTCTACCCGGTTATCAAGGAATGGGGATTGGCAGCAGATTATGGGACGCGGTAAAAGGAACGCTCAATAATGATGAAGCTATTGTCGTAGAGGTAGCAACATATAACAACAATGCGATCTCCTTCTATGAAAAATTGGGTTTTGAAGACACGGGCGAGCGTTCACAGAATACGACCTTCCAGTTGAAAAATGGTGCATTCATACCAGAAATGAGAATGCGACTTTCTAACAAGAAAATCTAAATGGTGAGCACGGCGTTGAAGAAGGAGGGAAGCCATAGTATGGTGAGTAAATCGCTGGCGTAGCTCAGGTAGTTAGAGCATAGGACTCATAAACCTAAGGTCGGAAGTGCAAGTCTTCCCGCCAGCACCACACATTCAGGTTTTTTATTTCCGCGCCGGCAGCCTTGCTCTTTATCGTTTCCTGTATGATACTAGCCTCACTACAGGGCTGTAGGTGCTGCGGAAACATTCATTGTTTGTTGAAGCAAGTGCGACTCTGTAGGTACGTGAAACCGTGCGGTCGTAGCTCAACTGGTTAGAGCACCCGCCTGTCGATTGGGCAGCTTCTTGTACGAAAGTCAAGTTGAAACTCTCCGGGATATCGGTGAATGCTACGTCCTGAATTTCAGGATATGCGAATACCGAGGGAACTCTTTCACACGGAAAGAGAGCGCCGTAGAGACTAGATACCGGAGTACCTAAGGGTTTTGCCTAGGGTAAAGATATAGTCCATGCCTCTATGAAAATAGGGGATTGCATGCACGCGGGAGGTTGCGAGTTCAAGTCTCGTCGACCGCGCACTACGGGATTAAAGGCAGCGAAAGCTGCCTTTTCCCATTCATCTGTACCGTATTTCTCTGGTTCAAACGCCTTGATTTTGGCTTCTATGGCTGGATAGCATTCTTTGATGGGCACAAGCCATTCCACGGCTTCAATGTTGAGGATATGGTCGCGCATTGTGCAGTTCAAACCAACTATGGCCGAAAGTATCTCTCGCTTAGTCTGCGCATCCCCAAACAGGAAGGCTTTATGGGCATAACAGGCAAATTCAAAGGTTTGTTCTGTAAGCTTAAGCCAACTCTCTGCACGCTGCTCCGTACCCTTCATCTTGGTCTTTATAGTCGTTATCTCGTTCTTGAGTCGGGTCTTCTCCTTTACGTACTCCTCATCGTCTATCATCTCCCGTAAACGCATCTGCGTAAGAGTATCAAGCTGCTTCTGAGACTCGTTTAGGGTCTTCTGTTGCATGTCATAGACACTGGTGCGGTCCGACACCTCCTCATCATGTTTCTCAGCGATAACCCGTAAAGCCCAGTTCTTAAACTCAGGCATTATGGTTAAACCCATTACCTCTTTCTCAATCTGCTCTTCAATCTGCTCTTCAATCTTATCTACGTTCGTATAATGCCGCTGGGCGCATTTGTCGTCCTTCTTGCGGGCACAGGTGCAATAGTAGAGATAATAGGGCTTGAGCTTATTTTCTAACTTAAGAAGCTTTTCCTTGAACGTGGCTGATACGAAGCCGAGGCATTCACCGCACACCACAAGCCCCGTGTAGGCGTACTCATAGCGGTTAGGGCGGGGCTTACCCTCTCTGCCAAGAAGGAACTGAACCCTATCGAATTCTTCAAGGCTAATCATTATGTCGTGTTTGCCTTCAACAAAGAGACCCTTGTAAGGAATTATTCCTGCGTAAAAAGGATTCGTGAATATCTTATATAGTGCATCCTTATAACTCCTGAAAGTCTAAAAGAGAACTAACGCCATATTCGTTCATAAAATAAAGGTTTGTGCTCTTGCGTGTTGCTCGGGTCAAACCTTCAAAGGTTCAAATCTTTTGAAAATCCTTAAATCCAAGAGGAAGTAATTTTCTCTGCAAGTTCCTTAACTTCTTTACGTACAAGTGGTACTTCTGGCGAACGATAAGGAACAGCATGAATACCTTCAGTTTTAATGCCAGACCCCCATACCCCACCCTGCTTCTCAACTCCTGAGAGCTCGCTTCGATTAGTGAGAGGCGAGTTATCCTCTAAACTCCCGCCATGTAGTGGAATTCTTACATTTACTATCTCCTCGCTATACCTGCGATAGAGTTCCATATTCTCTTGACTGGCTTTTTCTCTTTCCTCATCATTTGAATCAGGTGCAAGTGCTCTATCTAGTGCCTCGTCCGCAGCTTTCAAAGTTGTCGCCGCTAACTCTTCATCAGGTTCGGGGCGTTCAAAACTAATCGTGTCGTAATATGTTGCTCCGTGTATTGCAAGAAATTCGGACTGATAACCCAATGCATCTAATGCCTGGATAATTGGCTTAACTGAATTTCCTGTTGCAAGTGTATCGTCCACAACAAGTACCTTTCGGTCTTTTTCAAGCGGATTATCTTTGAGGTGTTCACGAATTGCTTCCCAATCGGCTCTTCCTGCAAAGAACCTTGTTTGAGCTGATTTCAGTCCCTTATGCTCATATACAATGCGTATTACTTCACGTGCAAGTAGCGCGGCCACGCGTCCTGACCCATCAATTCCGATGATAGAACCTATGGCACCACTTTCGATATCGGTCCTGAGTTTATTAAATGCCTTAGTTGCAGGTGCATCGAGTCTTTCAAGGAAATGTGTCTTCTTGCTGGAATTTTCTTCAGCGGATTTTGCGTTCGCTGCTCCAATTGGAATCCTTTCCGACATAGAAATATTGTACTACTAAAAAGGTTCTAATCTTTTACGCTCCTAGGTCCTCAAGCCCATTCTCGTCCCTCCAGACCACCCCACGAGTCCACTAGGCGTAAGAAATGTATCGGTCTGGATTGGATTATAGAGGTTCTAATATCGTGCAAGAATGACGACCCCTTTTCCAGTATAGGAATGTATACATATGTATACAGAAGCCTAGTAAGGGGTAGAACGATTGCATTAACTAACCTTGTTGAGGTCTGGGATGAATATGTAGCCCTTGTGAGCTCTAATTCTGGTTCCAATATCGTCCACGAGGGCGCGCACAATCGGACGAAAGTGTTCAGATACCACTTTCGTCTAGTAAACACATCGGTATTCTGCAGTTCCAATGCCCTCAATTCAACAGTGAGGGCATTGGCTGTTTCTGAGGTTGGTACCAACCTCCCGAGGAAATACTTGACAATAATATGTATATGGTGTATTGTTTCTTTAAACGTTCTTTGACTAATGAGC
>WNFP01001658.1_pt1 | contig 17548 bp, 16 predicted proteins | sample 5400201 | NCBI WGS metagenome assembly WNFP01 (sample SAMN13153355, study PRJNA577476) | soil metagenome | isolation source: 115 cm saprolite under Madrone tree | place: USA:California | collected 2016-06-14 | reverse complement strand
ATACAAGATGGGTCAGATTCGATTGTTGTCTGAGACGGTAGCCAGCCAGGTAGCTGCCGGCGAAGTCGTGGAGCGCCCGGCGTCAGTGGTGAAGGAACTGGTCGAGAACAGCATCGACGCCGGCGCGCGCAAAATCGACATCATCATTCGTCGCGGGGGAATTTCGTTGATTCGCGTAATCGATGACGGCTGCGGCATGGATCGCGATGACGCGCTGCTTTCCCTGGAGCGGCATGCCACGAGCAAGATCCGGTCTGCTGCTGATCTTGAAGCGGTGGCCACGCTGGGATTTCGCGGCGAAGCCTTGCCAAGCATCGCCAGCGTCTCGCGATTTCGCCTAACTTCGCGCGAGCCTCACGCGATCGCAGGCACCGAAATTGTCGTTAATGGCGGCAAGCTTGACGTTGTGCGCGACGGCGGTGAAGCGCCTGGAACGCAAGTCGAGGTGCGCTCGCTTTTTTATAACCTGCCCGCGCGCCGGAAATTTCTTCGTTCTGAAAGTACTGAAAGCCGTAACATCGAGCATCAGATTCATTTGCAGGCCATAGGCCATTCTCACACGGCCTTTTCGCTGTTGCGAGACGACCGCATGTTATTTCAGTTGCCGGCTGCGGCAATACTCACTGATCGGATCCGCGATCTGTATGGAGTTGAGCTAGTGCAGCGCCTCGTTGAAGTAACCGGCACTCTTTCACTCAGTGTCCGAATCAGTGGTTTCATTGGACAGGCAGGTCTGAGCCGTCAAACCCGCGCGCAACAGCTTGTATTTGTGAACGGCCGCGCCATTGAAAGCAGCCTCATTACTGCTGCTATTCGCGAAGGCTACCATACCGCTCTAATGAAAGGGCAGTATCCGGTTACGTTTCTGTTTCTTGAGCTCGACCCGGGGGGTGTCGATGTAAATGTTCATCCGGCAAAACGTGAAGTGCGTTTTCGTGATCCGACCGCGGTCCGGGAAGCGATCGCTCGGTGCATTCATGAAACGCTGGAAGCAGGCAGGGCGGCATGGCAGGAAAGATTTCGGGCACCACCTGTGCCGGCACCTGGTGATGCCACAAAAACGGCTCCTGACCTGAGACTACGACCCGAGGTAATTGCTCCTGAGGAGTTACATCGTGAGTTACCTTATGTTAGTGTAACTGGAGGCGGAGGTGTCGACTCGGGGCGGGCACGAGGCTTGGACGTTATAGGGCAGGGGCCTCGCCTGCCGGAACAGTTTAAATCGGCAGGCGATGCGCCTGCCCTACAGCGGGAACAACGCGCCAATAGAGCCGCTCAGCATGAATTCCAGATCATCGGTGTGCTGAATAAGCTATATGTGTTGATGGAGAATGCGGACGGCCTTGTCCTGGTTGATCAACATGCAGCGCATGAACGTATCCTCTTCGAAGAATTGCGGCGGAGAATGGAAGAGCAGGGGGTCCCGACGCAAAAGCTGCTGCTACCGCAGACTTTCAATGTGCCGCCGCGCGACGCGGATTGGATCGAGAGGAACTTATCGGTTTTGCAAAGGATGGGAATCGGGATTGAGAGCTTTGGGCCTAACACTTTTAAAATCGACGCTGTGCCGAGCTTTTTGAACGTCTCGGACCCGGGACAATTCATGCGGAAGGTAATTGACGATCTAAACAGCGCCGGCAACAACACTTCAGCGATGCGTTTGGGCGAAGAGATGATCGCCAAAAGCGTTTGCCGCCACGCCGTTAAGGCCAATGATCCGCTGCGTTACCCTGAAGTTGAAAAACTTATTCGCGATTTGCTCGACTGCGATTTGCCGTACTGTTGCCCGCACGGCCGGCCAACGATGATCCAGATTTCACTGAGTGAACTAGAGAAAAAATTCGGACGGAAGGTGTAATGCCACGCGAAAGAGATTTTCAGGCTACGAGGCGCTGTTTGTTGTAGAGGCGTTTGTGTCAAACGCCAGTGAACGGTGCTTGACACAAGCACCGCTACAACGCAGCACAACGCAATGCTTGCCATTTGAGAGGTCAGTTTTTAATGTGGCGCGGTGAAGAAAATCGAAGCCATCATCAAGCCATTCAAGACCGAGCCGGTGAAAGAAGCGTTAATGGCAGCGGGCGTTGAAGGGATGACTCTGAGCGAAGTCAAAGGATTTGGCCGCCAAAAGGGGCACAGCGAGATTTATCGCGGCACCGAGTATACGGTGGATTTCCTTCCAAAAACAAAATTCGAGATAGTCATCGCGGACGATCGTGCGCAAAAAGCGGTGGAAGCGATCCTGGGCGCCGCCAAGACTGGAAAAATAGGCGATGGCAAAATCTTTCTGAGCGAAGTCGAAGAAGTCGTGCGCATTCGAACCGGTGAACGGGGAATGGAGGCGCTTTGAGCGCGAGGCGCACTCGCGTTAAAACGTTGAATCGTTGAAGAGTTGAACCGTGAAGGCAGAGATGCGACTCGGCAATGAGTGATTCCACGTTGTATCTTTCCAACGCTTCAACCCTTTAACGAAACAAACCTATGCAAGAATACCTGCTATCGATCTTTCTGGGAATTGTCGAAGGGCTGACGGAATTTCTTCCGGTGAGTTCCACTGCGCATTTGCGGATCTGCGAAGCGCTACTAAACATCGATCTTCACGATGGCTTCTGGAAAATGTACACCATCCTTATTCAGCTCGGCGCCATTCTGGCGTTGCCGGTCTATTTTCGTGAGCGCATCCTAAAGTTTCTTTGGACTTTTCCAAAGGGTGAGCGTGGCGATCGCACCATCTTTACCCATCCCTTGAGTCTCACGCTGATTGCGTTTGTCGTAACGGCAGTTCCGGCGTGGCTGTTGGCGAAACAGATCGGCAAAAATCTCGAAAGTCTCTGGGTCATGGCGCTGGCCCTCCTCATTGGCGGAATAATCATGTGGATCGTTGACGCCGCTTTTACGCGGCCACGGACGATGCACATGGAAGAAATGACGCTGCCGCAAGCGGTGTGGATTGGCGCGGCGCAAATTCTTTCGGCTATTTTTCCAGGCACTTCCCGTTCGATGTCCACCATCGCGGCCGGGCAGGTCGCTGGCCTGTCGCGTCCGGCCGCGCTCGAATTTTCGTTTTTCTTATCGATGCCGACCATGATGGTCGCCACTGGGTATGATTTTTTGAAGACAACCCTGCCGCATCATGGTGAGCAGAACATCGCCCCTCTCACGATGAATGCGCATGAGTGGATCGTGCTGGCAATCGGATTTGTGGTCTCATTTTTCGTGGCGCTGGCCGTAGTCGCATGGTTTATGAACTGGGTGCGGGAACGCGGATTTGTGCCGTTCGCTCTTTACCGGATTATCCTGGGAATCGGATTACTGACGCTGTTGATGCGCGGAATGATTTGACCGGCTATCGATGGAAACGAACGTTATTCTTCCAGATTTGCAGAGCGCTGTTCTTTGCGAGGACGTCCGCTGCGAAATCAACGGCATGCAAACACTCGTTGGCGTGCTCAGCGTCATCCCAGCGCCCACGCTGCCGATCAATTATATCAAGCTTTGCATTTGGGCGCGTTGGTGCAGTGGCGCTGGAAAGTTTCGGCAAAAATCCCGGATTGTGGGTGTCGATGAACAACAGGTCATCGCGCAGGCGGAGGTTGAGTTTGTGCTAAAAGAGATGGAGGGGCACGCAACAAACGTCCACTACTTTGGTGGCGTGCAGTTTCAACAATACGGAGTGCACCATGTGGAGATCTTTTTGGAAAATGAGTTGCGCCTTCGCTTTCCGGTTCCGGTGATTCAGGTCACGCGGCCAACTGGTTAAAAGCGCTTGTTAGCGAGTTTGCCAGCGTGTGGGATTTGTTTATCAAGCTTTATGCGCAAGGGGTTGTTCAGGGTGTTATTGTGCGGTCTTGTCCTCGTCGGGCAGGTCCATGCGCAAGAGGTAATTGTCGCTCGCGAAAAAAAACCAGAGGCTCCCAAAGAAGAAGCGCCGCCGCCTTCTGAGCAGACTCCCTCCGAATCGCCGCCACCGGAAACAACCAAGCCCAAGTCGCGCACAAAGAAATCCACAGGGCCTACCATTGAACAAATGCGAGAGGCGGGAGCGCTTGCTGCCGAGAGGCGCGATAACCGATCTCGTCCCGAAACCAACAGACCGAGCGAATCGGGCTCAGAGGCTCCTGCAGCCCCGCAAACTTTCGGCATCTCGAGAGCTACTGTTACGCCGATAACAACGGAGCCGCGCGCTGCGCCAACAAGCACTCCGCGCCGGCCAAGTTCGCGAACGACGACAAAGCCGGAGCCAGCCGGCGCGGTTCGGCCGACCATGATGGAATCTGGAAGGCAAGAGCCGAGTGCGACTCCTTCGGCAAAAGGACAAACTCCTGCGCCGTAATCTTTTTAACTCTTTCTCATACTCCTGCTCGTGCTCATGCTCTTCTTGTGAGCCTGTTTCAAAACCAAGAGCATGGGTAAGAGCGAGAGAGAGACTCCTGCAGCGCGCAAAATTTGTTGCGCAACCATCCCGGTAACCTATTATCTGTAGGCAAGCCCAGCACCTTGCTAGCAAAGTGCTGGGAAATTTTTTGCCTATTTCTAATTTCAAATGCCAAACACAATTTTGATCGGAATGCAGTGGGGCGATGAGGGCAAAGGCAAGATCATCGATGTGCTTACTGCCCAGGCCGACATCGTTGTCCGCAGCCAGGGCGGTAACAATGCCGGGCACACCGTCATTCATCGCGGCGTGAAATACATTCTGCATTTGATCCCGTCCGGAATCCTCAGGCGCGGTAAAATCTGCGTGATTGGAAACGGCGTTGTTATCGATCCGGTGGCGCTGGTCGCCGAGATCGTCGGGTTGCGCCAACTGGGGATTAAGATCGACAAGAACTTGCTCATTAGCGATTGCGCGCACCTTGTGCTGCCTTACCACCGCATGTTTGACGAGCAACGGGAGTTGCGTCGAGGGCGGATTGGAACCACGAAGCGGGGGATCGGGCCGGCTTATGGAGACAAAGCAGCACGCACGGGCCTGCGGGTTTCGGACCTGATGCAACCGATGGTGTTCTCGAAGAAACTGCAAGCGAAGTTAATTGAGAACGACAGAATCCTGCAGGCGCTCGGTGCGAAGCCAATCAACTTTCGGGAGGTCAACGAAAGTTATCTGGCGGCTGGCAAAAAATTGCGGCCCTTCGTGGCTAACACGGTCGTGTATCTCCATCGCGCGATCGAGCGGGGCAAAAAAATCCTTTTTGAAGGTGCACAAGGGACATTCCTCGACATCGATCACGGTACTTATCCATACGTGACTTCTTCGAACACGACAGCGGGCGGTGCCTGCACGGGTACCGGTGTGCCACCTCATCGGGTGGATCGCGTAGTTGGCGTGATGAAGGCCTACTCGACGCGTGTTGGCGAAGGAGCGTTGCCGACTGAGGACGCGCAGTTGGCGCAGATGCTTCACAACCTGGGCCGCGAGTTTGGCGCGACAACGGGACGAAAGCGCCGCTGCGGCTGGTTTGATGCCGTTGCTACTCGTTATGCAGGGATGATCAACGGAATTGACGAATTGGCCATCACGAACCTGGATGGACTGGATCAAGTGGATCCGATTCGCGTTTGTGTGGCGTATAGGTTAAATGGAAAACGTCTCGATGTTCCGCCGTGCGACGCGAGCCAGTTGGCTAATTGCGAGCCAGTCTATGAGGAAGTACGCGGCTGGAACGCATCTACTCATTCGGCGCGAACATTTTCACAGCTTCCTTCGGCAGCGAGGAAATACGTCAGATACATCTCCGAATTAACCGGCGGAAAATTATCGATGCTGAGCGTCGGTCCTGGGCGCGGTGAAACGATTGTGCTTTAGGCAACGGTCGTGTGGCCAAGCAAGAAGCAAACCTCAAGTCGCAAGACAACGACGAAGACTGGTAAAATGACGAATGATCGAATGACGAATCAATGACGAATGACGAACGCGGCGGTGCGCGGCGAAAACGGCGATATTTTGTCATTCGGGCTTCGGCATTCGGATTTCGTCATTTCTAGTTCTGTTTTATTTGACCCGCCCCCGGAGCGTTTCAGAAGTTATCTCCAGCCATGTCTGCCAGCATGAAAACTGTTCCCCGTCATGTCGCGATCATTATGGATGGTAATGGCCGCTGGGCAAAGGCGCGTGGGCTGGCACGTATCAAGGGGCACCAAGCCGGTGCGCAAGCAGTTCGAGAAACGGTGGAAGCCTGTGGCGAGTTAAAAGTGGAATATCTGACCCTTTATGCATTTTCCGCAGAGAACTGGCAGCGTCCGAAGACCGAAGTCATCGCATTAATGCATTTGCTGGAAAAATTTCTAAGGGAAAAAACGCCGGAATTGATCGAGAAAAATGTACGTCTTCAGGCGATCGGCCGATTGACTGATCTACCGAAGAGTTCGCAACAACAACTCCATAAGACAATCGAGCAAACCGCTGGCAATACGGGTCTCACGCTTGTCCTCGCGTTGAGCTATGGCGGCCGGCTGGAAATTATCGATGGCATCAAAAGTTTGGTTCGCGCAATTGAGCTGGGTCACATCGACAAGGCAATGATCGACGTCGAGATGTTCAGCAAACATCTTTACACGCGCTACTATCCCGACCCCGATCTGCTCATCCGAACTTCCGGCGAAATGCGCTTATCCAATTTCTTGCTTTGGCAGACTTCCTATACGGAGCTGTACATCACGCCGAAGCTATGGCCTGACTTCTCAAAGAAAGACCTCTTCGCGGCAGTGGAAGAATTCGGGCGCCGCCAGCGCCGCTACGGTGTATTGCTGTAGAGGCGTTTGTGTCAAACGCCTGTCCCACTAGGTTCGGTGCTTGACACAAGCACTGCTACGACGCCGTAGTCTTTTGTGCATTAGTGATTAGAAACGGGAAAGCGATATGAAGTTTGAAGATCACGTTGCGATTGTCACAGGCGCTGGGCGCGGCATCGGACGCGCTATCGCGTTACGGTTCGCTAATCAAGGCGCGCGTGTGGCATGCGTGAGTCGAACGGAGCAAAACGCGAAGAAAATCACCGATGAAATCAACGCCCTGCGCGCGAATTCGGCGAAACCTTACGCAGTCGATATTGCAGATCATGCTGCCGTCCAAAAAATCGGCACACAAATTCTCGCTGACTTTGGCAGGGCCGATATCTTGATTAATAACGCCGGCGTGACGCGCGACGCGCTCGCCATGCGGATGTCGCTCGAAGATTGGGATAGAGTTCTCAATACAAACTTGCGCGGCGCGTTTAGTTTTAGTCAGGCGATTATTCGCGCCATGACCAAACAACGCAGCGGCCGCATCATCAACATTAGTTCGGTGATCGGACTAATGGGGAACGCCGGCCAGACAAATTACGCGGCCAGCAAGGCAGGCTTGATTGGCCTTACGAAGTCGCTCGCGCGCGAGCTGGCGAGCCGCAATATAACTGTTAACGCTGTCGCGCCCGGCTTTGTTATTACGGACATGACCGTCGGGCTTTCCGATGAAATTAAGAACACGATTCACGCAAAGATCCCGCTGGGAAGAACGGGCACGCCGGAAGACATTGCCGCTGCAGTAGCCTTCCTCGCATCCCCGGAAGCCGGTTACATCACTGGCCAGGTGCTATGCGTCGATGGCGGAATCGTGATGTGAAGTTCTGGAATCCGCTGAGGACAGCGGACACTACAACCTTTCCGCGTGTGCTGTAGCGTGCGCTGTCCTCAGCGCACTCGGGCTGCATTACGAAGCGAGCGTCACGTGCGTTCAACGATGATAACGCGCCCCTCTGCTATGACTGCCGTCGCGGCAGAGACAGAACACTCGTAAACCGTATTGGCGCGCTCACCGAACAGGCGCGTCGCGCAAATCCGAAGCGGCAAATGGATTTCATCCAATCGGGACACATACAACCGCCCATCTCGCAGAGCGGCCAGATAACCCGGAGCTGCCGTCGAACCTGCCAAACGGGCTCGCAACCCACCGTGCACTGCCGCGGCTTGCGCGCCGTATTCAAAAGCATGCACGGCTGCCAGGCATCCTTCGCGGCGCAATGGGTTCACCGGGTCGCGATGTGTATTCGTGATGCACACAACGGATCGGTCATCCCATTGCAAGACTTCGTCTAGGAGACACATCAGACCGGAGTGGGGAATCAGTGCGCGGATTTCCGCTTTATTAATCAGGAGGTTGTTAGGCATTTGTTCGCTGCTTCGCCCCTGCTCTTGCTCATACTCTTATTCTTACTCGAAGTTTGCCTTGCTTCTAAGGAATAAGAGTAAGAATAAGAACGACAAAGGTGCCTCTCAGATTGCCGCGCCGTTAATCCCAAAACGGGTAGAAGTTAAACCAATTGTAAGGTGCAAGCCGCGCATAATGCTCAAGGCGCTCGGTATAGCGTTTCATCCAAAGGTGAATGTCTTCGGCACGACGAGCGCGATCCAGGACGATCTCGTCGGCAAACTTTTCGAAGTAAATTTCATAGTCGTTCCCGCCGCGATACAGGCCAAAAAACAAAATAACGGGACAACGCATCGTGGCAGCAAGCAGGACCGGACCCGCTGGAAACGTCGCGGGCGCGCCGAGAAATTGACAATGCGTTGTTTTATCGCCGCTCGAAACGCGATCGCCTAACATTCCGACGAACGAGCCGGAATCCAAACTCTCCTTGACCCGTATCAAAGTGTCCGGTCGATCCGGTGCGATTACCGTTCCAGCAATCTGTGGATTCAGCGCGTCAAGAAATCGGGTGATGTTTTGGTTGTGCAGCGTGTCCATCAATACCTTGAGAGGAACGCTGCCTTGCATTACTCCCAAGGCGCGTAACATCTCAAAGCTGCCCAGGTGCGAGCCTAACAGTATGCCGCCTCTGCCGCTTTCAACATGGCGGTCCAAGCTTTCCTTCCCATGAACTGTGACGCGAAACCGCTCGAACTTACCCCGCAACAGATAGACCCGATCCAGGATTGTCGCACTGAAACAATGAAAATGGCGGAACACATGCCACACACGCGCTGAACGGCCGCGTACGCGGGTCAAGTATTCGTAAGAGGTGCGACGCGCAGTGTGCGCTGTGATGACGAAGTAAGCTGTAATCGGGTACAGCAGCAACCTGGCTGCCGTGCGTCCAATGTGCACCGCGATCCACGCGATTACGCGGAGCGAAGCGGGCGTGCCGCGTTCGGGCAAAGTCGTCCAGCGATCTGCCTTCGAAACTTTGCGAGCCTCCTCAAGAACGATGTAGCCGGGTCCTTGCGGAGCGTTTGCAATTTGATGTTCGTCCATCTTCTACGTCGTATTCCTTGAACGGCGCACAGCGCCATTTGTACAGCACTGCTAATTCACAAAGTCGCAAGCGAAACAGGTCTTAACCGGTATTTTGTCCAGAGATCGCGCCGGTGAAAAAATGCGGGTAGATCTCGCGAATGCGATCAATATCCGGCGCGATCTTTGTGTGGTTGAAGCCTGCGCGCGAAAAAGCGCGGCGCCACTGCTCTCCAGTTAGAAAGCCCGGATTTGGCCGAATTTCCGGATCGATTTCGACATTTGTAAAACTCTCCAAAATTTGAAACATCAGTTCCGGATAGATTGGTTGATGGTCATAAGGCCGTACGCATTCACCGATTACAAGCCATCCGCTGGGCGCCAGAGCCGACCGGGCTTCATTCATGCTAAACAAGAGATTCTTGGAGATGTGCATCACGTTCACCGCATACACGAGATCGAACTCTCCCGGCGTGATGCCCTGAGTGTTCCAGGGTAAATCGACGTCCAGCGGCGCCCATTCCAGCGGCAGATCTGGATGCCGCGCTGTCAGTTTGCGTTGGCTGGAGCGCCGGAAGTAAGCGTTCGGCTCTGTCACAACATAGCGCTCTACACGTGGCAAAAGGCCGCGTTCTGTAAGTAACTGCAGCAAAATTTCGCTGGCGCTACCGGTCCCGGCGCCAAGTTCCAAAATTCTAAGCGTGCGCCGCGTGGCAAGCCGATCAGCGGCCAGTATCGCGCCCACCCAATTGTTCACGGCGTAGGTTGAATTATCGTTGTGGAAATAATTCAGCCACAGCGGCACACCTTGCGGTCCCAATAGATTGTGATCACCACCTTGCCCGCCGCGTGCAACGGCCGGATAAAGCCTCGCGGCGTGATCTAACAAGTCCAGCGTCGCCGCGTTTGCTGGATCAATATTCAGACCGAGTGCGCGAAAGTGTTTGAGATCCGGCTCCCACGGCGCATGTAGACAACGATACGAGCCGACTTCGCCGTCATTCTGTGCCTCCGCGCATCCGCTTTCGACCATGCGTTTCAGGATCCAACGCAGGGCAAACTTGAAACGCGGCTGAAAAGATAACAGGCGACAAAGTTCGTCGGCGGATCGCCATTCGCCGAGTTGATCCATAAGATTTAACTGACGCGACAGATCAACAGCCAGTTCGATGCTGTAACGTTCGATCAGTTCCATGCTTCGATACAGGCGCTCGCTGAATACCGTCGCCGGAAACTCCTGGAGCAACTGCGCAAGGCGTGGATCGCTTGCCGGGATTTCAAACGCAGGCGGGGCAAATGACGACGCGTTCACAAAGTCACTTTGGCTCCCAATAAACTTGAAGTCGACCTTCAACTATTGTGCGCTCTTCGACGCCGCAGGAAAAGTTTACTTCGCCTCCGCCGTCACCACTCGCCGAAAAACGGATCGTGAATGGTTCATCGGGGTTGAGTGGCACGAGAAACTTAACCGTTCGTATCCCCGTAACCTGACAATCTTTGCGCCACTCATCCAACGCTGCGAGTACTTCGTCCAGGATCACCACGCCGGGAACGAGAGGGGCACCTGGAAAATGCCCTGGCAGGCTTGGATGATCAGCGCTGATGATGCGACGAACTTCAAAGGTCATTGTTTCCAGTCACGGAGACAAAGGCAGAACGCTTTTTTGTTTGTAATAGCGAGCGGGCTCGACGCGACGCCCAGCGTTTCGCATCGTCTACTTGGGAGAAGCCAAATCGCTGACAATACGGCGCAAAAGCGCTGAAGACTTCCTCCGGAGAAGAACCAAATTCCGATAGATCGTACCGATGATTTCCAGATTGCCTCTGCGCGTGGCCTGCGACTAACGCCCGCATACGCCGCTCCGCCTCTGGCGAAAGCGACCAGCCAAAATGCTCATAGATTTGCCTGACTGCTGCCATGGGATCGCGACAAATCGCATCAAATTCGAGATCGTAAATGCGATCGCCAGCTAGTCGATCGCGTTCACGCAAAAACTTGCCCATGGTTTCCGACCAGTAATGGATTGCCTCGCGGCAGGCCGCAATCGCATCGACGTTATCGCTAAACGCGCTGCGAAGAATCGTTACAAGACTGGACACCGAAGCCATCGCATCGACCGGCGTCCGATGAGTCTGCACAAACAACGCATCCGGATAGACGGACAGCAATGCCGGCATGGCAAACATGTGAGTAGGCGCTTTCAATATCCAACGGTGGGCAGGCCGTCGAAAATTCAGATGTTGAAGAAACCGGCGATGGTATTCGTACACAGGCCCCAGATCCTGCTGAAAAAACCAGGCGCGATACGATGACACATAGTACATCGTGTCGAATTGATCGCTGAGAAACGTGGGAGTCATCAGGCCCACGCACTCCTGCGGAAGTTCTGCGCCGACGGCATGCACGTAACGGAATGTAGGCGAGAGCCAGTTGAAGTAATGACAACTTTGCGCAGCGCGCTGAATTCGTCGTTTCTCATCGACCACAGTAGGCGGCGATGGCGCCATCACTTCCCACATGAGCGGAGATCGATGCTCCGGGTCCGCGGCCAGTAGATTATGCAACAGCGTAGTGCCGCTGCGGGGCAGACCGACGATAAAGAGCGGTTGGCGGATTTCCTGGTGTCCGATTTCAGGGTAAAGCTGCCGATCTTGCTCCATCTGTAAACGTGAGCACAAGATCTGCACAATATTGGTTCTAAGAGCGATTTTTCCGATCCAGCTGAGTCCTGCCTCGCTGTGGCATGACTCAAGCAAACGCGAGAGCGCTTCAAAAAAGTCGCCGCCGCCGAAATCATCGAGTCCGCAGTGTCGCTTTGCCGCCTCGATCAAATCAGTCGCAAGCGTCCGCCTGGCTGGGAAATGCATTCTTTCCAGTAACGCGCCACATCCATTGAAAAGCCGGAGAGGGAGAAGTGGACGGGTTTGCTGGAGTGTCGTGACAGAGTTGTTCATTCGATTAAAGCCACCAATATGCCAGCGCTAGCACTGAATCACTATTGGACTTAAGGACTATGGAAACGAGACCCTAGAAGGCAAGTCAAGTCACGAATGACAACAAAGCTGTGGTTCCGTCGTGCCAGTTGGTTGTTAGTTGCGCCTCTTCCCTTGGCAAAGGGAGAGGACTGAGGTGAGGGGTTCGCGCTCCGCACGCAGCAACATTGGGTTGGATCAACCTCACCTTCCTCCTCTCCTCTCTGATCTGTGTTTAGCGCCAAAGGCGCTCTCTCTCGATGCAGCCTGGGGCAACGCCCCAGGATTCGTGTGAACCCCGACGCGCCAGCGCTGAAAGCGCGATTCACTTCCGGCACGCGTTTGCTGCGCAAACACGGCGTCGATTTCGATGAACGCTATGTTTGGGGATTGAAGCGAACCGACGCAATTGATTCGCGCCTTCAGCGCTTGTTTTTTTGAAGCCAAACTTTTTTCCTGGGGCGATGCCCCAGGCTTCAAATGATCCCGCGCTCTTGGCGCTAAGCAGTTATCAGAGGGGAGAGGCGAGAAAACCATGCCTCGAGTGGATGCGGAACTCCCCGCCTGCAACGCGCATAGACCGGTCGTCTGTTTCAAGCTAAAGGTTCGTCGATTTTTCCCGTTTGGTTGAGCTTTGATCTCCAAAACTGACAATCAACGAACGCCACCCGAGGGTTGCACAGCGCGAGTAATCACATCATCATCTTCGTATGCAAACAGAGAAGGCGACATTTGGGGCAGGCTGTTTCTGGGGCGTGGAAGAAACTTTTCGCAATTTAAAGGGCGTTTTGTCCACAGCTGTCGGTTACGCAGGTGGAACAAAAGAGAATCCGACCTATGAAGATGTTTGCTCCGATAAGACCGGACACGCTGAGGTGGTGCAAGTGGAGTTCGATCCATCGCAGATCAGTTACGACGAACTTCTAAATATTTTCTGGTCCAACCACAACCCGACGACCATGAACCGGCAGGGGCCCGATGTCGGAACGCAATATCGCTCAGTGATTTTTTATCATTCGCCGGAGCAGCAGGCAGCCGCAAACGCTTCAAAAGAGAAAATCGCCAAGAGCGGTCGATTCAATCGGCCCATCGTGACGCACATTGAACCTGCCCCGAAGTTCTGGCGCGCCGAAGAATATCATCAGCGTTATCTGCAAAAGCGCGGCCAGTCACATTGCGCGATTTGAGCGCGGTTTTCCGCAGTCCACGCGATTTCCGCCTCGCCCCGCTTGCGGGGAGAGGATTGAGGTGAGGGGGTGCGTCACCATGCATTGCGTGCCGATGCTGAACCCAAACAGTGCCGTCTCCGTTGAGAAGGAAGAGGTGACTGAGTTCGCTAGCAGTATTAATTGTAAAGCGATTTAGAAAACGCGTTTACTCGTGAAAACCGAACCTCAAGTTATTGGCACCAAAAATTTCGTCACCGACGCGGCTGATTTCATTCTCGCGCAAGCGCAACACGCTCTTGGCGAACGCAACGAATTCCGGATTGCGCTCTCGGGCGGAAACACCCCGCGACCGGTTTACACCCTGCTTGCCGCGATCGGGCGTGATCTGCCATGGGATCTGATTCGGATCACGTTCGGAGACGAGCGTTGCGTGCCGCCGGACGATGCGGAAAGCAACTTTAGAATGGCCCGGGAAACTCTGCTGGCGCCAGCCGCGGTTCCGGAACAATCGATTCTACGGTTGCGCGGCGAACTCGATCCGCAAACAGCGGCGCAGGAGTATCAGGATCATCTCGACGACATTGCTACTGAGGGTGGCGAACCAATTTACCGGCACGACCTGATTCTTCTCGGTTTGGGCGATGATGGTCACACAGCGTCGCTGTTTCCAGAAACCGCTGCGCTAGACGAGACGATACGCCGGGTGATGGCAAATTTTGTTCCCAAGTTCAACACGTGGCGGCTGACATTTACATTTCCACTCATCAACGCCGCGCGGCACATATTGTTCCTGGTAGGTGCATCGAAAAATCCCGCGCTCATCGAGCGCGTATTGCAAGGCGACTCGCAGTACCCCGCTGCCCGAGTCAATCCTTCAGCAGGAGACGTGACGTGGATGATTGGCGAGTAGCACAGCCATCCTGTCCGCCACGGGACGGATTCGCTGTGGCGAACCTGTTCAGCGCCAAAGGCGCGCTTTCATCTTTAGCCTGGGGCAATCGCCCCAGGCATTCCGTTACATCAGCAACAAGCGCTGAAGGCGCGATTCAATTGGAGGGGGAGGATCGAGCTTGTTGTCGCAAGTGAATCGCGCTTTCAGCGCTGGTGGTTTTCTAATCGCGCAAATCCTGGGGCGTCGCCCCAGGCTGGCGATAACATCGCGCCCTTGGCGCAACAGAATTTGCACCGAGGCAGGCGAGACTCCCGCCTGCCCCACAGCCAGGATGGCTGTGCTACGATAAGTGTAATGCGCACGATCGTTGTAACAGGCTCCGCTGGATTAATCGGCTCGGAAACGGTTAAACGTTTTGCAGGCGAGGGCGCGCGCGTGATCGGGATTGATAACGATATGCGGGCAGAATTTTTCGGCACGGAAGCTTCCACGAAAAAAATCCGCGACGATTTGATTGCGAATGTTCGCGGATACGAACATCACGACCTCGACATTCGCAACGCTGCTGCTGTGAACGAGCTATTCAAGCAGCATCGCGGCGCGATCGACGCGGTCGTGCATACCGCGTCGCAACCGTCACACGACTGGGCAGCGCGCGATCCGCAAACCGATTTCACCGTGAACGCGAACGGCACGCTCAATCTTCTGGAAGCCGCGAGAAAGTTTTCTCCGGAGGCGCCTTTTGTTTTTACTTCGACGAACAAAGTCTACGGCGACACGCCAAATCATTTGCCGCTGCGGGAACTGGAGAAGCGCTGGGAAATCGAGCCCGGTCACGAATACGAGCCGGGAATTTCCGAGACGATGAGCATCGATTACACGAAGCATTCCCTCTTTGGCGCGTCCAAAGTCGCCGGAGACATTCTCGTTCAGGAATACGGGCGCTATTTCGGAATGCCGACGGTTTCCTTTCGCGGCGGCTGCCTCACCGGACCCGCGCACGCAGGAACGGAGCTCCATGGTTTTCTTTCCTACCTGATGATCTGCAACGTGACCGGCAGGCCGTATCGCGTTTTTGGTTACAAAGGCAAACAGGTGCGCGACAACATCCATAGCTTCGATCTCGTCGAAGCGTTTGCGGAATTCATTCGAGCGCCGCGTGCCGGAGAGGTCTATAACATCGGCGGCAGTCGGCACAGCAACTGTTCCATGCTCGAGGCCATCGAGATGTGCGAACAAATCAGCGGCAAAAAATTAACCTGGAGCTATGAGGAGACCAACCGCATCGGCGACCACATCTGGTGGATCAGCGATGTGCGAAAGTTTCAGTCGCATTATCCAAACTGGAAATTTCGCTACGGCATGCGCGAAATTCTGGAGGAAATTCACGCCGCGGTTGCAGGATGATCCGCTTCAACGGTTCAACGCTTTAACCCGGCCTAATATTCTTCGCCTTCGTCTTCTTTCGAGGTCACTACGCGATCGTTGACTGCGTAGGCATGAAGCATTACCGCGCCGAGGTAGAAGAAAAAGAGACCCAGCCCCCAGCCAGCAGACGCGAAGGCGGCCAGCAATACGAAAAGTCCGACTGGAATCGCGCCAAACATCCAGAGAAAGCCCACAAGTTTGTGTCCTTTATAGATGTGTCCCAAACCGGGAATAATACTCAGGACAACTGCTACTGCGTCGCTCGCTTTGCCTTCGGCGGTTTCCGTCGCGCCGCGCTTCCAATCGCACCGGTCACAGCTTTGCGCATCACTTGGCAGGAGATGCCCGCAATAAGGACAAGGCATTTTATCTCCCGCGCTTGATTCCGAGTGAGTTGGCGGTGCGTCGGTGTATTTCACGCTCATTTCAAACATTCAAGGTTCACAAGCGGCGCGGAATTCGTCAAGGAAAGAGAAATTTAGACGAAGAAGACCACGGATGACGCGGACGGTTCAAAAGGATAGCGCCCGCGAAACAAGCGAACAAACGCGAATAGGAAGCAAAGAATTCGATGCGCCACTTCGCGAAGCTTTGGCAGCACGAAACCTCTCCCAATATTCGTGTCAATTCGCGTGATTCGCGGGCAGAAAAAATTTCGCACAACGCGACGAAATTCGTTGTAGCAGTGCAGATTCCACGGATAGGTGCGCCAAAGGCGCGGCATCAATCTGAAGCCTGGGGCATCGCCCCAGGAATTCAAATCGTCACATAAACAAAGCGCTGAAAGCGCGTTTCAGTCTGGGGTCGAGCATTGCGCCCATTGATCGGATCAAGCCGGCACCAGAACTGAATCGCGCTTTCAGCGCCAAGGGTTTTTGGTTCCTTATCAGTCCTGGGGCGATGCCCCAGGCTAACATGAGACGGCGCCTTGGGCGCTCAAGACCATCCCATGAATTGAGGCCGTTTCGCAGGATGCGGCGACGCAACACCCTTGGAGCAGCCCGGCACTTATCTTGCGCCATTAATGTGTTTCGTGGGCATCTTCTTCTTCCACATCCGTGACATCCGCGTTATCCGTGGTCGGATGCGTTGTTTTCTTCTCTTCCTGGGATTATCCGCGCAAGTGCTCGGCGCAGGATTAGGACCATATCCGAAGCTGGTCGTCGCCGATTCTGCTGGGACGTCGCGCAACGGTGTGCGCGTGACTTATCTCGGCACGAACGGCTACCAATTCGAATTCAAAGGGCACGCGCTGCTGGTCGATCCTTATTTCTCGCGCGTGGATCTTTTTAGCGTTGCGCTCGGCGCGCGCATTCAACCGAACATTTCTCGCATCACCGATGCCATGCGCCATCTCGCGTCGCGTGCGCCAAAAGTGGACGCGATCCTGGTGACTCACGGACACTTCGATCATTTGCTCGACGTGCCAGTTGTGATGGCAACGACAAAAGCGCGTCTCATTGCATCGGCATCCAGTGTCGAGCTCGCCAAACGTGCAGGCGCATTATCTGGGCAAGCAGTCAAACCCGGAGATGTGCGGCGAATCGGATCATGGAAAATTCGCGTTTTGCCAGCCACGCACGACCGGCTTTTCGGCAAAGTGCCATTTGATCGGCCGCCATCGCGCGTGCCGCAACGCGCGGCTGATTGGATTTGCGGCGAACCGCTGGCGTTTCTGATCGAAGTGAACGGCCAGCGTATCTACATCGATTCCGGTGGAACACTTGCGCAATTGCCGCCCAACCAAAAAGTAGATCTCGCGATCCTGGGCATGGCCCTGCCCGATTCGCGCGAACGATTGTCCGCGGCGCTGGAACGTTTGCAGCCGCGTTACATTCTGCCCAGTCACCAGGACAATTTCTTCGTGCCGTTGAG
>WNFP01001657.1_pt1 | contig 17550 bp, 17 predicted proteins | sample 5400201 | NCBI WGS metagenome assembly WNFP01 (sample SAMN13153355, study PRJNA577476) | soil metagenome | isolation source: 115 cm saprolite under Madrone tree | place: USA:California | collected 2016-06-14 | reverse complement strand
GGGACGCTCCAGAGAAAATGCGGCCTTAGCTGCCGAGCCAGGTTGTGCCGCAGATTCTATCTGCACCAAGCCACTCCAAAGACTCTGAAAGAGTTTCAGACTCACACAACCACCCCGAAGGGGTGGCCGCTGCTTTTCATTCACTTACGTGGAGCCAATTTTTCATCCCTTTTGTTTTCACATTCATGCATGTACCCCCTTCCCGGATTCTTTTTCACGCAAAATCCAAAGAGCAGGCAGGGCAAGGCCCCGCCCCTACAACGACAAATTCGAGAGGAAGACAAAATGTACAGAGTTCACTCCGTGATGATGCGGTCGGCCCACTCGACCAAGCTCACGAAAATGGCGGGACTGCCGAATTTTGCTCCCCACTGCGCCACGTCTGCTTCCGTGACCCCACGGGCCACGCTGCAGGCCCCTCAAGCAAAAATGGGGATGCGTTTGGCCATTATTTTTTCGAGCACTTCGCTGAGCGGCGGCCAGCCCACGGGCACAACAGCATTGGCCGTGGCTTTGCGCATTAACGACGTGGCTTCGCCGAGCAGGAAAATTTGCACTTCGTGGCCGGCTTCGGCGAGCGCAAGCCCGTGATGAAACGGAAACGCAGCCTTGGTGGGGTCATCGGAGCCCCAGGCACTCTTCATCAGGATTTTCAGCATTTCCCTTTGGCTCCTCGGCCCTTGCCCTTAAGGATGGGCGGAGCGTTCGCGGATGGATTTTTCGGTGAGCAGGGCTTGCTGGCGGACGCGGTCGGAAATTTCGGGGAGTTCGCGCTGATAGGGACGAATCGCGGGCAAATCGTCAACCTGCCCGACGAGATAGAGCGCGCGAAGAGCTTCCCAGACTTGCTCGTCGCCAGGATCGATGGTGGCGACTTCGGCGCCGGCGGCAACGTGCGAACCGGGAGCCGCGAAGAGTGTGTGGATGCGTCCGCTGATGGGCGAGCGCAGCTCGAAGGCTCGCAACTCGTTCTGCGAGGCTTCGACAGACGGGTCGACCTGAATTTTTGCGACGAGGCCGCCCTGGTGGATGGCGGTTCCTGCCTTATCGGAATCCGTAACGCGGCCTGCGAAGGGAGTAACGATTATGGCGGGCTGAAGAAGCGCGACGATCTGCGCACGACCGGAATTGTCGTGAAAGAGGACGAGAGAAAGAGCGGCGTTGCCGCGGACCATCGGGGAAGGGTCCTGGAGCATCTTGAGGAGCGTTTCGTGAAAACCCGGCGCGGAAGTGTCCTGGCCCATGACCCAGGCGTCCGTGTTGCGGACTTCCTCGACGGGATGCGAGGCCAGGCGGGTCAATTCGGGATACCACCGCGCCGCAGCGGCATCGTGGCGTCCCATGCGCTCACCGAGCTGGATGAGGGCGTGCTGAATGTGACGCGGATGTTTTTCGTCTTGCAGATATTCGGTGATTTGCTTGTCGGGGAGGCGGCGGCCAAACCAAGTATTCCACCAAAAGAGGAAGGGCATCAGGACGATCAGCCAGGCGGTGACGAAAAGGAGCGCGCGATTGCGCGGAGACATTTTGTGATGCGGGGAGGAAGCAGGCTTCGCGGAGGAATCTTCCGCGGAGAATTCTGACTGGTCACCATTTTCCGGTGAGGATGGAAGACTGGCCATTTTTCTCGTGCCGCTAGCTCTCGTCGGAGGCGGGCGGCTGCTTGGCTGGCTCGGCCTTGCTCTTGCCAAAGAGGCCGCGGTCGCGAAGCTCCCAGAAAACGTTGAGGAAAAAAACACCGGAGATGCTGAGCATGATGATGCTCTCGAAAAGGCCATCCACGGTGGTGATGGTGCCGGAGACGATAATCCAGCCGATGCCCGCGAGCGGGATGAGGCCGAGCAAAATGGAAATCAAGAGCATCACGGGAAGCAATGGACCTCCTCGGATCTTGGCGATGCTGCGAAAAGGCCGGGCTAAAGCCCGGCCCCTCCGCTGCAAATGCTAAGGCTTGAACGTGGCGTCAACCGTTTTCGCGTCTTTGGCGGCAAGCGTGACTTTGACGTCCTGTTCGCCGAGCTTCTCTTGCACGAACGCGATGGTGTAATCGCCCGGAGGCAGACCCTTGATTTCGAATTTGCCGTCGGGGCCGGTGACCGCGAAGAAGGGGCTCTTGGTTACGTTGACGAACATGCGCATCCAGGGATGCTGGTTGCACTTCACGGGCAGCATGATTTCTTCGCGGGCGAAGGTTTTCTCGAGCGGAGCGGCTTGCGGAGGCTGCGACTCGTTCCACTCGCGGTTGTCTTTCGGAGTGGGATGGATATTGTGAGTGGTCGGATCGCTGTTGACGATCTTGATGGTCTGATTGGCCACTACGCCCATCACGTGGGGATGATACTTGCAGCCGCTCTGATCGAGCGTGATCGGAACCTTGGGAATGTCGAAGGTGCGGTTGCCAAGACCATCTTTCACGTAGACGAAAACGTTGGCGAGGTGGCCGCCAGCGGCCACAACGTTTTCAGCCGTGTTCGTGCCTTTGCAGGCGGGATCCTGGCTCATGTCAATCTTGGCGGCCTTGGGGGCTTCGCCATCGAGTTTCACGGTGCCGCTGATGCTGGCGGCCGTGGCAGGATCAATCGGAGTGGCAGCGGCCGCGGGCGCCGCCGTGGGAGCAGCCGCGGGCTGTTCTTCCTCTTTCTTGCTGCAACCTGCGAGGAGAAAAAATCCCAGCAAGGCGGCAAGGCTCCAAACTGCCATGGATGTTTTCGTTTTCATGATTTTCGTCTTACCTCTCCTAAAGTTTAAGGCGTGAAGCGATTAAAAATCTATTCGGGCGCCCTATGTCCAGAGCCATGCACTAATTGCGGGCCGCCACCGTCAACGGTTGCTGATTTGACACGTCCGATTGATGCGCTGACTCTGCGCTGCTCTTCCGGTGTGAGCTGGAGAATGTAGTCGACCAAGAGTTTTGTATGGTCCTTATCATAGCCCCGGAAAGAAGCAGGCGTCGGGCCGGAGAAAACCCAGTGGCCGTTATCGCGCTTGAAGAGTCCCGAAGGCATGGACGTGCCCGGAGCGATGGCCTGTGGGTCGAGCATCCAACGTTCCATCCAATCGGGCTTCAAGCGGCCGCGGGCCTGGAGGAAATTGGGAGCAGTGGCGAAACGATCGTGAGCAAGGTCGCCCGTGGCATGACATTTTAAGCAGGGAGCGGCCGTGCTGCTGAAGAGGCTCCGCGCCATTTCGGTTTCCTTGGCGGTGAGGACGGGAACCTCTTCCGGAATGTACGGGAAGGGCTGGCGCGCCAGAGCCTGGAAGAAGCGGACCAATTTACCTAGCTCGTTTTCGGAGAAAGAAAACGTGGGCATGCGGACTTGTAGATAGGAGCGCACACCGTTGCGATTGGTGTCGGTGGTGCTCAACGAGGGATTCTTCAGGAAACGCTGCAACCACTCGGGATCAACACGCGCGCCTTCGGTTAGGAGCTTCGGAGGCAGCTGCTCCTGCACATCCTTGTAACGGGCCATAGCCATCAGCGAAGTTTTCTGGCCGGGAATGAGCTGGTGGCAGCCCATGCAGTTATACTTTTTTACCACCCACCAGCCTTCTTGAACGTCGCGGCGATAATCCAACGGACGGTACTGATAGTTGGGGGGAAGAGGATTTTCCTGGCTACCCAGTAGGAATGTGGTGAGGGCGCGAATCTGTTCCTTGGTGAGATGCAGATTCGGCATTCGCAACTTTTCTGTTTCGGGCTTGTCCTTGCCCTTATCCCAAATGTTGGGCTCGGCGAGTTTGTGCTCGAAGAAGCCCTTTTGGTCGTACCAGGGTTGTTTCGCGGGGCCTTCCGGCAGGCGCGCAAGATCGTCTGGATCCGTAATTGGCTCGACGCCCCCGCGCTGGGCAATCTCCGTGAACAATGCGAAATCCAACCGCTCGATTGGTTTGCTGCCCTCGATGGTGAGCTCCGTGCCGATGCGGCCTTCTTCCTCGAGGCCGGAGATTTCATGGCAACCGGCGCAGCCGAAGTGACGAACCCACTTTTTGCCTTCGTCCTTCAAATTGGGATCGTCCATGAACGAAGCATCGGCGTAGGAGGACGGCTCCTGCTTTTTCAGCGTGATGAGATAGCTGGCAACGTCTTCGGCGTCTTGCGGAGAAAGACGCAAGCTGGGCATGACGGTCATGTTCTGGACCTGGAGTTCGTGGCCGTCGTTGGGGCAGCGGCTGTGCTCGAGGTCGAAAATGTAGGGCAACCCCTTCTTCTTGTAATCCTCAGGACCGATGTCCTTCTTTTCGAGGGGGCAATAGGGGCGGGTGCGCTCACGGGCGTTGTGGACCCAGCGAACCAAGTAATCGTAATTAGCCTTTTCGCCGACGCGCGTGAGATTAGCCGCGAAGGTTCCGCCCTGCAGCTGATCGCCTTCACCGATGGAGTGGCAGGCGAGGCAGCCGCGCGATTCGAACAATTCCTTCCCGTGCGCGGCATTGCCGAGCTTGTGCTTGGGCAAGGAATCCGTGAGCGCGGACTGCCAGATGAAAGCAGAGATGGCTTTGATCTGGTCGTCGTTGAGGCGGAAATTCGGCATTTTGGTGGTGGCGCGGAAGTCGCTAGGCTTCTTGAGCCACACCGGAACCCAATTCTTGTTGAGCTTGAGGCGGATGTCCTTGAGATTGGGGCCGACCTTTTTCATGTCCTCGAGGAGGCTCTTAGTGGAGCGGTCGAGTTGCACGATGCGCAGGTCGAGCTTGCTGTTGGTGATTTTGAGAGCGACGGCGCGATCGTTGAGGCGGTTGGCTTCCTCATTGCTCTCGGCTTTGTCGGCTTGTTTCATCAGGTCGCCGGCTTGCTTGAAGTTGTCCTTCTTCTCTTGATCGAGCTGCTTGATCTGCTGGGCGACGGAGAGCAGGTCCTCGGGTTCCTTGTCGTAGCCTTCGAAACGGTGGCAGCCCAGGCAACCGCGCTGACGGAACAGATCCTTGCCTTCGCTGACCACCCAGCCGACGTCATTGGTAACGACGACCATGTCGGCGGAGTGGCAAATCTGACAGCCAGATTCGTAGTTACCCGGGGAGAAGACAGGCCAGAGCCAGTGTTCGTAGTGGCCGTGGGCTTTTTCGACGCTGGTGGTGGCGCGTCCGTTGCCCTGGTGGCACGGCGTACAGCCGAACTTGTCAGGATCGTGAGTCTTCAAGAGATCGGGTTCCGGGTGGCTGGTGAATGCGCGGGCGTATTCGTCCGGCTTCTTGCCTTTCAAGGACATAGAAACTGCGGTGAGCTTCACCGGCTCGCGAATGCCCATGTGGCAGGATTCGCAGCGGTCGACGATGTTGGAACTGTCCTCCCTCACGATATCGGCGCTGTGTTCGTTAACATTGATCTGAACAATCTTGGGTGTCCAGGCTTCTGTCTTGTTCTGCAAGCCGGTGAGTTGCGAGGGCGTGAGGTTCACCATGTGGTCGGTGAGGTAGGCATCCATCAATTCTTTCTTTTCATTGACGGGCTTGATGAGCTCTCCAAGTTCAGCGCTTAGCTGGGTGCGCTCGTTTTTCAGGTCATTGTAAGTTTTCTCGAGTTCGTCGTAATCTTTGAAGGTTTTTTTCTTGCCGTCCGGCATTTCCGCAGTGGTGCTTTCCTTCTTGTACTCCTCGAGGTTCCTTCGCTTGCGCTCCTTTGCGGAAGCACTTGTTTCCGTCTCAATGTCATACGTCGATGCGCTCACATAGGCACGGCGGTCGGTGAAAACATTTTGCACTGCCAGAATCTGCTGGCTCAGATCGCGCAGCCTTTCGTTGATCTCCTTGATGCGTGGAGCGGCGCTCTGGCTGGCGGTTTCGTAGTTTTGCTTTAGTTTCTGGTAGTCGGCGCCGGCCTCGACTTCTTTTTGCGCGTCGCCCGATTGCGAGCGGGCCGTCTTCAGGAATGTCGAGTAGCGGTCCTTCCACTCATGCTGGAAAGCCTTCCACGGGCGCTGGCCGAAGTCTTCGTCCCACAACGCCCAAAAGAGCGTGGCCATGAGAATGACCATGGAGATGACGTAATGCGGGGCGAGCGACTTGCTGACTACCGGGTCGTTTTCGGGAATGGGCTTTTCGGGCACCAGTTCCTCCTAAACGTTAAACCAAGGTGTAATCCATACGTACTTAATGTGGAAGAGCAACCGCAAGAGCATCTTGATGGGCAATCCGATCATGGTCAGAAAAAACGTCATCATGATCGAGTACTGCAACAGGCTCATGCGCTTGTAATCCTTGGCGTTGTGGCGTCGGAAAAAAGCGTGCACCAGCATGCCGCCGATGGCGAAGAAACCGCCAACCACGGCTGCTCCGAAGATCCCTTTGCCCCAATTCGAAGTGATTCCGAGGAGATCTGGCAAATCGCGGTTCACTTCATAAATGAGGCGATTGTGGTCCCAGGTCTGCCCCGGCCAGAACCATTGCCACCCTGGACCACGAATAAAAGTGCCGATGAAAATCATGGAGACCCAAAGAATGATGAAGCCGAAGAGAAATGTTCCGATGGCGAATTTTCGCTGCTTCCAGGTGTAGTAGCCCGCGCCTAAAGGATTGGTGTCGATATAGGGAATCACCATCAGGCCGAAGATGATGAGCGTGGGCATGACTACGCCGGCGATCCACGGGTCGAAGTAGACCAGCATTTCCTGAAGGCCGAGGAAGTACCACGGCGCTTTCGCCGGGTTCATGGTGAGGTTGGGGTTGGCCGGTTCTTCCAGCGGGGCATTCAGAGTGATGGACCAGACCATCAGAATGATGGTGACAATGATGGCGGCAAGGAATTCGATGCGCAACAGAAATGGCCAGACGTGGACTTCCTTGGCCCAGCCGGGCTTGAAGGGCCAAGCCTTGCGATGATGCGTTTTGGCCAGCGCTGCATCCCCGGCGAGTTGCTCGATCAGGACGTCATTGGCATGCGCCTGCCTCCAGGCAAGATAAATGTAAAAAGCAAGCAGCGGAATCATCGCAATGATTGGAACGTTGTCCGGGGCGGAGAGGATTTCCCACAGTTGTTTCCAATCCATGGCTATTTCTTCGCCTCCTTCACTTCGGAGTCGAGCACTACGGCCGCAGGGCCGGAGATGCCGCCATCCTTACGGACACGCCAGAAGTGCAGGACCATAAAAATGGAAGCGATGATGGGAATGCCAATGCAGTGCCAGATGTAGGAGCGAAGGAGCGCGTTGGCGTCCACGATGGAGCCGCCTAGCAAGCCGAAGCGAACGTCATTGTAAGGCGTCATGCCTAACTGTTGGCCGAAGGGGCCTTCGTGCCCGAGGAGTGGAGTGGCGCGCGCCATGTTGGTGCCGACCGTGACGGCCCAGAAGCCGAGTTGATCGTCGGGGAGCAGGTAGCCGGTGAAGGAGAGCAGCAGCGTCAGAACGAGAAGGATCACGCCGACGTTCCAATTGAACTCGCGCGGCTTCTTGTACGAGCCAGTGAGAAACACGCGGAACATGTGGAGTTCGACGGCGATGACCATCAAGTGCGCAGCCCAGCGATGCATGTTGCGCAACAGCTTGCCGAAGGGCACGTCGTGTTCGAGGTAAAGCACATCGCGGAAGGCCTGCACTTTGCTGGGGTGGTAGTAGAACATGAGCATGACGCCGGTGAGAGTGAGGACGATGAACAAATAAAACGTAATGCCGCCCATGCCCCAGGTGTAGCTGTAGCGAACGGCGTCACGATTAATCTTGGCCGGATGCAGGTGGAGAAAGACGTTGGAGAGCACGCCGAGAGCGCGATTGCGCGGCGTGTCGTCGTGCTTATGGCGAAAAATCGAGGTGTAGACCTGGGTCTTGGTGGGCTTTTTAAGAAGTTCGACTTGTTCCTTGGCTTTTGCAGGCAGGTCGGTCTTAAGGGATTCGAGGTCTTCCTTAACGCCAGCTTTCAGTCGCTCGACCAGGCCAGCGGATTTGCCATTCTTTCCGTTCGGCGTTTTCTCTTCGGGCATCGTCTGCTCTCCCGTTCTGTAGCGGCTCGAACTGCTGCTATCTCCCTTGCGCGTGGAACGCTTTCACGGCGCTCCCAGTTACACCGGCAAAAATGATCCCGGATCACTGAAGTGGCTGGGTTGTCCCTTGGGCCACTGATAGAGCCGGGAGGTGTCCACAATGATCTGGCCATCTGGCGCTAGTTCCACATGTGCGCGATCCATGGGGCGCGGCGCGGGTCCTTCGAAGTTGACGCCTTCGCTGTCGTAGCCGCTGCCGTGGCAAGGGCACTTGAACTTGTTCTCGCCGGCTTTCCAATCGGGCGTGCAACCGAGATGCGTGCAGCGCGCGTAGATGACGAACACGCGATCGGGCGTGCGGTCCACCCAGATGCGATATTTCTGCTGCCACTTGGTGTCCACTCCCAGAGCGTAGTCTGAGGCGTAACCAATCTTGAAAACGGTGGGAGGTTCGAAAAGCGTACGAGGAAGGAAGAAACGCAGAAAAGCAATGAACCACGCGCCAAGAAATCCGGTGACCGTTACCCATACCAGCCGACGCCGCTTCCGATTGATTTCGCTCGGCTCGGGACCGACGGTCGCCAAACCGCCAGCCGCCGCTGCCTTGGATGTACCGACGGCAGGCGTACCAACATACCTGGTAGCATCTCCGCCACCGGCAGCGGATGTCTTCGCTGCATCCGGTTTTGGTTTGGCCGAATCAGTTTCCGGGCCCGCCATGCGTTACCTCCTGGATTCGTGGTCCTCGAAAATAATTTGGCGGCCCCGAAAAGCGCCGCCCGTTCCCCCTTCAGGTTATGGTCCTGCCGCAATTAACGAAACGTCGCAGTAAAGATTTAGCGACAAAAAATGGAGACGGCTGTCCACAGCACGCGAATATTTTCTCGGATAGGCTAGAAAAACTATAGTAAGAGGGCGCAATCGCTGAAAGCGTCCGAGGCCCGACGAATTGGGAAAGTTTGATCCGAAAACATCGCGAGGTCCTCAACATTTCGCTGGACCCCCCAGAAACGAAACGGATATTACTCAAAACAAAAAATTTCGTCAATGCGTGTTTGCGGCGCTGCCAAAAAAGATTTAGACCGTTTTGTGAAGAGAAGGAGCAACAGCAAAAAATATAATAGATGCAAGAAGCTGCTTGCGCTGAGAAAAAGCTGTGATATATTCGCCCCGGTTTGAATTCTCCGCGTTTCTTTTTTGGAATTTTGGGCAGGCTTCGCGGGGAAGGCTCTGGAAACCACTTCGGAGGTCTCGCGCAATGGGCCTCGTTCTGCTCGTCGTAATCTGGCTGATTACCCTCTTCAGCACCTATTTTTTTGTGGCGAAGACGTGGTGGCTGCCAGCAGGGGCCTCTGCTGCGGCCGCCGGCATCGATCATCACTTCACGGTCACGTTCTTTCTCATGGGGTTCGTATTTGTCGCCGCGCAGTTAGCTCTTGGCTATCTGGTCTGGAAATATCGCGAAGGTGGTTCTTCCGAGAAAGCGTCGTACTCACATGGCAACACCACACTGGAAGTTGTGTGGACAGTGCTGACCACGATCCTTTTTGTCGGATTGAATCTGGCGAGCAGCTCGATCTGGGCAGCAGAACGATTCCGCGCGGCCGAGGCCAATGCCGTGCACGTGGAAGTGACGGGAATGCAATTTGCATGGTACTTCCGCTACCCCGGACCAGACGGTAAATTCGGATTGACCAAACCTGAACTAGAAGATGCATCCGCCGGTGGAGAAGCGGCTTTAGGGTTGGATACGCATGATCCGGCGTCGAAGGACGATGTTGTGAGCGGAATCATGGTGGTGCCGGTGAACCGCGAGATCGAAGTCATCTTGCGCGCGCACGATGTGATTCACAGCTTTTTTGTTCCGAGCATGCGCTTCAAGCAGGACGCTGTGCCCGGGCTGGCGATTCACATGCACTTCACACCGATTCAGACCGGAGATTACGAGATCGCATGCGCGGAACTCTGCGGCCTCGGCCACTACAAAATGCATGGCATGCTGAAGGTGGTCAGTCAGGAAGAGTTTGACAAATGGATGGCGGCGAGGGAGGCGGAGAAGCAATAACATGGCCACTCACGAATCAGCTGCCCACGCATCTCACGCGCACGCGGCACCTCAGGGCTTTATTCGAAAATGGGTCTTCAGCCTGGACCACAAAGTCATCGGGCTCCAGTATTACTTCCTCGCGCTCCTGGCGGTATTCGTCGGCATGTTCCTTTCGCTGCTGATGCGCATTCACTTGATTTGGCCGGCGGCGACGCTGCCGTTTCTTGGCGAGATCAAGCCGGAGACGTACCTCACGCTGGTCACGATGCACGGCACCATCATGGTTTTCTTCGTGCTGACCACCGCGCCGCAGGGCGGTTTCGGCAATTACTTCCTGCCGATTCAGATTGGCGCGCCGGACATGGCGTTTCCGGTTTTGAACATGCTTTCGTTCTGGACAACTTTTCTGGGCTTCGTCGTGCTGGTTGCGGCTTTCTTCGTCACCGGAGGAGCGCCGCTGCATGGGTGGACCGGTTACACGCCGCTCAGCGCTTTGCAATCTGCTGGCCCCGGTGAGGGATTAGGCGCCGACCTGTGGATCACAAGCATTGCGATTTTCTGCATCGGCGCGCTGATGGGAGCGCTGAATTTTATTACCACCACGCTGGACATGCGCGCCAAGGGCATGACGATGATGAGGATGCCACTCACGGTATGGGCGTGGTTCGTCACGGCGATCCTGGGTCTGCTGGCGTTCGGCGTGCTGCTCTCGGCGGGCATTTTGCTGCTGATGGATCGCAATCTGGGCACAAGCTTTTTTGTTCCGCTCGGGACCATCAACGGCCAGCTTACCGGTCATAAGGGCGGTTCGCCGCTGCTTTGGCAGCACTTGTTCTGGTTCTTCGGACATCCGGAAGTTTACATCGCGATTTTGCCGGCGATGGGCATGTGTTCGCAGTTGCTCTCGGTTTTTTCGCGCAAGCCCATTTTCGGATACAAGGCGATGGTGTACGCCATCATGGCCATCGGCTTTCTCGGGTTCATGGTTTGGGGACATCACATGTTCATGAGCGGCATGAGCCCGTACACGGCTTTTGCGTTCTCGATCATGACCATGGGCATCGGCGTCCCGTCGGCCATCAAAACGTTCAACTGGCTTGGCACGCTCATGCGCGGGCGGATTCGATTCACGTCGCCCATGCTTTTTGCCATCGGATTTGTCTCTCTCTTTGTAACCGGGGGAATCAGCGGCCCGTTCCTTGCACAGCCTGTGCTGGATATCTACCTGCACGAGACGTATTTCGTGATCGCACACTTTCATTTGATTATGGGTGTGGCGTCGATCTTTGGAATATTTGCGGCGACGTATTATTGGTTCCCGAAGATGTTTGGGCGAATGATGAACGAACCGCTGGCGAAGGCACATTTCTGGCTCACGTTCGTGGGTGCGTATGCCATTTTCATGCCCATGCATTACTACGGCATGAGCGCGGGGCTGCGGCGCTACTCGCAATCCACGGAAGTGGCCTACATTCTTAAGTTGCTACCGCTGCAGAGATTCATAACGATTGCTGCCTTCATTACCATCGCCAGCCAGTTTATCTTCGTCGTAAATCTTTTCTGGAGCATGTTCAAGGGAGCGAAAGCCAGCGACAATCCCTGGGAGGCGACCACTCTTGAGTGGATTACGGCGACGCCGCCTCCGCACGACAACTTCGGCGGGCGTACGCCAGTCGTCAACAACGGTCCTTACGAGTACAGCGTGCCGGACGCGCCTCGCGATTTCGTGATGCAGACCGATCCGGAAATCAAGCCGAAACACTGATCACCTATGGCCAGCTTCACTACCACCGCCGCCGTAGTAGAACCGGAAATTTCCCGGGACGATCACGGCACTGCGCCACCCATTCGAGATGGCGGAGACTATGGCCGTCCAGGATTGCCGGACTATGGCACGCGGTTGCGCCGCGCGCGGCTTGGCCTGCTTGTTGCGCTGATCCCGGTGCTGATGCTGTTTGTTTCGTTTACGAGCGCCTACGTGGTGCGCCAGGGTCTGCCGACATTGGACCCGCGCACGAACAATCTTATTCGCGACTGGATTCCGGTGGCGCTGCCGAGATTGTTGCTGCTTAATACTTTTGTGCTGCTCGTCAGCAGCGTGAGCATGGAGTTGGCGCGCCGGCAAATCAGAGCGCGAGCGACGAAGGAGATGGCATCAACCGGTGCCGGAGTTTTCAGTGGCGATCCAATAAGAATGCCCTGGCTGGGGATGACCCTTGTCCTCGGCTTTGCATTTCTCTTCGGGCAGTGGACGGCGTGGAAGCAGTTGGCGGCGAACGGGTTCTACGTTTCCACGACGCCGAGCAGCTCTTTCGTGTATTTGCTGACCGGCGCGCACGCGGCGCACTTGCTGGGTGGAGTTGTCGCGCTGCTTATCGCGAGCGTCGCTGCGATGCTGCACCGTTCCTTGAAGACACGCAGCATCGTCGTCGACGTGACGGCGTGGTACTGGCATTTCATGGCCCTGCTGTGGATTTACATTTTTGGCTTGATGAAGTTCGTCCGCTAGCCGCAAGTTGATCCGGAGGTCGAACGCATGGCTGATTCCGCGTTGCACGACATCCCGTCGGTTTACGAACCGTCGCTGTTCGGCACATACTCGAAGAAAATCGGGATGTGGCTGTTCTTGCTCTCCGATTCGCTGACGTTTGGCGCGCTGCTCTACGCGTACAGCTACGGGCGCATTTCCACGCCGAATTGGCCGACGCCGTTCCACTCCGAGAGCATTGTGAACGCCACCATTATGACTGCGTTCTTGCTCACCAGTTCGCTGACAATGGTTTTGGCGGTGCGCGCCTCAGTGGACCACAACGTCAAGGCGCAGACACTTTGGTTGCTCGCCACCATGGCGTGCGGTGCGGGATTCATCATCCTTCACGGCCGCGAATGGAGCAACTTGATCGCAGAAGGCTTGACGCTCCCCATGTTCCCCAAAGTTCCGGGGCATGAAGCCGCCAGCGAGTTTGTCAACGTATCCCAAACCGTGCCGCAGTTCGCCTCCACATTCTTTACGCTGACGGGAATGCACATGCTGCACGTGACGCTGGGCGTGATTTACCTTGGCGTGGTCGCGCTGCGACGCAAGTTCATCCCCATTTTGCTGGTGCTGTGGTTGGTGACGTGGCTGGCAACGCCGGCCTACAGCCCGTTCCATTACGGCGCGCACGTCCTCTTAATCGGGGCGATTGTGTGTGGAATCATCCTGTGGCTGAAGCCAAAGCTATACGACTCGTCTGATGTGGAAGTCGCTGGCCTGTACTGGCATTTTGTTGATCTCGTGTGGATGTTCATCTTTCCTTTGGTCTATCTGATGTCGGCGAAGATTCTCTAGGAGCGCGAGTTATGGAACCAGATCAAATGGCCATTGCAGAGCGTGTTGCAGAACAGCACCGCCATCACAAAAAAGCGCTGTTCTTCTGGGTCTGGGGCGCGCTGCTGGTGATGACTGCCATTGAGGTTTACCTAACCTATCAGAACATGGAGCCGGTCAAGATGTTGACCATTCTGATGGGTTTGTCGCTGATTAAGGCCGCGCTGATCATCGGATTTTTCATGCACTTGAAGTACGAAGTTTCGCCCATGAAGTGGCTGACGATGTGTTCGGTCATCGCCTGCCTAATCTTGATGACCATCTTCTTTTTCCCGGACGCCAGGCGTATCATCGAGCTGGGAGTGCAATGAAACTTCGTGTCGCGATGCTCGGCTTGTTACTTTCCATGTGGGCAGCGCCTGCTTTCAGCCAGGGCTGCGCGATGTGCTTCAGCACGGCTGCAGCTGCCTCCAAGGACGGCCAGAGCGCCATCAGCAAGGGCGTCCTCGTGCTGCTCATTCCTCCGGCGGGCTTTATGAGCCTTGGCGTTGGGCTCGCACTCTATTACGGAAAAAAGCGCGATCAGGAGAACTGCTGAATTTGGCGGGTTTACGCGGGAGCGCCGAGCGCCTTGTTCGGCGGACAGCCAACGAAGTACACCCTAACCGAAGCAGCGCAGGTCCGATTCCTACGGCGGGAAGTGAGTTGAGCCAGCCCCTAGACGCTTGAGATAGCCTTCACAGTCCTTCCTGCAAGACGCCTAGCAGAACCAAATGGCCGTCACGCGACGCGAGAGCAGGGGAAGCGCACGCCAATTTTCGAGTGATAGTATCCCTCTTTGGAGGGGGCGCTCATGAATTCGTCGAACACCGTGGAAGGCACATTGAAAAACTGATAGACCCCACCCTGTACGAACTGGATTTCGAGCGTCTCCGAATCTTCCTGGTAACCTACCTGCGTGATTTCCTTCGAGGGAACAGGGAACCGATGCATTGTTGAGAGCCCCCTTTCTGGTGAGAGACGCTTCCAGCGAATGGCGCGAGGACTCGCCATCTTGTCACGGCCTTGGTGATAACGGATCTATGGTCTAGTCGCTTTTTCCCCCGGCCGTGGCCCTGGATCGTCCCTCTTTGGTAGTGGCTCAACGGCCGGATTCTAGCATAAGCGAAATAGATGCAAAGCAGCTTTTCTTTAGATAGGCAAAAGGGGGCGTGGGGCTGGGCGGCCCTGATCGGCCAGGGAGGCTGTCAGCGGTGCTTGATGAACGTGCCGTCATTCAGCTCGGCCATTGCCTGGCGAAGTTGCACTTGGGTGTTCATCACGATGGGACCGTACCAGGCAACCGGTTCTTCGATAGGCTTCCCGGAGACGAGCAGGAAGCGGATGCCTTCGTCGCCCGCTTGGACGGTGATTTCATCGCCGCGGTCGAAGAGCACCAGCGAGTGGTTTCTGACGTCGTATAGCGGCGGCGCATCGGGCTTCGCGACCTGTTCGGTCAGGACTGCCCGAGGTTCCGAGGAATCGCGGAACGTGCCGGAACCCGCGAACACGTAGGCAAAGGCGTTGCGCGTGGTCTCGACTTTGAGCCGCTTGCGCTGACCGGGCGGAACTGAAATGTCCAGGTAATTTGGGTCAGCAGCCACGCCCTCGACCGGGCCTTTCTTGCCCCAGAACTCGCCACAGATGACGCGCACGCGGGTGCCGTCGTCATCGGCGACCTCGGGGATCGCGCTGGACGGAATGTCCTGATACCGCGGGTCGGTCATCTTCAGCGCGGAAGGGAGGTTGGCCCAGAGCTGGAAACCGTGCATACGGCCCTGGGTATCACCCTTGGGCATCTCCTGGTGCAGGATGCCGCTGCCGGCGGTCATCCACTGCACGTCACCGGCGGTCATCTTGCCCTTGTTGCCAAGGCTGTCGCCGTGCTCGACAGAGCCGGCGAGGACATAGGTGATGGTTTCAATTCCCCGGTGGGGATGCCACGGAAATCCGGCGAGATAGTCTTTCGGATTGTCGTTGCGAAAATCGTCCAGCAGGAGAAAGGGATCGAAATCCTTCGTCTTGCCGAACCCAAAAGCGCGCTGCAGCTTGACGCCAGCGCCCTCGATGGTGGGTTGCGTTTGAATAATTTGCTTGACGGGTCGTAGTGACATAACGTTCCCCTTTCTGCCACACACATTCGATGTATGTCGGACAGTAAACGATTCAGGCCTTTCATTGTCCCTCACTTAGATGCGTTACAACGATAATCGTTGCAACAACTATTGCGGGCGAGAGAATATTCATGTTCTTACAGAGCAGACGGATACAACCGTGGACGAGCCGCGTAAGAGAGAAAGTCAGCCAGTTCTGTGAGTTAGTGGTCGGGGCGCCCGGATTTGAACCGGGAACCTCCTGCGCCCGAAGCCATACCGACTACCTCTTGGAAGTCCTTCCTTTTCAACCCGTTTCTGAAAACAAAGGCGTTAGCCAAGGATTTGGTAGTGGCACGACACATATTCCTTCGGGCGCAAGCTATCTCCCATAGAGCTTATGGCATCGTAGGAACAGGGGTGCCTTTGCCGCCTGGGCCAATAACCGAAAGCAACACTCTTTCACAAGGGATCAATGCCCAGGCCTACGAGACTATGAAAACCCAAATCGCGGCGTGTTTGCTGTGCCTGCTGGTTGTTGGGTCGTTTCTCGACGGGCTGCCCGATCCGCCTGCAGTCAAACCGCAGAGCAATCCGAACAACCTGGTTTCCCCGCTTCATCACCATGTACCTGTTACAGCGAAGAGCCATGCACCGGATTGTCTGGCCCGCGCTCTTCGCTTTCAGGCCCGCTTCTTTTCGCTTGGGCAGGTCTCCGAAAATAGCGGCCCTTCCCATAGACTGACATTTGTACGTCAAGCGACGGACACATCTCCCCCCTGGTTTTCCTAGGGATATTCCCCAGCTTACAAAATACGTAAGCGACCGTTATTGCTTTGAAGCAAATCGGTGCCCCGTCGTCCCACCAGGAATCTTGCAACAGCAACGCACGGATAGACCGTGCGTTTGCTTGCTGTCGGAAAGGATCATCACCGGTGCACACCTCTAAAGTCATTCAAGCATGGGGCAAGATCCTAAAGGGCGAACAACCGTCTCTTTCGATTGAAATCACGCGCGAATGCCCTTTGAAATGTCCGGGCTGCTATGCGTATGACGACGCGCATCTAGGTGGGGAGCAGACCCTGCGCGACCTGAACGATCGAAGAGGTCAAGCCCTGGTTGACGGAGTTCTTGAAGTCGTTGACCGGCTGAAGCCTTTGCACCTTTCTATTGTCGGAGGCGACCCGCTGGTTCGGTATCGCGAGCTGGAATTGCTGATTCCCCTGCTCTTGGCTCGCGGAATCCACGTGCAGATTGTTACCAGCGCCTTCCGAACGATGGGCCCGACCTGGGCAAGTCTGCAGCGTCTGCACGTAGTCGTATCCATTGATGGCTTGCAACCGGAACACGATCTCCGGCGAGCGCCGGCAACCTACGATCGTATTCTAAAAAACATCGTGGGGCAGAGGGTCACGGTCCATTGTACGGTGACAGGTCAAATGATGAAGCGACCCGGATACTTGGCCGAATTCCTGGGATTTTGGACGCCACGCCCGGAGATCAAGAAGGTATGGTTCAGCCTGTTCACTCCCCAGGTTGGAGATCGCATGCCGGAAATCTTGAGTGCAGAGGAGCGGGCGCGGGCCATCGGGCACATGATGGAATTGCGAAAACAATATCCGAAACTGGACATGCCAGCGGCGGTGATTCGGCAATTCGCCTCGCCCCCACACAGCCCCCATGACTGTGTTTTTGCGCTCACCACGCAGACGTTGTCGGCAGACCTGCAGACAAAGATCACTCCATGCCAATTTGGCGGGAATCCTGATTGCGCATCCTGCGGATGCATCGCATCCATGGGTTTGGCCTCCGTGGCTTCGCACAAATTGGGAGGAATTCTCTCCGTCGGGACAATTTTCAGAGCCTCCGTCAAGATTGGCCAGAGCAGGGCGAAGGCTAGAGCAAAGCAGAAGGCCAAAGACGCACTTCGGATATTGCAAGCAAAAGAAGAAGGTGCGGCAACCAGGAACAAAGGAGGTATTAGTTTGTGAGAAAGTCAGTCCAACCAAGACTCTTGTCCCAACGCGATGAAAGAGAGGTCTTGTCCCTTCGCGATCTGTCTGCGCGAGTCGGAAGCGATCCGCTGCTTGTGCAAGCCAGCAACGGGAATACCTCCATAAAGCTCGATGGAATTGTGTGGATTAAGGCA
>WNFP01001656.1_pt1 | contig 17554 bp, 18 predicted proteins | sample 5400201 | NCBI WGS metagenome assembly WNFP01 (sample SAMN13153355, study PRJNA577476) | soil metagenome | isolation source: 115 cm saprolite under Madrone tree | place: USA:California | collected 2016-06-14 | reverse complement strand
CAGTTTCCGCCTCCGCCCTGCAACTTCATCCCGACGTGACGTTTATTATTGACGATGCCGCCGCTTCGCAACTCACGCAGCGCGATTACTATCATCGCGTCCTCGAAATGACCGCCCTCCTCACTCCCGATCGTCTCTCATGAGTTCAGTATTGAGTCAGTTTGCGATTGCCTGACCTACCAGAGTTGCCGTAAGTCCAAATTACGCCCGCTCTGACCTAGACCCTGAGTACAATGGCAAGTTAGATTTGCTTCAGCACGGCTATTGACATTCTTGCGAGAGGAGAGCGCGCACCACACGCATGAAACCGGAAAAACTGTTTCCGATGTTCCTGAAGCTTTCGACGCGACCATGCCTCGTCATCGGAGCAGGAACCAGCGCGGAGACGAAAATCGCCGGGCTTCTCGGAACTGGCGGCAAAATTCGCGTCGTGGCGCCGGAAGCGACCGCTCAAGTCCGCTCCTGGGCACAATCGAAGGCCATCGAGTGGCATCAGCGGACCTTTCAACCCAGCGATCTGGAAGGAATATTCCTGGTCGTCGCTGCCACGTCTTCCACCGAACTCCACGAGCGCATCTTCGCTCTGGCAACCCAGCTTGGCGTTCTCTGCAACATCGTGGACGTTCCGCCCCTTTGCGATTTCTACTATCCCTCTGTCGTACAGCGCGGAGCGCTCCAAATCGCCGTCTCCACTGCTGGGCTAAGCCCGGCCCTGGCCCAACGCCTCAGAAAACAACTTGAAACTGAATTTGGCCCCGAATACGAAGAATGGCTCGCGCAATTGGGTGAGGCTCGCGAAAAGCTTCACTCCACAGACATGGATCCTGACAGGCGGAAACGCCTGCTGCACGAGATTGCCAGCGAAGAAGCCTTCCAGGCCTTCCTCCGAAGTCGCCGCCGGTGAAAAGCTCTGGCTGGGCCTTCCGCGTCTTGCGCAACCAGGCCATTTTGCCCGCCGGTTATCGAAAATATCGATACTGAAAATTCATTTTTCCGCGAATTAGCCTGCCCGCGTCAGTGCTAGTGTCTGGGTGTGGCATTAGCGGCCGGCTGTTGACTTGAACTGCCCGGCAAGAAAAGCCGCTGGGTAAGCCCGGCGGCAAGGTGGTATCCGATGCAAACGTCGATTATGAAGGGCAAAATCTATGTGATGGGGGCCGCCTCAGGCGATCCCAATCTCCTGACCGACCAGGCGGTTCGCGTACTACGTGCCGCCGAGGTGGTCCTGCATGACGACCTGGTTTCTAGGGAAATTCTCGATTTGATCCCCGCCTCAGCACAGGTGCGCAACGTCCACAAGCTCAGCGCTCCGGCGGGCAGGCTACAAGAAACAGTTCATTCCCTGCTGGTCTCAGCGGCACGGCAAGGGCATCAGGTCCTTCGGCTGAAAGCAACCGGCCCGGTTTCATCCGCGCGAGCGGATGAAGAGATCGAAGCGCTCCGCCAAGCCGGAATCGATTACGAATTGGTTCCTGCCTCAGCATCCGCAGTGGGAGCGGTCGCAGGCGCAAGTTCTCGCTGACCAGTTCGTCTGAGTCTCTCTAACATTCGTTCGCCTCAACCGGCAGAAGCGATTCCCTGCCCTTTCCGGCGAAGGAGTCCCGGCGCTTGCTCTGAAGTTTCTTTCACCAGGAAGCCCATCTTCGGATGCGATGGTTCGAGATCGGCTCGGATTCCGCGCCGCTCCAATTCTTCTGAAGTGGTCGGCCCGATGGAAGCAACGATCGTGCGGCTTAAGCCTTTCCTTACCGCTTCTTCCAACTTCATCTCCGCAGCGATCTGGAAGAGATGAATGGCCTGCACCGCGGTCGTAAAGAGCACAACATCTACAGTTCCCTCGGCTATCGCTGTGATGGCAGACCGAAGGGGCCCAAGATCGTCCGGAAGCGCCCACTGGTAGACGGGCACGCGCGTAACTCGCGCTCCTCGCTCGCGTAGCCCGTCCAATAATTCGGGATTGGAAGCTCCGTATTCCTGAACGGCAACCCTCTTCCCTTTCAATTCAATTTCTTGTGACCCCTTGATCGCTTCATCCAGGGCGCGCAATAGTTCGCGCCAGGTATTGGGTTCCGGCGCGGTGATAGCGGGGGTGATGCCGATTTCGCGCAGGGCAGCCACAGGCTTCGGTCCGCGCGCCACCACTTTGACGCGCTGGAGCGCCGCGACGTATTCGTTGCGCTCGTGAGCATTCTCCGCAACGCCGAGGAGCGCCCGCGCACCGACGCCGGTCAAAAACACAACCATGTCAAATTCTCCTGCCAGCAATCGCGTCACAAACGCCAGCGCTTCGTTATTGGACTCCAGCGGGACTTCCCGCATCGAAGGGGCCACGATGGGCTCTCCGCCGTAAGTGGCAATCAACTTCGCAAGTTCAGGAGCTCGCCTGCTCTCCAGCGCCAATACCCGCAATCCGCCAAATCCGCTCATGACAGTAAATTGTCAACCAGAAATGCCCGCGCCGCCAGCTTCATTTGCTGCCGATCAGTGAGTCTTGGAGGCAAACGGATCATCCTAACGATCTGATCCGGCGGCCAGGGAAGGTCAGTGCCACGCTTTTGCGCGGTCGTCGTTGCCGCGAGGGTGCCGAACGCCGCTGTGATCCTCAGTTTCTCTGCACCTGCTGACGCGCCTTATCCCCTCTGGCCTCCGGTCAAGTATTCTTCCTCTGAGCGCCCAGCAGATTCCAGTTCCAAGGTGTTCGAATTGGACTCGGGAACAATTCTTACGGTTCGCGGGAACCCTCACCTTTCGGCATGCGGTTCGAATCTTGGCCGTATCTACAGCGCCTTCAACAAAGTCGTTCGGCTTTATGTCCCTCCGCGAGAGCCTTAGGCCTCCCTCTTTTCTTCGCCGGATTCCCAGGCATTGGTTCGCAAATTGCTTCTCCAAGGGAATCTCCTGACCTGTAATTTGTCCGGCGACAAGGGAACGTAATTGAGTACTAGTCCTACGCGGTTTCATAAGAATTCCCACCAGCGCCGCAGCCAGCGTGTCTTGCTGGCGGTCAGAATTCTTGTGACCGGTGTTCGCGCCGACGGCCAGCGGTTTTCCGAGGAAATCTGCACTTCTGTTGTCAACGCCCACGGCGCGCTCCTGCAGTTGGGCGAGAGAGTTCTGGTGGGCCAGTTGCTCACCGTCCGCAACCTGAGTTCGAATCAACAGCTTCAAGCTGCAGTGGCGGCTGCCGGGCTCATGCAATCCGGTAAATCTGAAATAGGTATCGAATTCCTTGAGCCTGCCCCTCGCTTCTGGCGCATCTCCTTCCCTCCCGAAGACTGGAGTGCTCACAGCCCCGAAGCCAAACGCATCACCCTGGCCCCCACGCCATTCCCTAGAGTTGTTTCGCCGAAGTAGTGCGCCACCCCGCTCTTCCCCGCGAGGATGCAGTCTCAGTTGTCTGCATCTGCATCAAAAAAGCTAGGTTTGATCCTCCCACCTCCGCTCAGGTAATTCCTGTGAAGCGCTTAGGGTGTTCGCCGGATTGTCCCAGTTTGTCCCTCCCGCTATGCTTCTCCAGCCTTGTGCCGGGTGGTATCCCACCTCAACCGCGCGGTCAATTCCTCAAGGCCCGAGGGCAGCCGTGGCAGCAACGCAGTTGGGACCCCTTTATTCCAGAAGGTTGAGCTCACGAGTGGAAACCCACGACGATGTGTGGGTCTGCTGGCGATGCGACGGGTGGGAAGACGTTTCGCGCGTTTGTGACCTGAGCGTCGGCGGTTTGTTTCTCTCCACTCCAGTTCCTCGCCCGCTAGGCGTGAGAGCGAGATTGGATTTTCTTGTTCCTGAGGGACAAATCCGCGCCGAAGCCGTTGTCCAGCATCGCATTCCCGGCGGTGGTCTGGGTTTGAAATTCACCGGGATCACCGATCAGGACTGCCCCAACCTGGTAGCGTTAATGAACAGGATTGGCACTTCGGCACGTCCCCTCCAACCAAGGTAGCGCCTCACCCTCAATTCGCAAGTCGCCGAATTTCGCGGCAATGCTTCCATTTTCCGGCCCGGAGTCTAGAAGAGCCGTGGTCCTCCCCTCCGCAGAACCTTGTGCACTCCAAGTCCAGGGACAAAATATGTTATGTTTTATTCTAGGAAGGCAAGAATTGTAATCACTGGCGCATTTCGGATTGGTCCCATGCTGATAAAAGGCAAATCGAAATTTCGAGCCCTCCATTCCTCGAGTACTCGTGGGATTCCGCGCCAGTCCCTCACCTCCGCCGTCGCCGACAAATTGCGGGAAATGATTATTCGCGGCGAAATTCAGGAGGGCGAACAGTTGCGCCAGGACGCTCTGGCCGACGAATTTCAGGTCAGCCGCATCCCCATCCGCGAAGCGCTCCGCCAGATCGAAGCGGAAGGCCTCGTCCAGATCGTGGCGCACCATGGCGCCATCGTCTCTTCCCTTTCCGCCGATGAAATCGGCGAACTATTTGACATTCGCGCGCTGCTCGAATGCGATGTCTTGCGGCTGTCAATTCCCAATTTAAAGGAAGAGGATTTCCAGAAAGCCGAAGAGATTCTCGAAGTCTTTGACAAAGCGCTCTGGACGGAAAGCGAAGTCGGCTCCTGGGGCCGGTTGAACTACCAATTTCATTCCACGCTCTACTCGCGCGCCAATCGCCCGCGCTTCATGTCCATCATTCAGGGGCTCAACAACAACGGCGACCGCTACACGCGTCTGCATCTTTATCTGACTCGTGGCTTTGAACAGGTCCGTACTGAACATCATGCGCTGCTTGATCTTTGCCGCAAGCGCGAAGGAGACGCCGCCTGCCATCTTCTGCGCCGCCACATCCAGTCCGCCGGAAAAACCTTGATGGAAGCCGTTCAGCACCGCCGCGAAAAAACCGCTTAGCGGCGCTCAACTTCTACCTTCACTTTTCCACTGAAAACAAATACTTCGTAATAGTGTGGTAGTGCTCGCCGGGCTTAAGGACCACAGACGGAAATTTCGGCTGGTTCGGAGAATCGGGATAGTGCTGCGTCTCCAAACAAAACGCGGAGCGCCGCGGATAAGTCACGCCGCCTTTGCCCGGAGTCTTCCCGTCCAGAAAATTCCCGGTATAAAACTGCACTCCCGGCTCGGTGGTCCAAACTTCCATGACGCGGCCAGTGGTGGGCTCGACAACGCGTGCGGCCAGCGATTCTCCGGCGCCACCCGATCGGCGCAGGGCAAAGTTGTGGTCGTATCCGCCGCCGAGTTTTAATTGTGCCTCCTCCTGATCGATGTGCGCTCCGATGGCTGTTGATTTGCGAAAGTCGAACGGCGTCCCCGCCACGTCGCGAAGTTCCCCGGTGGGAATCAATGCAGCATCGACCGGAGTAAATTTGTCGGCTTGAATCGTAAGCAGGTGTCCCAGAATATCGCCCGAACCCTGCCCCGCAAGACTGAAATACGCGTGGTTGGTGAGATTCACGACGGTCGGCTTGTCACTTGTCGCGGAATACTCGATCATCAGCTCGTTGGTATCCGTCCAGGTGTAGATCACGCTCACTTTTAAATTTCCCGGAAATCCTTCCTCGCCGTCCTTGCTGAGGTAGGAAAGCTCCAGTGACTGGCCTTCTTTGGCGGAAGCGGTTTTGGCAGTCCAAAGTGCCTTGTTGAAGCCCTTGATCCCGCCGTGCAAGCTGTTCTCACCGTTGTTTTTCGCGAGGGTATAGCTCTTTCCGTCCAACACAAACTGCGCGTGCGCGATGCGGTTTCCGTACCGGCCAACGATCGCGCCAAAGTAGCTCTTATCATTCACGTAGCCGTCCACGTTGTCGTAACCCAGCACCACGTCCGCCAGCTTCCCGTTGCGGTCCGGCACCTTCAACGACACCACCGCTCCGCCATAATTGGTGATGGAAACCTCCGCACCATTCTTGTTCGTCAGCACATAAAGGTCCACGGTTTGGCCGTCCGAAGTTTTCCCAAAGGATTTCTTCGCCGTGGAACCAGGCTGCGGTGTCGCGCCAGTCGGCGCCAGAGTGCTCATAAGCAACGCCCCCATGAATATTATTAACGATTTCCATCGTTTCATTCGAATCTCCCGCCGGTAAAGCGTTCGAATTCTCCCATGCCTGAGCCAGTTAAGTTTACCCGTTGATGTAGCGTTTCGCTCGAAGATTTGTCTGCCTTCCGCAATTTCTCTTGAATACCTCTCGCTTGCCACAATTTGAAGTGAATACACGACTCGGGTGAGTGTAATTTCCCGTAACGCGATCCAGAGCGTTGGTGTCCCCTGCCCCATCGTTGCCTTGGGAGTTGAACTTGGTTGCGGTACCCTTCTGTGGCGAAGAACCCGCAAAACATGCCGGACCGCCTTATGAGCCTCAGCGCCTTTCTTTCACGAACGGTCGTAACGCCACGCGGCATAGGTTCCGCAGCCGTGCTCGTCCAGGACGGAATAATTCTCGATGTTGTTCCGCCTGGTCAACTTCCCGCCCAAGTCTCCGTAAAGGATTTCGGCGAAGCCGCCATTCTGCCCGGGCTGGTGGACTCCCACGTCCACATCAACGAGCCTGGCCGCACGGAATGGGAAGGCTTTCGGACAGCGACTCGTGCCGCCGCAGCCGGTGGGTGCACGTTGCTTGTGGACATGCCGCTCAATTGTTTGCCGGCGACGACCACCGTGCGAGCACTCGAAGCCAAACGCAAAGCCGCCGGCGGCCAGTGCTACGTGGACTGGATGGCGTGGGGCGGAGTGGTGTGCGACAACCAGGAGCACATCGAAAGCCTGGCTGCTGCGGGCGTGCCAGGATTCAAGTGCTTCCTCATTCATCCCGGAATTGACGGCTTCACCATGGTCACCGAGCGAGAACTGCGCGCCGCCTTGCCGCATGTCGCCCGAACCGGCTTGCCTTTGCTTGTACACGCGGAATTGCCCGGCCCGGTGGACCAGGCAACAGCAAGACTGGCAGGAGCGGACTGGACCAGGTACCACACCTATTTGCAATCGCGCCCGGATGACGCGGAGCTTTCCGCGATTCGACTGATGATCGCACTCTGCCGCGAATACCGTTTCCGTTTGCACATCGTGCATTTGGCCACTAGCCAAGCCCTGGATTTGTTGCGCGATGCGAAATCAGAAGGCTTGCCCGTAACTGTCGAAACTTGTCCGCATTACCTGCATTTTTCATCTGACAGAATTCCAGACGGCCAGACACTCTTTAAATGTGCCCCGCCGATCCGCAGCCGCGAGAATTGTGAAAAACTTTGGCAAGGACTTGAAGAAGGCGTCATCGACCTTGTGGCCACCGATCACTCCCCCTGTCCGCCCGAGATGAAGCGTCTCGAGGAGCGAAGCTTTCGAACGGCCTGGGGCGGGATTTCCAGCCTCTCTCTGGCGCTGCCCGTGATGTGGACACAGGCCACCAGCCGCGGATTTACTCTCGCGGATGTCGCGCGTTGGATGGCTGGAGGTACGGCGCGCCTTGCCGCCTGCGAATCGCGCAAGGGTCAGATTGCCAAGGGCTTCGACGCTGACTTCGTCGTGTTTGATCCGGAATTCGAATTTATCGCCAGCGAAAAACATCTCCACTACCGCCACCGTGTTTCACCTTACCTGGGCGAAAAGCTTCGCGGCGTCGTCAAGGCAACCTACCTGCGCGGAAGCTGCGTTTTTGACGGCGGAGAATTCCCTGGGGACCCGAGTGGGCGCGAATTGCGAACATAGCCGCGGGATGGGATCTTCAAATAGACATTTGAAAATTCTCCGCTTTCCTACAGAATGCTGCCAGCAAGGACATTTCTCATCGTCCACGATCGAGGCGCTCCAGCCGCGGAATCACCAGGGAGTGCTTTCCGTCGCAGGATCGTCCATTTAGTCTCTTGTTCGAACAGCGGAGGTCTTCCGGTTTGCAAGAGCATCACATCGTCGGGTCATCCGTACCCCGCAAAGAGGGCTGGGACAAAGTCACCGGTGCGGCTCGCTATGTTGACGACATGGTTTTGCCGGGCATGCTGCATGGCGCGACCGTCCGCAGCAACATACCGCGCGGGAGAATCCGGAAGATCACTTTCGATCCGGGCATCAACTGGGACGAATTCGTTGTTGTCACTGCCAAGGACATTCCAGGGAAAAACTGCATCGCTCTTATCCTCGACGACCAGCCCTGTCTGGCCGCCGAAACGGTGAATCACGCTGAAGAGCCCATTCTGCTTCTGGCTCATCCCGACCGTCACAAACTTCGAAGAGCGGTTGATGCCGTCTCTATCGAATACGATGTGCTACCGCCTGTGTTCTCCATCGAGGAAAGCGAGCAACGATCCAACATCATCTGGGGTGCCGACAACACCTTCAAGAAATACCTGATCGAAAAGGGTGACGTGGATGCTGTCTGGAGAGACGCGGCGCATATTATAGAAGGCGAATATTTCACCGGCGCGCAAGAGCAGTTGTACATCGAAAACAACGGCGTCATCGCTGCGTTTGAGCCGGAGAGTGGAGTCGCCGTCTGGGGCTCCCTGCAATGCCCCTACTACGTTCACAAAGCGCTGATGGCGCTCTGCGGTCTCCCCGAAGATAAAGTCCGCGTCGTCCAAATGGAAACCGGAGGCGCCTTCGGCGGAAAAGAAGAGTACCCTTCGATGATAGCGGGGCACGCGGCGCTGCTTGCCATCAAGTCTGGCAAGCCCGTCAAAATCATTTACGACCGCATGGAAGACATGGCCGCGACGACAAAACGGCATCCTTCCCGAACACGCCATCGCACTGCGGTAAGCCAGGACGGAAAAATCCTTGGTGGTGAAATCGAATTCACTGTTGATGGTGGCGCCTACGCAACGTTGTCGTCCGTGGTGCTCTCGCGCGGCACCATTCACGCCGGCGGCCCTTATTACTGGCCCAGCGTGCGCATTCGAACGCGCGCCGTGGCCACGAATTTTCCGCCCCACGGCGCTTTCCGCGGATTCGGCGCTCCGCAAAGCCTGTTTGCCATGGAACGCCATATGGACCGCATCGCCGCGGTCGTGGGCATTTCTCCAATCGAAATTCGCCGCCGCAATTTCCTCAAGCCCGGCCAGACCACTACCACCGAACAAACCATCCGGGAAAATATTGATTTGCACTGCCTGCTCGATCGAGCCCTGGATCTCTCGGGCTATGCCCCCAAGAAAAAGCGATTTACGGAGGACAACAAAACCAGCTCACGCAAAAAAGGTATCGGCATCGCCGCTTTTTTGCACGGCGCTGGATTCACGGGCTCCGGCGAACGCTATTTGAATTCTCTGGTCGGCGTGGAAGCCACGGCCGACGGCAAGGTGCGTGTACTGGTGTCCAGTGCCGAATTCGGCCAGGGAACCAACACCGTGCTCTGCCAGATTGCAGCCGAGGCGCTGGGACTCCCTTATGAGAGTGTCGCCATCGCGCAACCGGACACAACTGTCGTACCGAACAGCGGTCCTACTGTCGCTTCGCGCACGGCGATGATCGTCGGAAAACTCGTTCAATCCGCGTCGAAGGGAATCCAGCAAACGCTCACGAAGAGTGGTCTTCTTGCTGACAGCTACACTCCGGAACAATTTCGCTCGGCGTGCCGTGAATACATTGCGGAACACGGAGCGCTGAAATCTTACAGTCGGTTTGAGGCGCCTGGCGATGTCTTCTGGGACGATGAAAAATATCGCGGCGAAGCTTACGCCGCTTATGCCTGGGCCGTGTATGTTGCCGAGGTCACCGTGGATCTCACGACGTACAGTGTTACCGTGGATGACTTTGTCGCGCTGCAGGAAGTAGGCAAGGTTCTTAATCCGGTTCTGGCTGCAGGGCAGATTACCGGCGGCGTGGCGCAAGGCATCGGTTTCGCCCTCTACGAAAAAGTGGTTTGGCACAACGGCCGTATGCTCAACAACCAGATGACCAATTACATTATGCCGGCCTCCATGGACCTCCCACCCATCCGCGTGTTCTTCGAAGAACTCGGCAACGTTCATGGCGCGCACGGCGCCAAAGGCATCGGAGAGTTACCCATGGACGGCCCCGCGCCCGCCATTGTGAACGCCGTTGAAGATGCAACCGGTATTCGCTTCCGCTCGCTTCCGCTTCTCTCGGAGGACTTGTTTGAGGCTCTGCAATCTGAATCAGTCAAACAAGATGCTGCATCTCTGCCGGGAGTGACGGCATGAATTCTCCGCGAGAGAACATCGCGAAGTGCGACTTTTCGTTTACCGTCAATGGCGTACCGAAGAAAGCGCTCGCCTATCCCATGGAACGGTTGTTGGACGTGCTGCGAAACGAGCTGGAATTGACGGGCGCGAAAGAGGGCTGCGGCGAAGGCGAATGTGGCTCGTGTTCGATCTTAATTGACGGCATGCTAGTGAACAGTTGTCTTGTGCCCGTGGCGCAAGCGAACGGCGCAAGCATCGTGACCATCGAAGGAATGTCGGCGCATGCCTTAATGGAGCCGCTACAAGAGGCGTTCCTCGAATGTGGTGGCGCGCAGTGCGGCATCTGTACGCCGGGAATGATTCTCGCGGCCGTACATCTGCTCGAGAAAAAACCGGAACCCGCTCTGTCAGATATACAAGAAGGACTCGCGGGGAATCTATGCCGCTGTACCGGCTACATGCAGATATTCGAAGCGGTAGCGAAGGCAGCGCGGCAAAGAGTCGCAAGATGAGAGCCGATCCCGCCGATTACAAGCTCGTCTCACCCGGCAATCTGAACGCAGTACTTTCGCTGCTTGCCAGCGAACCGTCACAATGGCTCCCTATCGCCGGTGGTACCGACGTAATGGTTTTGTACTCTGCCGGCAAGCTGCCGAATCGACAGTTGCTGAATCTTTGGAATATCCCTGAGCTTCGGCAAATCGAAGTCTCTCCAGACAGCGTTCGGATCGGCGCCGCGTGCACCTATACCGCGCTACGCAACCATGAAATCGTTTCGCGCGAATTTCCGCTGCTGACTGCGGCCGCTTCCTGGACTGGTGGAATCGCCAATCAGAATCGCGGAACTCTCGGGGGCAACATCGCCAACGCCTCTCCCGCTGCCGATTCCCTTCCTGCATTGCTCGTCTACGACGCTGAGCTGACTTTAATTTCAGTGCGTGGCGAACGTCGCCTGGCATATCGAACTTTTCATACCGGCTACAAGAAGACAGTACTCGCTGCCGACGAATTAATTCGAGATATTTCGCTGCCGCGGCGCTTTTCTGAGTATGTTTCCTACGCGCGAAAAGTTGGCGCCCGCAACGCACAAGCCATTTCCAAAGTATGCCTTGCCGCCCTGGGCCAACTGGCGGGCGGCACGATTCGCGATGTTCGCCTCGCGCTCGGAAGCGTTGCACCAACTCCGATGCGTTTGCCTGAGACCGAGCGCGAACTCACTGGAAAAAAGATCGAGTCGTCGCTGGTCGAAACAGCAAGAAAGAATGTCGCAAAGGAGATTCGCCCCATCGACGATATTCGTTCCACCGCTCGATATCGCGGGGCCGTGGCGGGCAATCTTGTCGCTGAGTTCTTGAACAAACTTGTCGCTGAAGGGGCAAACACGTGAGCGAAGTGCTCGGTCGCTGGAATCAGTTGCCGCAGGAGCAAGCTGCTCGCGAGATACTGGTGTGTTGCGGTTCGAACGCTTGGGCAGGCAACATGGCGGAAAAAAGACCGATTGGTGATGAACTCTCGCTGATTGAAACATCCGACGCAATTTGGCTCAGTCTGGGAGAAGCCGACTGGATTGAAGCCTTCCGGAGTCATCCACGAATCGGCGAATCACGCGCAGAATCAGACTCCGAGTCGCAGTCTTCCGCCTGGTCTGAACAAGAACAGCAGAAAGCGGCGATTGCCGAGGAAGCCCTGAAGACGGCGCTCAAATGGGGCAATCGTGAGTACGAACAAAAGTTCGGGCGCATCTTCATTGTTTGCGCCACGGGCAGGTCCGCCGGCGAAATTCTGGAGATTCTGCGCCGCCGGTTGCACAATGATGAAGCCACGGAACTGCGGCAGTCCGCGGAGGAGCAGCGCAAAATCATGCACATCCGTCTGAAAAAATGGATCGCGGGATGAGCCGAATCTCCACGCACGTTCTGGATACGGCCAGCGGCCAACCCGCTTCTGGTGTTCCCGTGCGTCTCCAGCGGCAGAATTCCTCAGGCAAGTGGACTACCGTAAGTTCTGCGCTGACGGATCAAGAAGGCCGATGCAGCGAATTGGCGCCGGGAAGTGCAAGTCTCGCCGCAGGAACGTATCGTTTGATGTTTGATACCGCCGCCTATTTCGCCGCGTGTGGCGTGGATGGATTGTATCCCGCGGTCGAGATCCTGTTTCGCGTTCGAACCGGCGAATCCCACTTTCATATTCCGCTGCTGCTGAGTCCGAACGGCTACACAACGTACCGGGGAAGCTGAGATGAATTCTGCGATTCGCGAATGGCTGAACCTCGCCGTGCGTTGGTTTCACGTTTTCGCCGGAATCATGTGGGTTGGGCAAACCTACTATTTCACGTGGCTCGACGGCCAGTTCACAAAACTCGAGAAGCAAGCGCATTCGAAAGGGACCGATTCCAAAGTCTGGATGGTGCACAGCGGCGGTTTCTACACCGTCGAAAAACAAAAGTCACTTGGCGTCGCGCCTGAACAGGTCCAATGGTTCCGCTGGGAAGCGCTCATGACGTGGGTGGCCGGCGTGATTCTCCTCGTACTTGTGTATTACCTGGGCGATGGCCTCATCGATCCGGACGTTGCAGACATTTCGAAACAAGCGGGCATTGCCTTCGGTGTGGCATCCATGATCGCCGGCTGGATCATTTATGATCTGGCTGCGCGATCGCAGCTGGGAAAATCACAAACGGCATTCGCGGGATTTGGTTTGGTGCTGACCGCAGCGGCGGCGTGGGGATTGACGCACGTGTTCAGCGGGCGCGCTGCGTACATCCACGTGGGAGCGATCTTTGGCACCATCATGACTCTCAACGTTTGGATGCGTATTCTTCCCGCACAGCGCAAAATGACCGCCGCCGCGGCGGCGGGCGAGAAGTTCGATGCGTCGCTTGGCGCGCAAGCGAAGTTGCGTTCGAAGCACAATACGTTCCTAGCAATACCCGTTGTCTTCTTGATGTTGAGCAATCATTATCCGGTGGCGACTTATGGAAACCACTATGCGTGGGAGATTATGTTGGCGCTGATTGTCGCCGGATGGGGTGCTGCAAGGTTAATTCGTGAATTCTGAGTCAATCAAAATCTCAGCCGTGTGCGAAAGTAGATTCGAGTGCTGACAGAAAGCAATCTTCAGAGTCTTGCGGAGGAAGTGATTGCGCGTTGCCGCAGGCTGGCATCATTTTCCGAAGACACCGACGGGACGCGGCGCACATTTCTTTCGCCGCCGATGCGCGATTGTCACCGTGACGTTTCTTCGTGGATGAAGACGCTTGGCATGACTGTGCCGGTGGATGCGGTTGGGAATTTGCGAGGATTTTACCCCGCGACTTCGCCGGGGGCGCCGCGACTTTTGATTGGGTCGCATCTGGACACGGTTCCGAATGCAGGGGCGTTCGATGGAATATTGGGGGTCGTTCTGGCGGTAGGATTGGTGAAGTCCCTGGAAGGAATGAAGCTGCCGTTTGGGATTGAAGCCGTGGGATTTTCGGAAGAAGAAGGAGTGCGGTTTGGCGTTCCGTTTATTGGAAGCAGAGCGCTTGTCGGTCGAGTGGATGAAGAACTTCTTGGGCGCAAGGATGCGAACGGAATTTCTGTTCGCAAGGCGATTCACGATTTCGGGTTGAATCCGAATGACATTTCCACAGCTGCGTTGGGCGATGACGTTTTAGGTTACATTGAATTTCACATTGAGCAGGGGCCGGTGCTGGAAAGTTTGGGCCGGCCACTTGGAGTTGTGGAAGCGATTGTCGGGCAGAACAGATTGGAACTTAATTTTTCTGGGCAGGCGAACCACGCCGGAACTACGCCGATGAATTTGCGGCGCGACGCGCTGGCCGCGGCTGCGGAGTGGATTGTCACAGTCGAAAATCTGGCAAAACAAACACCGGGAGTCGTTGCGACTGTGGGATTTCTGGAGGCCAAGCCCGGCGCGACGAACGTGATTGCCGGTGAAGCGCGGGCGACGCTGGATATTCGGCATGCTTCGGATCGCACGCGGACGGAAGCGCTGGATGAACTGATCCGGCAAGCGGAGTCAATCGCTGGGCGGCGCGGTTTGACTGTGAGATGGCGGACACTGCTTGCACAACACGCTGTGGCAATGGATCCATTTTTAACGGACCAAATTCAACACGCCATTCAAAAGACAGGTTGCGAGCCGCATCGCATGGCAAGCGGCGCGGGGCATGATGCTATGATCCTGGCGGAAAAAGTTCCGGCGGCGATGATTTTTTTGCGGACGCCGGGGGGGATCAGCCACGATCCGGCGGAATCAGTGCATTTGGACGATGTGGCGAAAGCGCTGGAGTGCGGGCATCATCTGCTGAAGCAGCTTGCCGCTTCGCATGAATTTCTGGGAAGGACGTGCCGTGCATAATCTCGGTCAAACGCGTAGTTCGCATCAACGCAATCACATTTTACAAACACCCGACACGTTTGTGCGCGCCGCGCTTCCTGGGATGAAAAATGCCACCGCCATTGTTCACATTGGCCCGGCGCTTGGTGCTGCGTTCACTGAATACACGGCAGAGTTTGAACCGAAAGGCGAATTGGGAAGTACGCCGGCGCAGAGATTCCTTTACGTGATGGACGGTGCGGTGACGCTGGAAGTTAAAGGAAAGCGGCATGAACTTGGCGCCCGAGGCTTTGCCTATTTACCTGAACAGTTTTTACACAAACTTATTGCTAAAGAAAAGAGCCGAGTTGCCATCGTTGAGAAATTCTGCGAGAAAATCGGGAAAACGGAGCCGCCTGGCTTGATTGTTTCGAGCGAAGATAAGATTTCTTCGCACGCGCTCGATGGCGATTCCGATTTGCAGGTGAAGTGCTTACTGCCCGACGAGCTGCCATTTGATTTTGCGGTGAATACCATGGTGTACCAGCCGGGAGCCGCGCTCAGCATGGTGGAAATGCACGTGATGGAGCACGGACTCATCATGCTGGAAGGCGGTGGCATCTACCGCTTGGGCGATTCGTGGCATCCGGTTATGGCAGGAGATTTCATATGGATGGGACCGTGGTGCCCGCAGTGGTTTGGAGCCATCGGAAAAGTGCCTGCCAAATATTTGATTTACAAGAACTGGAACCGGCACCCTGTCGGCGAACCGAAACAATGAAGCTGGGAATTGATCAGCAGCGGCTAAATTCAGAAATAGAAACGCTGGCTGCCATTTCGGATGCGGAGCCGCCTGCGGTCACGAGGATTGTTTTCACGCCGACGGATCTGAAAGCTCGCGCTTGGATGGTTGCGCGCTGCAAAGAAGCTGGGCTCGCCGTCCGGCAGGATGCGATTGGGAATTCTTTTGCGCGCTGGAACGGCGCTGATCCGGCGGCTCCTGCCGTTGGAACGGGTTCGCACATGGATGCGATTCCGAACGCCGGGAAATATGATGGCGTCGTGGGAGTGCTTGGCGGGCTTGAAGCGATTCGCGCGCTGCAACGGAGCGGATTCCGTCCAAAAAAGTCGATTGAACTTCTGGTGTTCGCGACGGAAGAGCCGACGCGGTTCGGAATCGGCTGCCTGGGGAGCCGGTTGCTTTCGGGAACGCTCTCCGCGGATGCTGCTGCGAGCTTGAAGGATCGTGACGGCGAAACCGTGGATGAAGTTCGTCGAAAAGCCGGATTCAACGGAAATCTTCACGATGTGAAGCTCGCGAACGGCTATTACAAAGGGTTCGTGGAGTTGCACATCGAGCAAGGGCCGTTGCTCGAACGCGCCAAAATTTCCCTGGGCATCGTGAAGAGCATCGCGGCGCCGGCGAGTCTTCGGGTTTCGGTCGAAGGTGCCGGTGGGCATGCGGGCGGAGTGCTGATGCCGGATCGCAAGGATGCGCTTTGCGCGGCGGCGGAGCTGATTTTGGCGATTGAGAATGCGGCGCGTTTGAGCGGGGCCGTGGACACCGTTGCTACTGTCGGCGTGTGCGATGTTTTTCCAGGTGCGGTGAATAGCATCCCTAGCCGCGTGAGAATTACTCTCGACATTCGAGATACTGATTTGGCGCGGCGCGATAGCGCGATACAGACGATTGAGCGCGCATCGCGAGAGATTGCGGCGAAGCGCCAGGTTTCGATTCAGTCGGAACTGCTGAATGCAGATGCGCCGGCGGACTGCGCTCCCGAGGTGCGCGCGGCGCTGGCCGAATCCTGCCGGGAGCGGGGATTCCCTTTTCTCGAGATGGTTAGCCGGGCTTACCACGATTCGCTTTTCCTTTCGCGGATCGCGCCGGCTGGAATGCTCTTTATTCCCTGCCGGAATGGATACAGCCATCGGCCCGATGAGTACGCCGCGCCGGAAGATATCGCCCGGGGGACGTTGGTGCTTGCGGAGTCGCTGGCAAAGCTGTCGGTTTGAAGCAAGGCCCGCGCTTTTTCTCCGGCACGCCAAGAAGCTCAGAAATGCACCAAGAAATTCGCGGGTTGTCGAGGGTGATGTGCTCCATAAGGAGCAGCTAAATCATGATGGTCGGCCAGGATATCGTTCACGCCAATCTGACGGAAATGATATCGATCGTCAGGCGAAGAATATCGTGGACGCGATGAGCGCGGCCTGATTTCGGCAATTTGAGATACACCAGCTTCACAAATTTAGGCCTTTTCAGCCGGACACGCCGTTCCCATTTCGGAGATAATCCTGAAATGACGGATCGACATAATCGGACATGGAGGAGCTATTGGCAAAAGTAATCGTCGGGATGACCATCTCGCTTGACGGGTTTGTAGCCGACCAAAATGGCAACGCAGGTCGCCTCTATCCCGACTTGGCGGCGCTCAGACACACCGCTTACATGAAGGACGCTATCGAGCAGACTGGTGCAGTCGTCATGGGGAGAAGGACGTTCGAGATGGGGGACTCCGACTCGTACGTCGGCAACTACGAATTCCAAGTGCCGATTTTCGTGCTGACCCATCACCCGCCGAGCGTTGCACCGAAACAAGACGAGCACCTGACCTTCACGTTCGTAACCGACGGTGTGGAATCAGCAGTCGCCCAAGCAAAAGCTGCCGCCCGCCATAAGGCAGTTCAGGTGGTCGGCGGCGTCAGCATAGCCCAACAGCTCTTGGATGTGGGACTCGTCGATGAGCTTCATGTTGATATCATGCCGGTATTTTTAGGCATCGGTCTCCGGTCGTTTGAAAGCTCCAGCCTTGAACGCGTCCGGCTCGAGAAAATCGACGTGCAGGAAGTCGGCGCGAGAACAAGCCTCAGATTCCGCATGAAGCAGTAGTCGACCTTGTGGGCTGACTCCAAGGAATGCAAGCGCTCAGTTTGTCGAACAAGATCGCCACTCAACGGGGGTCAATAAATTCTCGAAAGCAGAAAGGCGAGCGACGATGAGAACGGACTTACTGCGATTCAACGGCGCTGTCGAGCGGGATCCCGCCATCGATGCGTGGATGAAAGAGCATGCAGGTGAATTGGGAACCATCGCGCATCAGTGGTTTGAGGTGATGCGAAAGTGCGGGGACGAAGTCCGGGAGCTTTTGC
>WNFP01006108.1_pt1 | contig 17563 bp, 15 predicted proteins | sample 5400201 | NCBI WGS metagenome assembly WNFP01 (sample SAMN13153355, study PRJNA577476) | soil metagenome | isolation source: 115 cm saprolite under Madrone tree | place: USA:California | collected 2016-06-14 | reverse complement strand
TAGAGATTTTTTGCGATTCGGAGCCCGTGGCTCTGCCCACGGATGTGCATTCGCGTTTGCATGAGGCCTTGCACCGCGGAATGAAAGAGAAGCCGAACTAACAGGGTCACGCGTGCACTTACGCTTCCACCCAGAGCGGAAATTCCTTGCCAAGACCTTTCTCTTTCGCCAACGCGTAAACCTTCATCGCAACCGCTAGATCCCAAGAGGCTATCCCGTTCGACTTAAAAAGTGTAACCTCTCCGGCGCTCGTTCTCCCGGTGGTCTTGGCTGCCACAACATCGGACAGTTTCTTCACTCCGGTCCAGCATACTTCGTCGCCCTTGAACGCAATGATCAGGTCGCCCGCCTCCTGCCGCGACTGTTCGACCGAATCCACAACGATGACATCCGCGCTCGCCACGGCCTCATCATCAATCTCTCGTTTGTGCGCATGATTCGCGCCGATTGCATTTATATGCACGCCGTTACCCAGATCCGTGCCCATTACAATGGGCTGACTTGCTGTGGTAGCAGTACAGACGATATCCGCGCCTCGAACAGCCTCGCTGGCTGAACCTACGCTCGTCACGGGGACACCCAGCCGTCGGGTCATCTCCTTGGCAAACTGGCCTCGGCGCTCGGGATCACGCCCGTAGGCCCGCACAGATTCGAGTTTTCGAACGGCAGCGATAGCTTCGAGTTGCGTCTTGGCCTGGCCCCCCGTGCCGATTATCGCCGCCACGCGCGCGTCTGGCCTCGCAAGATATTTTGTGGCCACGCCGGAAGCAGCCCCCGTACGCAATTGCCCCATATAATCCGCTTCGATCAACGCCACCAGGTCGCCCGTGGCGACTTCATAAAGGGGAACGAGAAATCGTATTTTGCCGCGGACGAAGGTGTACTGCTTCATCGCCACGTAGCCCGCCTTGAGGTCGGCGGCAGCCATATAGTGGAAGAAGCCACCCGCCGGCAGCTCGAACCGCCGGCGCGGGTGGACGATGACTTCGCCGCTGGCCTGTTTGCACGAAATCTCTTCCACGGCATCGATCGCCATAGACATGGTCAAAACCGACCGCACCTGCGCTTCGCTGATGTGCAGCGTCATCTATTCGCTCCCCAATGATGTGCTTGCTATTTCGCGGTCTCCTTTGCTGCAGGCACCCGGCTGGATTTCTTGCCTGCACCCTCACCTTCACGAACTCTGCGCACGACTGTCTGTTTCAATCGATAAATGCGCTCTTCCTTCTTCCCATCCATCAAATGGAAGCGAAACTCTGGTTCACCCGAAGGTCCTTTGCCGACGCGCAAGGGCATTTGTGCACATAGACTACTTTCGATGAATGCAGTTTCATAGCGAGTCTTCCGGGTACTCCACGTGTAGACGCGCAGCGCGGTGAAATCGCAGAGTTGCCCCTCCGGACCCCGCGCGCCTGCCACAAGGTACTGCGGCTTGTCCCCCGACGGATCGCTGACCCGGTTCAGCTCGAACCAGGCCAGCGGCCTAATATTCGCTGAGGCCATCCCTTCACGCACAGCGTCGGGAGTATCGAGCTCGACGAAGCGTGCGATGATCCATCCCGCGATGGGAATCGTTTGATCGCCGGGCCGTGTCGTGGTCGTCGGGGCGGCAGCCTGCGCCGTCACTTCACCGGGCGGACGAGTCGCGACCCCTCGGACAAGAAACCAGTCTTCCTTCTTGGTTTCTTGCGGTTCGCTCGATGTGTCCTTCTCGTCGGTGACTTGCACCCAATCGGCAACGGCTCGCCCCACAATTTCAACAGGAACGCCACGTCCGAATTGATAAAGGCGAGGTTCCGTACGCCCGGGTTCGACGCGCAAATTGGTTTGCACCTTGGTCCTGCCGCGTGCTTGGACCGGCAATGCGCGCGCCTCAGCGAGAAGCTTTGCGCTTCGCTGCCAGAGCGACGGCTCCATGACCAGGCGCCCGTCCACCCAGCCGACCTCGCCATCGGCGGTACGCACCTTTACGTTTTCGTTGCGTCGGGAAAGGACGTCAACGCGATCGCCATAGTGGAGCAGGCCGATCTGCTGACGCACCTCCGCGACACTGTTCCAGAGCATGACGTTGCTCTCGCTGACGAAAGCTTCGCCGAGCGATTCATGCTTCGGCCGGAACATCCAGGCAAGCAGCGCCACGACCATGAGGAGCGGCACCGCCACCAGGAGTTTGCGTTTCATGCGTTATCCCCGAACACCCATGCGCGTCGTTTTGACTTTCGCAATGACTCTGCGTTGCTCTGCGCCAAGGATTGTACCTGATTCTTCACGGCAGTCGTCCCCGCCCATGCGTCCATCGCTTTTCTGCTAAAATGCCGCTGCGTTTTGCCAATTCCTGATCTTTACTCTGAGGCACGCGATGAAGACTCTGAGTTCTCTGCAACCACTTGGACTGCTTCTTCTCCGCGCTGCGCTTGGAATTATCTTCATCACGCACGGCTATCCGAAACTGGCCCATGGAGCTGACATGCAACACTTCTTTATCGAACACGGCCTGCCCGGCTATTTCCTGTATGTCGCGGGTGTGCTGGAACTTTTCGGAGGCGGTCTCTTGCTGTTGGGATTGTTTACTCGCGGCGCGGCGTTGCTCTTGGCGATCGAGATGGGAGTGGCGATTTGGAAGGTGCACGGCAGTCGCGGGATCCTGGCCGTTCACGAATACGAGTTTCCACTCGCGATGGCGATGGCTTGCTTTGCCCTGGCAACTATCGGGGCGGGACCTATTTCTATCGACCACCCTCTCTTCGGCAACCGCGGAGGAAGTTCGCGCGGTTCGCGCAATCCTAAGAATTAGACAGTCTCAAGAGCCTCGTCAGAGGAGCGGGTCGCAACAGGGGCATTCTTATTCAGGCTACGTCGTGGCGGTAGCCGAGGTGTGAACCACTTCCGCTGGCGCAAGGGGCAGAACGATCCAGAGCACTACGTAGGCGACCAGACCCGTCCCTCCGCAGAGAGCCAGAAGCAACCAAACAACGCGAATGATTGTGGGATCGAGGTCGAAGTAATCCGCAATGCCAGCGCAAACGCCACCGATTTTCTTGTCTGTGCTCGAACGCATGAGTCTCCGCCTGGAAACTGCGGGCTGGCCCATACCTGAAGCTCCGCTTTCCGGCTGTTTCGCGCCGCAGTTGTAGCAAAACTTGGAGTCTGCCATGATCTCTTTCTGACAATTTGGGCAAGTCATCATTCCACCCCCGCCTGGCGGTATCCCGCCCTTTCCCACCCTACGGTACGAAACTGGGTCGTAAAAGGTTCCATTTCGCGTCGAGCCGTTTCCCAATTCTAGTATTCAAGCAGCAGCTTAACCGCTGCAGAAATGTGCGCGACTTGAGGAAGGATTACGTCCTCCAGCTTCGGCTGGTAAGCGCAAAAAGTGTCCATCGATGCTACGCGCTTTACCGGCGCATCGAGCTCCTCGAATAGTTCATCGGCGATGCGCGCGGCAATCTCCGCCCCATAGCCCCAGCTCAACATGTCCTCATAAGCCACGATTACGCGATGTGTTTTCCGCACGGTGGTGGTGATCGCCTCCCAGTCGTAGGGCGATAGCGAGCGCAGGTCGATAATTTCGACCGAGATGCCCTCCCGCTCGAGTTGCACTGCGGCCACTTCGGCACGGTGCACCAGCGCGCCGAAGGTAATAATACTGACTTCCGAGCCTTCTTTCACGACACGCGCCTTGCCGAACGGCACCATATATTCGGGTCCGGGATACTCGGAACGGTTGTACGGCTGCCGATAAAGATGCTTGTGTTCGAGAAACATTACAGGGTCATCGCTGCGGATCGCCGTACGCAGGAGCCCGGCGACATCCAGAGCCGTGGAGGGCAGGACCACACGCAAGCCGGGACAGTGCGTGAAAATCGATTCACCGCTCTGACTGTGATAGATTCCGCCGCCCGTAAGATATCCCCCGATAGCCACGCGGATGACCGTGGGACATTTGAAGGCGCCGTTAGAACGCCAGCGCATCACGCAGAGCTCGTCGCGGATCTGCATCATGGCCGGCCAAATGTAGTCGAAGAACTGGATCTCCGCGACCGGCTTAAGACCGCGTGTCGCCATACCGATGGCGTTCCCAACAATGCTGGCCTCAGCGAGCGGTGTGTTGAATACGCGATCCGGCCCGTATTTGCGCTGTAGCCCCGAGGTGGCTTTGAACACGCCCCCCTTTCCTTTCACTTCCGTCAGATTTTCCTCACGGCTGCAATCGGCGATATCCTCGCCAAAAACAATGACGCGCTCGTCGCGGGACATTTCATCCGACAACGTCGCAGCAACCGTCTCGACCATGGTCTTCGGCGCCCCGTGAAACTTCGGCTGTGTTTCGAAGGCCGCCGAGGTGGGATCGACGTCCGGGGAATACACGTGCACGAGAATCGAGTCAGTCGAGGGAGGTTCCGCGGCCAGCGCCTGGTCGGTCGCTTCGCGGACCTCGTGCTCAACCTCCGCCTCCAGCGCTTCAATCTGTTTCTGATCAAGAAGCGCTTCACGCACCAAAAACAGAGCAAATTTGGAAAGCGGATCGCGATGGGCCTCTGCCTCGCGCTCCCCCGGCGTCTTATAGAGCTTTTCGTCATCGGAAAGCGAGTGCGAATAGGGTCGCGTCACATGTGCGTGCACAAGCGCTGGTCCGCGCCGCTCGCGGCAATATTCGATAGCTTCCCTGCAAACGGCGTAGCTTTCGAGGGGATCCGTACCGTCGCATTCGGAAACATGCAGGCCCGGGAAGTCACGCGTCAGCTTGGAAACACTCCCACCGGCCGTCTGTACTTCGATGGGAACTGAGATGGCGTAACCGTTGTCTTCCACGAGATAAAACAACGGAAGCTTCTTTGTACAAGCGCTGTTGAGGGACTCCCAGAATTCGCCTTCACTCGTAGCCCCATCTCCCGCGGACACGTAGACAATTTCATCGCGCTCATAGCGCGCCAGCTCCCCACCAGGCGCTTTCTTCGCCTGCGCCAAGGCTTTCGGGCGCCCTTCATAATAGAGGGTGGCTTCCGCAGCGCCCACCGCTTGGACGAATTGCGTCCCCGTGCAGGAAGATTTGCTTACGATGTTCAATTTCGGATTGGCCCAATGCGAGGGCATCTGGCGCCCGCCGGAGTTCGGGTCGTCCTTGGCACCGACGGCTTGAAGAAGCATCTCCAGCGGCGTGACGCCCAGCATCAGGCAAAGTGCGCGGTCCCGATAATAGGAGTAAAGCCAGTCGACGCCGGGACGAAGAAGCAACCCCACTGCTGCGGTCACCCCTTCGTGGCCCGCACTGGAAATTTGGAAGTAAATCTTATTCTGGCGCTTGAGCTGGATTTCCCGGTCATCCAGCCGCCGGGAGAGATACATGGTGCGGTAGATGCGAATCAGTGTTTCTCGGTCGAGGCCGTGATACTTCGTGGCGTCAAGCTTGGCTATCTTGACGCGCGTCTGTACCGCCATTCGTCTGCCCTCGTTGGCCTAGAAGATTTGGCCCTCGCGGAAATCTATTATACCGGATGTCCTTTCGCCGCCGCTATTCCAGGTTCTGGAACTTTTTCTCAATGGAATCAAATCCAGGCTCATCTTGTCTCACCAGTATGAGAGAGGCGCCTTTGAATGGCTCCTCAGAGGGGATTCGATCCACCCAGCGCTGATGAGAGAGCTTTTCATGACTCGAGAAGTAAAGGCGCACCAGGAGCTTGACGTCCCCACTGTCCGCTGCGGCTTCTGAAGACTTCGCCTTGTCCTTGGCTTTGAGTTTTTCGATCTTGGCCGCATCGCCATCCGCAGCAGCTCGGCCCCGATCAAACTTGAATTGAAGTTTCTTGTCCAAGCGAAACGCCTGCCGCCAACTTTCTAGTTTATGGCGCGCCTGCTGCGCTGCTTCTTCATTCGCGCCGAATTCAAAAACAAGAAAGGTATTGTGCATATGGCGAGTCTGCGACGCGCACGCCGTCAAGTCAAGGCAAGACGCCGACGCTGAGCAGTTCGCGAGGCCGCAATATTGTCCCGTTGGGCAAGCATTGCGCCCGGAAGTCCACCAAATTCCATGCACGGTGGAATATTTTGACGTAATATCGGGTAGTCGCAGATGAACACCTTGCGCACGCGGATTCCAAATCGGAGACCCATCTTTTCTGCTGGCCTCTGTCTAGTCGCGGTTGTGCTTTTGTATGCCCCATTTGCCGCAGCCGGATGGCCCGCTCACAGCATGGCTTGCTGTACAGGAGACCACTGCCCCATCCTCGAGCATCATCACCGCAAGGCGCCGGCCGGTCCTGATGCCGTCGGGGATTGCGACCACAACATGAGCGGTTTGACGGCTTGCACGATGTCCTGCTGCCATCCCAACGATCGCGCACTTGTTGCGTCAATTGCTTTCCTATTGCCGTCGTTGGCATCGGTCCCTGCGCCCGCTGCGGCTATGCGTCCCTCTGCTTGGCGCAATCAGCTGGAGTTTTCCCGTCCCGTAGAGCCCCCCTCCCCACCTCCTCGCTTGACCGTCGCGGCCCTTTAAAGGACCGCCTGCTCCTTTCGCGCACGCTGATTAATTCACGACGCGGCGACTTCGCCGCGCGCCACCCATTCTTTCGAGGAGAAAAAAGATTCCATGCCGCGCATGTCGTTGATCTTTGTAATTTCACTATTGATCGTAAACACCGCCTTTTCGACTGTTTTCGGCACCGTCCGAGGCATCGTTCACGACCCGCAACATCGCCCGATTTCGGACGCAAAAGTCGTGCTCAAAGCCAAGGCCTCGGATTACGTCCAAACAGTGCAAAGCGATGTTAATGGGGAGTTCCATTTCGACGCGGTCCCGCTAGGGGAATATACGATAACCGTTTCCCAAACAAACTTCGTGTCCCAGGAAACAAACATAACCGTTCTTTCGGGAACCGCGCCCATTTTGCACTTTGAATTGCTTCTCGCCACTCAGAATCAATCCATCACCGTCTCTGCGGATGCCGCTCCGGCACAGGGAGAATCAGTCACTCCCACCGAAATCGTCGACCGCGAAGAAATCAGCCAGACGCCCGGCGCGACACGTTCCAACAGTCTCGCCATGATCACCGACTACGTTCCGGGAGCCTACCTCACGCACGACCAACTCCACGTCCGTGGCGGACACCAGGTTAGCTGGCTCGTGGACGGCGTGCCCATCCCAAACACCAACATCTCCAGTAATCTCGGCCCACAGATTGATCCCAAGGACATCGATACAATCGAGATGCAGCGAGGCAGCTACGCCGCCGATTTCGGCGACCGCACTTACGGAGTATTCGACGTTGCACCGCGAACCGGCTTCGAACGCAATAACGAAGCCGAGTTAGTCGCGGGTTTCGGCAATTTCTACCAATCGGATGATCAGGTCAATTTTGGCGGGCACACCAATCGATTCGCTTATTACGCCAGCGCCAACGGCAATCGCACCGACGTTGGGCTCCAAACGCCAACTTCCGCAGTGATCCATGATCGCGCGAATGGTTACGGTGGTTTCGCTTCCTTGATCTACAACGCTGATTCACAGGATCAGTTGCGCTTCGTGACCTCTCTGCGGCGCGATTACTATCAAATTCCGTTCGACCCGGCGGATCCGAATATCAAGCCGGGGGAGCTTCTGCGCGACGCCAATCGGGAGAGCGATGCTTTCGTCACTTTTTCCTGGGGATCGCTCTTCCAAATACGAGGGCGGTCAAGCCACCCTCGCCTACGTCAAGAACAGAAATAATGCGCGCGCCGGGATTTACGGCTTCGGCCAGCAGGACAGCCAATTGTTCGGTTTGCTTTTCAACGACGGCAGCGGAACACCGCCGCTTCGAGACATAGAGAGCATTTCTGGCGGACTGGTGGCGCTGTATGCGGAAGATCAGTTTCGCCTGACTTCATTGCTCACTCTAAATGCCGGAATTTTCACGCCCTTGCGCGGCGAGCGGGATGAAGAATCTCAATTCGGTGTGACCATTCCCTTCAGCACTTGGACGATCGACGCCGATACTTTTCGCACCCGTGCAAAACATTTCTTCGACCACAACAATCTCAACAACTCCGACATATTCTTCCCCCTCACGATCCAGGGCGCGCTAATCCGCGGCTGGGAACTTACCCTGCGTTCGCCACGCATCAAGAATCGCGGCCAGCTTTATCTGACCTATTCGAACCAGGTCGCGCTGGGCAGAGGCGTCATCAATGGCGGCTTGATTCCCTCCGGTACGATTCCTGGCAACGACTTCTTTACCCTGGATCACGATCAGCGCAACACGCTTCACGTCGGAGGCAATATCAATCTGCCATGGCAGAGCTACGCCTCCACGGACGTGTACTACGCCTCCGGCTTCTCGAATGGCAACCCTCCGCCCTCCCACTTGCAGGGCCACACAACGTTTGATTTGTCGCTCGGCAAGAATTTCGGCGAGCGCCTTTCTGTCTCGGTCAACGGCATCAATGTCGCCAATCGCCGCGTTCTGCTAGACAACAGCTTCACCTTCGGCGGCACGCACTTCCTCAACCCGCGTGAGCTCTTCGTACAGCTACGCTACCGCTTCCACTATTAGCGGGGAAACTATCGCGTCGGAAAAAGGGAGAGGAGATTTGTTTTCGCAGTTTCGTGATCGCCGTGGGTGTCTTCGCTTGCAAGGGTGGTGAGCTCGGGCAAGCTGTCAGTGCTGGTCCTTCCGGATTAGGGCACCCCAGCTTTTCCTTGACTTTCTTTGGCTCTTCAATTAGCATGTTTGCAGATAAAACTGTTTAGGAAGCGGCAGCCCTTCTGCCGCCCTTTTTGTTTGGACTCTCTCCAGACCCCAAGATCGAAGTTACCAAAAGTTGTTCACTGCGCATGGCCCTCGGAATTGTATATTTTTTGTGTAATCTAACTCGTTTAGAATGAACACTTCTATAAGTGCAGATTCTAAAGGATTTAAAATCCTTTAGAATCAACACTTATGAAAAACAGGGGGGGAGGGGGTAAGGTATCCATATAGGAATTTCTGCTATGGAGTGCGATGGTTTACCCCGACTCTCGTCGGGTCCAACTGCCGCTTTTACGGTTTCAACATCAAGTCGATTCCGCATTTGAAGTCCGGCCAAGTCCAGCTTGGTCCGAACTGTTAACTGTAAACTGTCGACTGTAAACTATTCCCCGTGTCCGAAACTTCTCCCACGCAATCCTGGCTGAACCGTACCGTGCTCGGCGTTGGCCTGACCAGCCTCTTCAGCGATTGGAGCCATGAAACCGCCACCGCCGTGCTCCCTGCCTTTCTGGCTGCGATCGGTGCCGGGCCTGCATGGCTCGGCGCAATTGAGGGGATCGCCGACGGTCTCTCCAGCTTCGCAAAGCTTGCGTCGGGTCATTTCACCGACCGCTTGAAGCGTCGCAAGCCTCTGGCCGTTCTCGGGTATGCCGTAACCGCGCTGGCTACCGCGTCATTTGCGTTTGCCACTCACGCCTACCAGGTTTTGATTGGCCGCGCAACGGCATGGCTTGGCCGCGGCGTTCGCTCGCCCGTCAGGAAAGCCTTGCTGGCAGCGGACGTTCCGCCCAGCGCGTACGGCCGCGCATTCGGCTTCGAACGATTGATGGACACCATGGGCGCGATCGCCGGGCCGCTCACCGCACTTTGGCTGCTTGAGCAAACCGGCCATTCCTACAAGAAAGTTTTTCTCTGGACGCTCTTGCCGGGATTGGTCGCAGTCGCATCCTTTTGGCTCCTCGTGCGCGAACGGCCATTTTCGTCACGCCCGAAACAATCCTTTTTCGTTGGGCTCCGCTCACTGCCCATCCGGTTCCGGCAGCTTCTAATAGGAGTAGGTATCTTCGGCGCGGGAGATTTCTCGCATTCCATGCTGATTCTCTACGCGTCGCGCATGCTCGCGCCCTCCTACGGGCTGGCGCGCGCCGCCAGCCTCGCGGTTGCTCTCTATACTTTGCACAACGCCTTCTACGCTGGCTCCGCCTACTTCAGCGGCTGGCTAAGTGACCGCGTACCGCAGCGCAAGGTAGTTCTGGCGTCCGGTTATGCGCTTGCCGGCTTCACCGCAATCCTTCTCTGCACCGGAACGCATTCTCTTTGGGTGCTTACTGTCATTTTCGCCATGGCTGGCCTCTATGTCGGCACCGAAGAAGCCCTCGAAGATTCACTCACCGCCGAAATTGTCCCCAAGGAGCAACATGGCATGGCATTCGGCACCCTGGCCGCCGTGAATGCCGTCGGAGATTTCCTATCCAGCCTGCTGGTCGGGTCGCTATGGAGCGCCTTTTCCGTGCAAACAGCCTTCGCTGCCTCTGCGGTCCTCTTCTTTGCCGGTGCCGCCCTCATCCTGCGTCTCCGAACACCTTCCTGATTCGGTCTTGCACCCCGCGGGGCGGCATGCTAGTGTTGGCGAACAAAAGGCGAACTACCGGAGGCGTGCTTCATGCCTGAATCTCTCGCAGTTCGAGCGGCTTCAATACCATCGGAAACTGCAAACTCCCAGCTGGAATGCTCGGGCGGCGCGACATCGCTCACGCGCGTTCACCAGGTGCTCGAAGCGTTCACCTCGCGCGATAGCGGCGGAGAAATTCTGACGGCCGTCCGCCATTTCCCCTCGCGCGCCGCCGTGTGGGCCGATTTCCCTGCGTGGGTAAACGGCGATCTCGCCGCCGCCTATGCCGCCAAGGGCATACGACAACTGTACAGCCACCAGGCAGCCGCAGCTGAAGCCATTCACGCGCGCAAGAACGTAGTTATTGTCACGCCCACTGCGTCCGGCAAAACGCTCTGCTACAACCTGCCCGTTCTAAACACCATCCTGGAAAACTCCGATAGTCGCGCTCTCTATCTCTTCCCTACCAAAGCTCTGGCGCAAGACCAGCTCGCCGAGTTGTACGACCTCAACCAGCGCCTCGAAAGCCGCTTCGGCGTCTTCACCTACGATGGCGACACTCCCAGCGACGCGCGCAAAGCCATCCGAGAAAAAAGCCACGTCGTCCTGACCAATCCGGACATGCTGCACACTGGAATTTTGCCACACCATACACGCTGGACCCGGCTCTTCGAGAACCTGCGCTACATCGTCCTCGACGAACTGCACACTTATCGCGGCGTCTTCGGAAGCCACCTTTGCAATGTGTTACGCCGTCTGCGCCGCGTCGCGAAGTTTTACGGCCGCGATCCACAGTTCATCTGCTGCTCCGCAACGATCGCCAATCCCGGCGACCTTGCGTCGCGCCTCCTCGAAACCGACGTTGATGTGCTAAGTGCCAACGGAGCGCCCGCTGCCGAAAAGACTTTTGTTTTTTACAATCCGCCGGTGGTGAATCGCGCGCTCGGTATCCGCCGCAGCTATATCAACGAAGCTTCGCGCGTGTCGCAGGAATTTCTGAGGCATGATTTGCAGACCATCGTCTTTGCCAATTCTCGCTTGCACACGGAAATCCTTCTCACCTATTTACAGCAGGCGAACCCGCAGCTTCCCGGAAAACCGGAAACCATCCGCGGTTACCGCGGCGGCTATCTCCCCGGCGAGCGGCGCGAAATCGAGAGTGGCTTGCGCGACGGCCGCATTCGCGGCGTGGTCTCGACCAGTGCCCTGGAACTTGGTATCGACGTCGGCTCGCTCGACGCTGCTGTGATGGCAGGCTACCCTGGCACGATTGCCGCAACCTGGCAGCGTGCTGGCCGCGCCGGACGCCGTAGCGGCAGCTCTTGCGCCGTGCTGGTCGCGTCCTCGTCCCCGCTTGACCAGTTCATCGTCCGCCATCCCGACTATTTCTTCGGCAATACGCCGGAGCACGCTTTCATCCAGCCCGATAATCTCGAGATTCTCATCAACCATTTGAAGTGCGCAGCTTTCGAGCTGCCCATCGCCCCCGAGGAACGCTTTGGCGACGTCGACATCCCCGATCTATGTGCGAGGCTCGCGGAAGCGGGCTTCCTTCATCGCGCTGGCGGATACTACCACTGGACGCACGAGGCCTATCCTGCGGACACCATCAGCCTGCGCTCTGTTACGAGCGACAATTTTGTGATCATCGACATCACCGGAGAGCCCAATGTCATCGGCGAAGTCGATTATCCCAGTGCCCTCGTATTCGTGCACGAAAAAGCCATATACATCCACGGGGGGCAGCAGTATCACGTTGAGCATCTCGATTTCAAGGAACGCAAGGCCTACGTCAAGCAGGTGGACGTTGACTACTACACGGATGCCATTCGTTACACCCAGGTTCGCGTCCTCGAAGTCGCCGCTACAGATCCGTCCAATGTCGCTACCCTCCCGTCTTTTACTTCATCAACCTCCTTTCCATCCGCACATTCTCATGGAGACGTCCTCGTCCGCTCCCAGGTTGTGGGCTTTAAGAAAATCAAATTCTTCACCAACGAAAATGTCGGCGCGGGGAATCTCGAACTCCCCGAAAACGAAATGCACACTACGGCGTACTGGATCACACTCGAGCGGCCGCTGCTCGAATCGCTCCCTTACAGCGTCAGTGAGCGACAGAGCGGCATGTTCGGCCTTCTACATGCGCTCGAATCCGTGGCCACTCTGCTGTTGATGTGCGACCGGCGCGATCTCGGCGCCGCCATCGGCGAACGGCCGTTTACCCTGAGGCCGCTGGCGGCGGCCGAAGGGCCTTCAACCGATTCCGAATCCGCGCCCGCTCTTGAAGAAGCGCTTTCGCCCAACACCAAAGAATTCTTCGAACCCAACCTCTATCTCTACGACGCTTACCCGGGCGGCATTGGCTTTTCCGAGCCGCTCTTCCTTGCGCACCACTTGTTAATACAAAAAACGCGCGAACTCATTGTCAGCTGCGGCTGCGCGGCCGGCTGTCCTTCTTGCGTCGGACCAGCGGGCGATCTCGCACCGCGCGCCAAAGAAGCCGCGCTGGCAATCCTCGACCGGCTGAACGGTCATTTCGAGTCGCGAGGAGATGGAAAGTGATCGCACGCATCTGGCATGGACGCGCGCCCATGGAGAAGGCCGACGCCTATTCCACATTCCTAAACGAACGGGCGATTCCCGACTACCGAAGCACTCCAGGTAATCTCGCTGTCCACATCCTTCGTCGAGACGAGGGCGACACGGCCCACTTCTGCACTCTCACGCTGTGGGAATCGCTCGAAGCCGTCCGGAAATTCGCGGGCCCAGCGGTCGAAAAGGCAAAATACTATCCGGAAGATCGCGAATTCTTGCTCGAATTTGAACCGAATGTGACGCACTGGAACGTCACAGGGAGCGCGGAAAAGTAATGTCCGTAAGTTTCGACCGATTCTCGCGCCTCGCGGCGTTAAAACCGTCGCACCCCACACCATCGCGCCCCGCAACCCTGCGCCCACCGGAGCAGGAAGACGCACTCGCACAGCTCCTCGGTGCCGGCGTAATCAAAAATCGTTACGGCGAGCACTTGACAGTTCGCAACTGGTTCTCCACGCCGGAATTTGCCGAGCCCTCCCCTCCTGCGCTGGAACTTCTTTCTCGAACTCGCGATGGATCGCTCTCCCGGCGCACACGCGCCGCGCTCGAAAATCCGGAGAAATGGCTGTTCCTCGATACGGAAACGACCGGCCTCGCCGGAGGCACGGGCACCTACGCCTTTCTCGTTGGCCTGGGTTGGTGGGATGCCGGCGGCTTGCAGGTCGAACAATTTTTCATGCGCGACTTCGCCGAAGAGCATTCCCTGCTCCACGAAGTCGCGGCCCGTCTGGCCGAACGCCCAGTTCTGTTCACGTTCAACGGAAAGTCATTCGATTGGCCGCTGTTGGAAAACCGTTTCGCGATGACGCGCGCCATTCCCACGCCACGATTGGCCGCGCATCTCGATCTACTCCATCCCGCGCGTGCCCTCTGGAAGCTCCGCCTAGGTTCCGTGCGTCTGATTGAGCTCGAACGTCACGTCCTCGATGCCCCGCGGCTTGGCTGGCACCGTGATGACGACGTCGCCTCTGCGCTCATCCCGCAGTATTACTTCGACTATTTGCGGGGCGGATCCCCCGCGCCGCTGGCCGGCGTCGTCCGCCACAATCAGATGGACCTGCGTGGCCTAGCGGCACTGTTCGGCAAGATCAACGCACTTCTCGGGAAGGAAGACTGCGGGACTGGCGACATCGACAGCCTGGATCTCTTTGGCCTCTCGCGCTTCCTTGACCGCCGCGGCGAATCCCGCCGCGCCCACAGCGCTTGCGCGCAGGCCCTCGACCTCGGCCTTCCGGCCGAATTCAGCGCTCGGGCTCGCCGCGATCTCGCCCTACTCGCTGGCCGCCGTGGCGAGCACGAACAAGCTGCTGCGCTTTGGCACGAGCTTGCCGCCGATCCCCAACACGGAGTTCTAGCCTGCGAACAACTAGCCATCCATTTCGAGCGTCGCGCCAAGGATCTCGCCAAAGCGGCTGAATTTGCGCAATTGGCGCTTGCCAAACTCCGGCGCCAGCGCACTGCCCTGCGCGATCCTTTTCCCGTTTCCCGATTCGGGCGCTTGGAGCGAAGGTTTCTGCACCGTTTCAAACGTTTGCAGCATCAAATAAAAATCAGCGACGGCTTGGCAAGACCGTTAGCTCTTTCGCGCTCCAGCGGCGAATCGGAAGCGTAGAGCCGATACCGTCGCGGTTAAACCAACTCCCGTGTTCCTCAATTCAAAGGAGGAAATCGGATGGAAACCTCAGCCGCAAAACAGCAAGCTAAGGCAGGAGGCCGTATGGTCACTGCCGAACAATCCTATTTGCGCAACGAACTGGAAGAACGCCGCGAGCGTCTTCACGCTGCTCTGCATTCGCCCGGTGCCGATGCTTCACTCTCACAACTCCTCACCGCTGTGGACGCCGCGCTCATTCGAGTTGATCAAGGATCATTCGGTGTCTGTGAGACGTGTCACGACGCCATCGAACCGGAGCGCCTGCTCGCCGACCCGCTGGTGCAGTTCTGTCTGGACCATCTTACGAGCGCCGAACAGCGTGCTTTGGAGAGTGATCTTTCCCTGGCGGCGCGCATCCAGCGCAGGCTACTGCCCGAACCCGGCTTGGCACCGGCCGGTTGGGACGTGCATTATCACTACCAACCCGCCGCCATGGTAAGCGGCGATTACTGCGATCTTTTCCAAACGGACGGCGGCATGCTCTTTATGCTGGGGGATGTTTCCGGCAAGGGTGTTGCTGCGTCGATGCTCATGAGTCACCTCCATGCAACGTTTCGCAGCCTCGCCGAAGCCGGTCTCCCGCTCGATCGCATGGTGGAAGACGCTAACCGCATTTTCTGCGAGAGCACTCTCGCGGGACAATTCGCTACTCTCGTCGTGGGACGTGCGGCTCCGGACGGTTCCGTTGAGTTTGTCAGCGCGGGGCATTTGCCCTTGCTTCATGTGCACAATGGCGGAGCAACCTCAAAGGATTCCACGGGCGTGCCTTTGGGGATGTTTTGCAACACTCGTTTCCCTGTCCATCGTCTCGGCCTCGCGGAGGGCGATGGCTTATTCCTGTATACCGACGGGCTGACGGAAGCCCGAAATGGAGCCGGCGACGAATACGGCCTCGGCCGGGTTCAAAGTCTGGCGGCTCGCCACCGCGGCGCCGATGCGAGAGGGCTTATCTCCGCTTGCCTAAACGATTTGGGCGGCTTCCGCGAAAGTCTCAAACAGACAGACGATCTGACGCTCCTCGCCGTGCGGCGTACGGCATAACAATTTCGTCTGACCGAAACTTGACGATGTCTCGCTTCGCTTCGAACGATGTTGGAGGGGGCCGGGCTTGTCCCGTCCCTCTGCGTCAGTCCGAATCATCCTCGGCTCGTAAGATGTTGTAGGGGTTGGGCGCCTGCGGTAAGCGCAGTCGAACCATGCCGTTTTCCGTCGGAGCGAACGTCCTGACGGTTTTCTCTGTCTTCGTGCCGAGCTGCGGCGGTGGTTGCGGGGCCGAAGGCCAGGCCAGTGCTTTGGTCAAGGCGTCGAACACGTTTCTTGTCGTGCCTTCCATGGTCACGCACTCAAACCCCCAGCAATCTAGGAATACGCCGCCATCGGGCGTCTCAAACGAAAAAAAGTTCGCGCGGCGGAACAAGTTGGAGCGCCCGGCGTATTTCTTCTCGAACGCTTCGGAGTACTGGCCGAAGAAACGCACTGCACGTTCTTCACTGTCCAGGTGCAGGTGCGTTAGCAGCATGAGCTTCTTCGTCTGCTTCTGTTCGTAGACCGCGTAACGGTCGCCGTCCCAGCCTACCGCCAGAGTCTTTGCCCGGTCCTCCCCGAGGAATTGCTTCAAGACTTCCTCCCAGCCGAACTCTCCTAACGTATTCTCTTCCAGTTTGCTCCAGTTGGACCCCAGCATCTTCTCCATCGATGGGAGCGGCACTGGCGCAGGAACCTTTCCCGAGCGGTACAGCGCGGGGTGCAGGATTTGCTGCGTCGAGAGGGGCGGCTTACCGAACACGCCCGGCAGGCCGCTCCAGCCCAAAGGCTTCAATATCGCCGCGGAGAACTTTAGTCCGCTGAAATAAGGGAAGACCAGCGCATCCTTGATGAATCGGGGTGCTTTCTCCAACGCCGGGGAATCCGCCAGGTCCCCTATCAATATGGAAGGATCGAAATCCGGCAAATCCCCCAAGGAACGTCCCGTCCCTTGCAGCAGGAAATCAACCATCGCCGCCATCGCGCTCCCCTCAAGAACAGCCTCACGAGCGAGCTCGGCGTCATCGTTCGGTCGGGCCGCCTTGACCCAATCCTCGATTTGAAAATGCTGATCTTCCAGCGCATGCGTTAGTTCATGGGCCATAACCATGCGTTGGTCGGCCACCGGAATCCAGTCGGCGATATAGAATTCGTGTGCTTTCGGATCGTAGAGGCCTGCGATTTGCTCAGTCAGCAATTCGACCATGAAGGTATCCAGGTCGAATCCTTTCGGAATCAGGCCGAAGGCTTCAGCGCTTCGCTGTCCGGCGTAACGTTCAGAAGGATTCTTATCTTCGTCCATCTGCTTGATGACGTAAGCCCGGATTTCGTCCCGTGACCGCAGCGTCTTCTTCAAAGGTGTCTGAAGCTTCAGCCCCGTGATTTCGCTCATCTGTTGAAGGACTTCATCGGCAGCCGCGGTAAACTCAGCATTGGGCGCTGCGTCCGACCCAGCCGGCGGCGGAACGGTCGTCGCCTGTTGCCCGCGAGCTTTATCGGGGCTGCCGATGCATACAGTGGCAAGCGCGAGTGTCGATAAGAAGGAGAAAAAACGCTTCTGCGAAAGAATCCTCACCCTTGCAGAATACCAGATTCTTATCGGCCCTATTTGGAGGGAACGCAACGACGGGATCTCTGGGCCCATCCCAATCAGATTTGAAACCAAGTCAACGGAGGCAAACCTTTACGGCAAGAATTTCGTGCCCGCATGGGAACCTCCGCCGTAAGATGCACTATCTGAAGAACTTCCGCAGCTCTTCCGTGCACCGCAGACTGCCCCTTCGTCATTAGCGTGCCGCCCGGCCCTCGGCCCCAAATTGGAGGATCGGAAAGCGCAATTTCCGCGTCCGGCTGGCGGCCTTTTGTTCCGAATCCTTAACAAACTGGTAATTCTGGTGTACCCTCATTCTTTACTTGACCGGCCTTCCTGAGGGAAACATGCTCCCCGGCCTT
>WNFP01001815.1_pt1 | contig 17563 bp, 12 predicted proteins | sample 5400201 | NCBI WGS metagenome assembly WNFP01 (sample SAMN13153355, study PRJNA577476) | soil metagenome | isolation source: 115 cm saprolite under Madrone tree | place: USA:California | collected 2016-06-14 | reverse complement strand
TAGGCCTCAGCCTCTTCCATCGGGTTCAGGTCCTCGCGCAGCAGGTTTTCCACGAGAGCCAATTCCAGTGTCTGGGCATCGGTGGCCTCGCGGACCACCGCCGGAACGTGAGTGAGGCCCGCCATTTGAGCCGCCCGCCAACGTCTCTCACCCACAACTATTTGAAATTGCTGACCATAACGCCTTACCACAATGGGCTGGAGCACACCGGTGCGCTTGAGCGATTCGGAAAGCTCGTGCAAGGCCGCGTTATCAAACGCTTTTCTTGGTTGGTTGGCATTGGCAATGATGCTATCTATCGCCAACTCCTGCGTGCCAGCCGGAATCTCCGGGGTAGAGGCGACAGAGGGCCCCAACAGCGCTCCAAGGCCGCGGCCCAGGCCGTGCTTAGGGTTCATGGCTCAAGATCTCCTTGGTCAGTTCGAGGTAGGCCGCAGAGCCGGGGGACTTGAGGTCGTAGAGCATGATGGGCTTGCCATGGCTAGGAGCCTCAGTGATTCGTACATTCCTCGGGATTATGGCCTGCATGACCTGTCCGCCGAGGTGCCCTTGGACTTCGCCTTTCACCTGGGCTGCCAGACTTGTCCGACCATCGAACATCGTCAGTACGACGCCTTCCACTGCTAGGGACGGGTTGAGCTTCTCCTTCACGAGGCTGATGGTCCGGAGGATGTGGGCAAGACCTTCCATGGAGTAGTACTCACATTGGAGCGGCACCAGAGCGGTGTTTGCCGCGGTGAGCGCATTCAGGGTCAGCAAACCGAGGGAGGGAGGGCAATCGATGACAACGAAATCATACGTGTCGGCAACTCCCGTCAGGCCACTTCTGAGCCTGTGCTCCCGATTCGGTATGCTGACGAGCTCGATTTCGGCACCCACCAGGTCTATCTCGGCAGGGACGAGGTCGAGGAATCCAAGCTCAGTCTTGATCCTGGCTTCATCGATCGAGAGCCCCTCGAGCAGGACGTGATAGATCGTCCGCTCCAAGCCAGCCTTGTCGACTCCTAGTCCGGTGGTCGCGTTACCTTGGGGATCCAGGTCAACAAGCAGAGTTCGGCGCTCAGCAAGGGCCAAACCGGCGGCGAGATTGACCGAGGTTGTGGTCTTGCCGACACCGCCCTTTTGATTCGCAACAGCTATGACTTTGGCCAACAGATCTCTCGAGATGTTCCACGTGAAACGCCCGTACTCATCGTTCCACGTGGAACAGTATCCAATAAACGGCCGGAAATCAACCGTCCCTTGATGCTATGAAAAATCTTCGCATGATTCCTATCTTTGCGAAGGATATAGTCTTCCAGTCGAAATTGCCCGGCCAGTTCACCACCGGTTGCGGATCACCGGAGGGTGGACCTGAAGTCAGCAGCTTCCCGCCCGGCTTGAGATATTTCATGGCCCCGTCTATGAACTGGCCATCTAGCCGGACCGCTCGAGTGACCACAAAATCATAGCTGCCCTCGAGCTCTGGTACTTCGGTGGTAAGAACCTCGGCGCGGCCATGATGTATCTCGACATTGGTCAGTTGGAGATCGCGAACCAGAGCGTGGAGAAATGAGACAGGCTTCCTTCGAGACTCTATCAGGGTGAGCGAGATCTCATTATCCGCAATGCGGAGCGGAACGCCGGGAATGCCGGCTCCCGCTCCAATGTCGACGACGCGCTTCGCCCCGAGAGGGAGGAGAGCATGAAACAGCAGCGAGTCGAGGAAAAGGCCGCGGCCGATCGCCAAGCGCGATCGAAGTGCGGTGAGGTGATGCGTGCGGTTCCAGAGAACAAGCAGGTCGGCATAGCGATCGAAGGCCTTCCGCTCGGCAGCTGTCGCAGGTCTCCCCAGGAGGGCAGGGAAGGCCTTGAAAAGCTCTTCTAGCGAGTCATCCCTGGCGGGCGCCACGGCACTATCGAATCACGCTTTCTTCGCCGCGCGGGCCAGCGGCTTTGCCGGAGTACCACTGCGCTCCATGTAGAGCTGCTGAGCGATCTGGAGCACATTGGAGAGCGTCCAATAGAGCACGAGCCCCGACGGCAGATTCAAGAACATAAAGGTGAAGACCACGGGCATAAGCAGCATCATCTTCGCCTGCCGCGGATCTCCCATCGTCGGTGTCATCTTCTGCTGCACAAACATGGACAAGCCCATCAGGATCGGCAGCACGTACGTTGGGTCTTGGGCGGCCAGGTCGCAGATCCACAGATGCATACCGAAAAGGTGACCGAAGCAGATGAACGGGGCGTTTTGCATCTCCACGGACACTGACAGTGCGACGTAGAGCGCGTAGAAAACCGGGATCTGCACGATCATCGGCAGGCATCCGCCGAGCGGATTGACCCGGTGCTCGCGATAGAGCTCCATCGTCTCGCGCTGAATCCGCTGTGGATCGCTTTTGTACTTGGAGCGGAGCGCATTGATCTGCGGCTGGAGCGCCTGCATCGCCTTCATCGACCGCATGCTTTTGAGGGTGAGCGGGAAGAAGAGCACCTTGGTCAGAATGGTGAGCAGGATGATGGCGACGCCGTAGTTGTGGGTGAAGCGATGGAACCAGCCCAGGAGCCAAAGAATGGGCACGGCGATCCATTCCATCGGGAGTCCACCGTAAGCCTGAGGAATAGGGAAACCACCGAAATATATAGACTTCTCAAGCCCCACCCCGAGGGCCTTCAGCCGATAGTATTCCTTTGGCCCGACATAGCTGAGGATCCGGCCGTCCCAGCTCTGACCCGGCTGAAGTGAGGGGAGCGCCACCCGTAGGCCCGCGTGGACGGTGTCCCCGACCTTGCCCTCGGCCAGTCGAAACCCGGGAGTCTGCGCCACAAGGGCGGCCAGATACCACTCGCTTTCGAGACCGATCCACTGACCATCGCTTACGAAATCCGCGATCTTTGCCAGATCCTCGTGGCGTACGCCCCCATTCCCGGACCGAACGACCCGCGTCGGATGCTGGCCCTGGAACCTTTCCGTGACGTCCTTGGGCCACGTCACCGGCGCGCCCCACATGACGACGATCGTCGCTTCCTGCGCAGCGCGACCCCGATTCTCGACGCGAAAGCTGCGCTCCACATCGTAGTCGTCGCCCCGGAAGCGTAGCGTCTCCGTGATCCGAAGCCCAAAGCCGTCTTCTCCCACGAGCGTGATTTCGCCCCGGCCCGCCATCCTCGAAAGATCGAGCGACTCGCCCGTCACGGTGAAATCCACGAGCTGAGGCGGCTGCCCCGCGCGCTCGACGGTGATCCCCCTCGGCCCGAGCAGGCCGGGCACGATCATCGGCTTCATCCCGCGGTAGTCGAGCTCCCAAGCGGAGAAGTCTCCGCCGTGGCTCGACACCTGTGCCTTATAGAGCGGCCCGGTTACCTGCACCGTTTTCAAGGGCACGGCGGCCACGGGCACCGGCGTTGGGGCTGCCGCAGCCTGGGACGGCGCAATAGGGCTTGAAGCGGACGGAGAGGACGGCGTGGCCGCGGGCGCTTCGGCCTTCTGAGGGGGAGGGGGAGGCTCGGGAGAATGGACGAAGAACGTCTGGTAGAGGATCAGAAGGCCCGCCATCAATAGGGCGGCAACTATTGCTCTTTTCTCCATCAGGCCCGTGGCTCCATCAAGATTGACGCCCCTCTCTTGGGCGTGTCGAGAGACCCGGTGGCGGATCATACCCTCCCGGGTGAAATGGATGACACCGCCCGAGTCTGCGCATCGCGAGCCAGCCACCGCGGACGAGTCCGTGCCGGCCGATCGCTTCTCGCGCATACTCCGAGCAGCTCGGCTCGAAGCGACAGGCGGCCGGCAGAAGTGGTCTCAGGAGCAACTGATAGCCACGTACCAACCCCGAGGCGATCTGCGCCCCCAGACTCACCTGGTCGCGCTCCCGGTGGCTAGTCCGAGTGCCCGCGACATATCCGCCCCCAACTCGTCCAGGGGAGCGCTCAGAGCCCACGCCCGAGCCACGAACATAGCGTCCACGCCCCGCTCTCGAGCCGCGCCCAGCGCGCGGTACGCCTCCCGCATGCGCCGTCTCGCGCGATTTCGACGCACGGAGCCACGGATTTGTCTGCTCACCGCGAAGCCGGCGCGCCCGGGACCTCGTGAAGGTACCCAGAGGAGCACGAAGGCACGTCGTTCCTCTCGTCGGCCGGCTTGGAATACTGCCTGGATGTCGTTGGCCTGTCTGAGGCGGGCGGTGCGGGGAAGTCCGAATGGTCTGACGGCTCGGCTCACAGCTCCGCGGCTAGACGGTGAGCCGCTTGCGTCCCTTCGCGCGCCGCCGCTTCAACACCTTTCGTCCGCCTGGCGTACTCATGCGCTCCCGAAAGCCATGCGTCTTCTTCCGGCGGCGCGTGTTCGGCTGATACGTCCGCTTCATGGAGGAACTCCTTCCGTCGATCGTCGAACCTTCGTAGTGTACTGAGCGCATTTTCCCAAGTCAAGATACGCGACCCTCTTGCGAGTGCGTTTCGCGGTGTGGTAACGTGCCGTCCTCACGTTTCCCTGCGATTTTCGGAACTGGCCGGAGACACGCCAGGGGAGCCGCTCGCATCAGACGAGGTTGCCGCTACGAATTTCCCGAACCAGATGACATATCCGCTGCCGGCTTCGCTCGTTTCGCTCGCAGCTCACACCAGACACGATGGCAATCATGGTTATCCACATCTGTGGATAACTCTGTGCGTAACTGGGCCCCCGCCCGCTATGGAGCGACTTTAGCGATGCTCGACGCTCTGTGGAGCCGAATGCTCGTCGCGTTGGGAACAAAAGTGCCACCTGCGGCATTGGACTCGTGGCTCCGTCCCTGCCGTCTTGCCGCCGTCGAAGGTGATCACATCAAGATCGCGGCGCCGAACCCGTACACGCGGGATTGGCTTCATCAGCATCACACCGAGTCGCTGCAGGCGGCGGCCCGAGAAGTTCTCGGCGGCAATCCCCGTATCTCTCTCGACGTTGACCGCGAAGCGGGCCTGCCCACCACCACACCGGCCGAGGCCGACCCGCCCGTCACCGCCTCCGGCCTCTCCGTCCGCTACACGTTCGATTCCTTCGTCGTGGGCAATTCCAATCAGTTTGCTCAAGCGGCCTGCCAGGCTGTCGCGGAGCTGCCCTCGCGCGCCTACAATCCGCTCTTCATCTACGGTGGTGTCGGCCTGGGGAAGACGCACCTGCTTCATGCCGTCGGCCACCAGATTGGCCGCCTCTTCCCGCACCTCCGCCTGCTCTATCTCTCGTCGGAGCGCTTCACCAACGACCTCATCAATGCCATCCGCTACGACCGCACGTCTGAGTTCCGCGCCAAGTACCGGACCATCGATCTCCTGCTCATCGACGATGTCCAGTTCATCTCGGGCAAGGAGCGGACGCAAGAAGAGTTCTTCCACACCTTCAACGATCTCTATGACGCCCGGAAGCAGATCGTCGTCTCCTCCGATGCCGCGCCCAAGGAGATCCCCGACCTCGAAGAGCGGCTGCGCTCCCGTTTCGAATGGGGTCTCATCGCGGACATCCAGCCCCCGGACTTCGAAACCCGCGTGGCTATTCTCAAGAAGAAGGCCGAGATCGAGCGCGTCATCCTGCCCGACGACGTTGCCTATCTGATCGCCAGCCGCATCAAGGCCAATATTCGCGAGATCGAGGGATCCCTCACGCGGATGATCGCCTACTGCTCTCTTGCGGGGCGCGAGATGAGCATCGAGCTGGCCCAGGACGTCCTCGCCGACCTCTGGGGCGAGGAAGAACGGATCATCACCATCGAGCACATCCAGCGCAAAGCAGCCGAATTCTTCGGGATCAAGCTCTCCGACATGCGCGCCAAGAACCGCACCAAGTCCGTAGCCTTCCCGCGTCAGGTCGCCATGTACCTCTCGCGTCAGCTCACCCATGCCTCGCTCAGTGATATCGGTCGATCCTTCGGCGGCAAGGATCACACCACCGTGCTGCACGCCGTCACCAAGCTCCAAGGCATGATTCAGGAAGACACGAAGCTCAAGCAGACTATCGACACGCTGACCCAGGGGATAACCCTGTGATCCACCGTCCTCCACAGGAACCCCGCGCGCTTGTCCACGATCACTGGAGGATCACCGCGATCATCTTCTCACCCGCTTACGCGTCATCCACAGCGTCCACCGCCACGACGGTTATTACGACGACGTATTTCTCTTTTTTCTCCCCAACCAACGGAGATTGACATGGAAGTCAGTGTGGACCGGGATGCCTTCCTCAAGGGTCTCCAGATGGTTCACAACGTCGTCGAACCTCGCCAGACGCTGCCCATCCTCGCCAACGTGCTCCTCGAGAGCGATGGAGACACCCTTCGCCTGACCGCCACAGATCTGGAAGTGGGAGCGCGGGTCTCCGTGCCGGCCAAGGTGGCCACGGGGGTTCCGTCACGCTTTCCGCACGCAAGCTCCTCGAGATCGTCAAGGAGCTCCCGGCGGCGGGCCTGACCCTCAAGGTCCAGGAGAATTCCTGGGTGGCCATGCGCTGTGGCGGCGCCTCGTACAAGCTGGTGGGTCTGAGCGCGACGGATTTTCCCGCCGTAGCCACAGGCTCCGCGACGGCGTGGATCACCCTCGACGGCAAGGTGCTTCGTGACATGCTCACCCAGACCATCTTTGCCGTCTCGCACGACGAGAGCCGCTACGCCCTGAACGGAGTGCTGTTCGGAGTGCACGAGCGGGAGATTCGGCTCGTGGCCACCGACGGCCACCGGCTGGCCCTCGTAGCGCGCCCGCTCGCCAAAGCGGGGGGAAACGTGTCGGGTATCGTCCCGCGCAAGGCCGTCCAGGAGATTGCCCGCATCGTCGGTTCGGGCGAAGACGTCCAGGTGGCGATCAGCGACAACCAGTTCATTCTGCAGATGCCGAATGTCCTGCTGATGGCGCGGCTCATCGAAGGAACGTTCCCAAACTACGAGCAGGTGGTGCCCAAAGCGCATCCGCACAAGATCGCGGTGTCGCGCGGCGCGCTCACGGCCGCCCTCCGGCGTGTCTCTGTCCTTTCCGAGGAGCGCACCAAGCCGGTGAAGTTCACGCTCTCCCCGGGCCTCCTGAAGCTCACCGCATACAGTCCTGATTTCGGCGAGGCCGAGGAGCAAATCGAGGTTCAGTACGCCGGCGAAGAGATGACGATCGGATTCAACTCTCGCTATGTGCTCGATGCGTTGGGTGCGCAGGCGGCGGAGCAGATTGTGCTTGAATTGAAGGACAGTTTGAGTCCTGGAATCATCAAAAGCTTCGAGGAGGAAGGTTCGCTGTGTGTTATCATGCCTATGAGAATTTGACGTTCTCATGGGGGCGAACATCGGGTGTTCATCCAATGGATAACTATCGCTGAATTTCGTAATTATCGCTCCCTTTCCTTCCATCCTGAACCCGGCCTCAACGTCGTGAGTGGTCCGAACGCCCAGGGGAAAACCAACCTCCTGGAAGCCATGGGCGTCCTGCTCGTGGGACGATCTTTTCGTGGTGCCAAGACGGTGGATTTGCCTTTCTGGGATGCTCCCTCGGTCTCGCTCCGCGGATGCGTGGTGCGTGGGGATGTCGAGCGAGAGATCCGCCGAAGTATCAGCCAAAGAGAGGATGGCGGCTGGATCGTCACGGGCGAGGGGTGTGCGTGGGCGCGCGCGATTCCCTTTGGGTGGCAGGATCTGGCCATTCTCACGGGGGGACCGCAGGCGCGGCGCAACTTCATCGACGGCTTCGCGGCCAAGGTACAGCCTGCGCACCTCGCGGCGCATAGCCGGTACCGGCAGATCCTCGGACGGCGTAACCACCTGCTTCAGCGTGGTCACCTCGAGCAGCTCGCGCCATGGGACGAGCAGCTGGCCAAGATCGGCGTCGAGATCCTTGGGCGCCGCGGGCGAGCGGTTGCCACCTTGGAGACCGAGATTGCCTCGCTGTATCCTGAGATGGCGGGAGCCGACCATCGGGTACGATTGGAGTATCGATCGGCTCTCGCTCCCAATGTCACCGAGGCGGAGTTTCTCGAGGCGCTGGCGAGACGGCGCGACGATGAAAGACGCCGCGGGCTGACCCTGGTTGGGCCCCACCGGGATGATCTCGCGGTCGAGTTGGATGGGCGCGACATGCGGAGCTTCGGCTCGCGTGGCCAGCAGCGGCTGCTTGTGCTCGCCCTCCGCCTCGCCGAAGCCGGTCCGGTCGCGAGCGCCGTCGGCAGCTCGCCGATTCTCCTGCTCGACGATGCGCTGTCCGAGCTCGATCTCGATGTACAGCGGCGCGTGCTGCGGCATATCGCGGGGAGCGGGCAGGTCTTCCTGACGACGGCGGAGCCGGGGCTGCCCGAGGTGAGCGGCGCGGCATGGTGGGACGTCAAAGGGGGCACGGTGGCTGAATCCATGGGTGTGGTGGTCGGGGGAGCAGCGTGAGCGCAGAGACCTACACGGCGAGCGACATCAAGGTTCTCGAGGGCCTCGAGGCTGTCCGGAAGCGGCCCGCCATGTATATCGGCGACACGAGTGCCTATGGCCTGCATCACCTGGTCTACGAGGTAGTCGACAATTCCGTGGACGAGGCGATGGGGGGCTATTGCGACAGCATCAAGATCATCCTGCATTCGGACGGCTCCTGCTCGGTGGGCGACAATGGCCGCGGCATACCCGTGGACACGCACAAGGAGACGGGCAAGTCGGCGGCGGAGGTGGTATTGACCGTGCTCCACGCCGGAGGCAAGTTCGAGCACTCGGCCTACAAGGTGTCGGGTGGCCTCCACGGAGTGGGCGTCTCGGTGGTCAATGCGCTGAGCGAGTGGCTCGAACTCGAGATCCGCCGGGGCGGACGGGTGTGGACGCAGCGCTACGAGTACGGGGTGCCCACCGGCCCGCTCACGGAGGGAGAAAAGAGCTCGAAGCACGGGACGATTATCCGCTTCAAGCCGGACGCGAAGATCTTCGAGGAGACGACGTTTTCCTTCGACACGCTCTCCAATCGGCTGCGCGAGCTCGCCTTCCTCAACAAAGGCCTCAAGATCGTCATCGAGGACGAGCGCGACGAGCGCTCGCACACCTTTCTCTACAAGGGCGGGATCATCGAGTTCATCAAGCACCTGAACCAGAACAAGACGCCGGTTCATCCCAAGGTGCTCTTCTTCGAAGGCAAGAAGGACAATATAGAGGTCGAGGTCGCCCTCCAGTACAACGACGGCTACCAGGAGAGCATTTTCTCCTTCGCCAACAACATCAACACGCGCGAGGGCGGCACCCACCTCACCGGATTCCGGGCGGCCCTCACGGGCCAACTGTCGAGCTATGCGCAGGCCCAGGGCTATCTGAAGTCATTCAAGGGCGCGGTCACGGGTGATGACGTGCGCGAGGGACTGACCGCGGTTGTCTCCGTCCGCATCCCCGATCCGCAGTTCGAGGGGCAGACCAAGGCGAAGCTCGGGAATTCCGAAGTCAAGGGGCTCGTGCAACAGATCGTCAACGATCGCCTCGCCGAGGCCTTCGAGGAGGATCCGACCACCGCGCGCAAGATCGCGGACAAGTGCGTGCGCGCCGCTCAGGCCCGCGAGGCGGCCCGGAGGGCGCGCGAGCTCACCCGGAAGGGCGGGCGCGACGACGAGGGTCTGTCGGCGAAGCTGGCCGACTGCTCCGAGCGGGACCCCCAGTTTCGCGAGATCTTCCTTGTGGAGGGCGATTCGGCGGGCGGCTCGGCCAAGCAGGGACGCGACCGGAAAGTCCAGGCGGTGCTCCCACTTCGCGGCAAGATCATCAACGCGGAGAAGGCGCGCTACGACAAGGTCCTGTCGCATCAGGAAATTCGGTTGCTGATCTCCGCGCTAGGCACGGGCATCGGGCCCGAGGAATTCGACGCCTCGAAGCTGCGGTACCACAAGGTGATCCTGATGACGGACGCCGACGTGGACGGCGCGCATATCAGGACCTTGCTCCTGACATTCTTTTTCCGGCATATGGTGGCGATCATCGAGGCCGGGCGGCTCTTCATCGCGCAGCCGCCGCTCTTCAAGGTCAAGAAGGGCAAGGCGGAGCGGTATTTGATGAGCGAGCGCGAGATGGAGGAATTCCTGCTCGCGCAGTGGGTCGAGAGCTCGTCCATCAAGATCCCCGGCAAGGCGCAGCCGCTCAAGGAGGAGGCTCTCCTCGAAGCGCTCAAGCGGGCGCTGGAGTTCCGCACGCTCTTCGCCAAGTTCGCGCGGCGGGGAGTCCCGCGCGCCATCCTCGATGGGCTCCTGCGCAAAAAGTTCAAGGGCACCAAGCGCGGGGTAGGGGACAGCGAGATCGCGGCGGCCGTGCGCGAGGTGGCGGGTGAGATCGAGGGATGGACGGCCCAGCTGGCGGGAGGGGACAACGGCGACGCCGCGCTCATCCAGGTCATGGGGCCGCAGCCCGCCGCCTTCAGCCCCGACCTCCTCAAGTCTCCGGACTACGCGCAGCTCTTCGAGTGCCACGGGGAGATTGCCGCCCTCCACAAGGGCCCGTGCACGGTGGTGGACGGCGACGGCAAAGAGGTGGTCACGAACACGCTCGATCGGCTCATCGAGGTGGTGATGAACCTCGCGAAGGACGGGGTGACGCTCCAGCGCTACAAGGGATTGGGCGAGATGAACCCCGAGCAGCTCTGGGAAACCACCATGAATCCGGAGACGCGCACGCTGCTCAAGGTGACCATGGACGACGCGGTGGGAGCCGACGAGATCTTCACCATCCTCATGGGCGACGCCGTGGAGCCGCGGCGCGAGTTCATCGAGAGGAACGCCCTCGACGTGGTCAACCTCGACATCTAGCCTCCGAGGACCCGCATGAGCCCAGAGCGCCAGACACCGGTTCCCATCGAAGAGGAGATGCGGAAGTCGTACCTCGACTACGCCATGTCCGTCATCGTGGGCCGGGCGCTCCCCGACATACGCGACGGCCTCAAGCCCGTGCACCGCCGCGTGCTCTACACCATGAGCGTCATCGGGGTGGCGTGGAACCGACCCTACAAGAAGTCCGCACGCATCGTGGGCGACTGCATGGGCAAGTACCATCCCCACGGCGATTCGCCGATCTACGAAGCGCTCGTGCGCATGGTGCAGGAGTTCTCCCTCCGCTATCCGCTCGTGGACGGACAGGGCAATTTCGGCTCCATCGACGGCGATCCCGCGGCGGCCATGCGATACACCGAGGCGCGCCTCGCCAAGTTCGCCCATGAAATGCTCGCGGACATCGACAAGGACACCGTCGATTTCGTCCCGAACTACGACGAGAACGAGCAGGAGCCCGTGGTCCTGCCCGCCCGGATCCCCAATCTGCTCGTGAACGGCTCCTCCGGTATCGCGGTCGGCATGGCCACCAATATCCCGCCCCACAATCTCAGCGAGGTCGTGGACGGGCTGATCATGCTGATCGACAATCCCGAGGCCACCGTCGACGACCTGATGAAAGTGATCCCGGGGCCGGACTTTCCCACCCGCGGCTATATCTACGGGCGTGGGGGCATTCGCGAGGCATATACGACGGGCCGGGGCATCATCACGCTCCGGGCCAAGGCGCACGTCGAGAAGCTTAGGGGAGGCCGTGAGGCCATCATTGTCACCGAGCTGCCGTACCAGGTGAACAAGGCCACCCTCATGGAGAAGATCGGCGAGCTCATCCGCGACAAGAAGATCGAGGGCATTTCCGAGCGTCGCGACGAATCGAGCCGAGAGGGAATCCGCATCGTGCTGGAGCTTGGGCGCGGGGAAATGCCGCAGATCGTCAGCAATCAGCTCTACAAGCACACGCAGATGCAGACCACGTTCGGCATCATCATGCTCGCCCTGGTCGGCCGCCGCCCCCAGGTGGTCACCCTCAAGCAGATGCTCACGGAGTTCATCGCCTTCCGCCGGGAAGTGGTCACCCGCCGCACGAAGTACGATCTCGCGCGCGCGGAGGAGAAGGCGCACATCCTGGAGGGCCTGCGCAAGGCGGTGGACCAGCTCGACCTGGTCATCCGCCTCATCCGGCAGGCTGAGGATCCGGAAGCGGCGAAGCAAGCTCTGATCCGCCAGCTCGAGCTGTCCGAGATCCAGGCCCGGCACATCCTCGACATGCGGCTGCAGCGCCTGACCCAGCTCGAGCGCCACAAGATCGTGGAAGAGCACGAGCAGACGCTGGCCCTCATTGCCGACCTCAAGGGCATTCTCGCCTCCGACGAGCGGCTGATGGGCATCATCAAGGAGGAGCTGGCCGCGCTCAAGAGCGACTTCGGCGACGAGCGGCGCACGGAGATCCTCGACGAGACGACGGATCTCACCATCGAGGACCTCCTCGCCGACGAGGAAATGGTGGTGACGATCACGCGGTCCGGCTACATCAAGCGGACGCACGTCGAGTCGTATCGGAGCCAGAAGCGCGGCGGCAAGGGCGTCACGGGCATGGAGACCAAGGAAGAGGACATCGTGGAGGATCTCTTCGTCGCCTCCACCCACGCCTTCCTGCTCTTTTTCACGAACAAGGGCAAGGTCCACTGGCTCAAGGTGCACGAGATCCCGGAGGGCGGGCGGCAGGCCAAGGGCAAGGCCATTGTCAACATGCTCTCCCTCGCCGAGGGAGAAGCGGTGGCCACCTGCGTGCCCGTGCGCGACTTCGAGTCGGGGAGCTACGTGCTCTTCGCAAGCAAGAAAGGCACGGTCAAGAAGACGGAGCTGAGTCAGTTTTCCCACCCCCGAAGCGGCGGCATTCTCGCCATTTCGCTGGAGACGGGGGACGAGGTCATGGCCGCTCGCCGCACCGACGGACAGCGCGAGGTCCTGCTCTCGACCAAGGCGGGCATGATCATCCGCTTCCCCGAGGAAGAGGTCCGGCCCATGGGCCGCACGGCCGGCGGAGTGCGCGGCATCGACGTGGACGATGACGATCAGGTCATTGCCGCGGAGGTCGTCCAGGAGGGGGTCAGCGTGTTCACGATTACCGAGCGCGGATACGGCAAGCGGACACCCCTCGAGGAATATCGGCTCCAAGGGCGCGGCGGCAAGGGCATCATCGACATCAAGACGGAAGGGCGCAACGGCTCCGTGGTCGGAATGCTCCAGATTCGCGAGACGGACGACATCCTGGCCGTGACCACCAAGGGCCAGATGATTCGCGTCCACGGTGGCGACATCACGAGCCAGGGCCGCAACACCATGGGTGTTCGCATCATCGCGCTCGACGCCGACGACCGCGTGGGAAGCGTGGCTAGGGTCGAGGCGGAGCAGGTGGTCGAGCCGCCCGCCGAACCGTCGTCATAGCGGCACCCCGCGAGGGGGAATACCAGGCCGCCTGCGGGCGGCCTCTTTTGTTTCACTTCTTTTGTTTGAGAGACAGCGAAACGAATCGGGGGGACAAGCCGTGCTGGACATCAGGCTGATCAGGGAGCGACCGGAGGAGATCGAGCGCGCCCTTGCCGAGAAGGGTGGCGTGGAGCTCGTCAGGCAGCTCGTGGCGAGCGATGTGGCGCGGCGGCGCCTCATTCACGAGAGCGAGGAGCTCAAGGCCGAGCACGGCCGGGCGTCTCAGGAAATGGGGAAAAAGCCTGCGGGGGAAGCTATTCCCGCGGATGTGCGCGAGGCGATGCGCGCGCGCGCGGACCAGATCAAAGCGCTCGATGCTCAGGTCAAAGAGGCCGAGGAGAAGGTACAGACCCTCTTGCTCGAGATCCCGAACGTACCGCATCCGTCGGTGCCGCGGGGCGCCAGCGATGCGGACAATGTCGAGGTGCGCCGGTGGGGCGCGCCCCGCGTCTTCGATTTCGCCCCCAAGCCGCACGAAGAGGTGGGGGTGGCCCGCGAGCTGCTGGACCTGGAGCGTGCCGTCAAGTTGAGCAAAACGCGCTTCGCCGTCATGTGGGGCGCCCTCGCCCGGCTCGAGCGGGCACTCGGGCAATTCATGCTGGACCTCCATCTGCGCGAGCACGGCTACACCGAGCTCTGGCTGCCGCATCTCGTGAGCGCCGAAACCATGCTGCAGACCGGGCAGCTCCCGAAGTTCGAAGAAGGGCTGTTCAAGACGATCGAGGCGGATGACAACCGCACGCTATACCTCATACCGACGGCGGAGGTGCCGCTGAGCGCGCTTCATAGCGGCGAGGTGCTGGCGGAGGCCGACCTGCCGCGCCGCTACACCGCGCTCACGCCCAGCTATCGTCGCGAAGCAGGTACCTACGGCAAGGACATGAAGGGGATCTACCGCCAGCACCAGTTCGACAAGGTCGAGCTGGTGAAGATCACGACCCCGGGGCAATCCTACGAGGAGCTGGAGTCGATGGTGGCCAACGCGGAGGAAGTGCTGCGTCGGCTCGAGCTTCCCTACCGGGTCGTGGAGCGCTGCACGGGCGACGTGGGCTTCAGCTCGGCGAAAGGCTACGACATCGAAGTGTGGCGGCCTGCCCTCGAGAAATACACCGAGATCTCGTCCTGTTCGAACTATGCGGATTTTGGCGGGCGCAGAGTGGACATCCGCTTTCGCCCCGAGGGTGGCGGCCGCCCGGAGTTTTGTCATACGCTGAACGGATCAGGGCTGGCGGTAGGCCGCACCCTGATCGCGGTGCTGGAAAACTATCAGGAGGCCGATGGATCGGTGACGATCCCGAAAGTGGTGCAGCCGTATATGGGTGGGCTCGAGCGAATCGAGCCCAAGCGGTAACTCGCGCGGAGGGGTGGCCGAGTCTGGTTGAAGGCGCCGGTCTTGAAAACCGGAATCCCGCAAGGGATCGGGGGTTCGAATCCCTCCCCCTCCGCCATTTATCCTCAACATGGCGAAGCCATGTTGACCGTGGGCGAGACGGTTAGGTCATTCGTCTCGCGCGTAGCAACGCCGCGGCACCATGCCCTCCGTCAGGTCGTAGCTTTGGCCTCCTCGAGGGTGGCGGCCTGGTCGCCGTTGGGACGGACGACGAGGCGCCGGGTATGGAAGGCGCCCAGCGTCGGACGGTGCCCGATGCTGATCACGGTGGTTCCTGCCAGTCGTTCCTTCACGAGCGCGTAGAGTCGCTGCTCCGTCGTTTCGTCCACGGCCGAGGTTGCTTCGTCGAGGAAGAGCCAGTCGGGTTTCTGAATGAGCGCGCGGGCAAATGCGATGCGTTGTTGCTCGCCGGGGGAGAGCTGCATGGCCCAGTGGGTGCTTTCGTCCAGGCGCGCGACGAGCTTGGGAAGCCCGACCGCCTCCAGGGCTTCGCGCAAGGCCGAATCCGTGACGCCGGCCGCCTGTATCGGGTAGCTCACCACCTCGCGCAGCGTGCCGATGGGCAGGTAAGGCTTCTGGGGCAGGAAGAGCACGCGTGCATCGGGGGGCGCGGTGATCTTGCCTCGGCCGAATGGCCAGATGCCGGCGATGGCGCGGAAGAGCGTGCTCTTGCCCGCTCCCGAGGGGCCGGTCAGCAGCACGCTTTCGCCGCCGCCGATACGGGCGACGGCGCCCTGGAGCAGCGGTTGGCCACTGGGCAGATCGAGGTCCACGCCGTCGAGGGAAATGCCCATGGACCCGGCCTGGCGCTCGATGTGCTCGACGCCCGGAACGGGGCGCGAGCGGGTCATCGCTGCCTCGAAGCCGACGAGCCGGCTCACCACAGCGCGCCATTCGGCGATCTGCGGATAGAGCTGATAGTCCACGATGAGGCTCAGCGCGTTCTGCACTTGCCCGAAAGCCTGGGCGGTCTGCATCAGCCCGCCGAGGGCGATCTCTCCCCGGAAGAAACGCGGGCCGGCCACCACGAACGGGAAAATGATGGCGAGCTGGCCGAAGCCCACGGTGAACCCGGTCAGGCGCTTCTGCAGGCTCATGATCTCTCGCCAGTTGGTGACGACCTTGCCGAAGCGCTCGCGAAAGCTCAGGAGCTCGTCCCGCTCGCCGCGATACAGGGCCACGCCCTCCGTGTTCTCCCGGAAGCGCACGAGCGAGAAGCGGAAGTCGGCCTCGTAACGCTGCTGTTCGAAATCGAGGCGCACGAGCCGCCGTCCCACCTTTTCCGTGAGCCAGGTGCCGACGATCGAATAGAGAAGGGCGGCCCACACCATGTAGCCGGGCACCGTCCAGCCGAGCCACGGCAGCTTGATGGGACCAGAGAGAAACCACAGGATGCCCACGAAGGACACGAGGGTGGTGGCGGCGGAGAGGAATTGCAGCGAGAGGGACAGGGAGCGCGCCACGAAGAGCCGCACGTCCTCGGCGATGCGCTGATCGGGGTTGTCCGCGTCGCCGGCCATGAGCTGCATGCGGTAGTAGGTGCGGTCGCTCAGCCAGGCATTCAGGTAGCGATCGGTCAGCCAGCGTCGCCAGCGGATCTGAAGCATCTGGTTGAGATAGAGCTGGTACACGGCCACGGCGATGAACAGCGCGGCGAGCCAGGTGAAGACCCACAGCTGTTGGAAGAAGACGGGGGCGTTCTTCTCCTGGACGGCATTGAAGAAGGTGTTCTGCCACTTGTTCAGGAGCACATTGATGTAGACGAGCCCGAGGTTCATGGCCACCACGATGGCGAGCAGGCTGCGGGCGGCCCAGCGATCCTCGGAGGACCAGTAGGGCTTGGCCAGGCGCCACGTGTCCCGCAGGAATTGTCGCAAGTCGGTCATCGGCCGAGTCTCGGATGTGCGTGTATTCATGGCGCCCAGTATCGCCCACGACCTAGCTTCTGGGTAGTCGGCTGGGCTTGGATGCCTTATACTCACTAGGCTTGACTGTTTGGAGCTAAGCGGTTACAGGGGCAAAACCTCTGTCCAGGGTTCGAATCCCTGCCTCTCCGCCAGACGCGCCCTTAGCTCAGTTGGATAGAGCGTCGGACTACGAATCCGAAGGCCAGAGGTTCGACTCCTCTAGGGCGCACCAAAATATTAGTGGGATGCAAGGCGGCCCCGCGAGGGGCCGTCGTGCTTTGTACAGGTTTTGTCAAGGTGCCGATCATGGGGCCTCTTGGGCCTGTACAGTAGCTGCGGCGGTGGTGGCTGCCTGAGTCATCGAGAGGGCGCGCTCGATATCGTCCTCGCCGACGATTCGATAACGCTGGTAGACGCTCACCGTCTTGTGCCCGGTGATGCTCATGGCGACGGGCTGGGAGACGCCCGCCTTGTCGAAGTTGCGCACGGCCGAGCGGCGGAGATCGTGAAAGAGGAGCCCCTCCGCCCCGGCGGCCTTGGTGGCCTTGAGCCATGCCTTCTTGAGGTTGACGATCCGGCGGCCCTTGCGGTGGAAGACGTACGGGCACCCGGGCACCTTGGCGGTCTCCCGGCGCTGGAGGATGTCGAGCAGGGCGCCCACGAGCACGAGCGTCCGGGGCTCCGCATTCTTGGAGCGCTCCCGGCGGAGGTACACTCGGCGGGCGGCGATGTCCACATCGGCCCACGTGAGCGAGAGCACTTCCTCCCGGCGCCAGCCTGAGGCGTAGGCCATCCGGGCGGCATCGGAGAGCCCCTCTGGGAGCGCCAGAGCTATCGCCTCGAAGACGGCGGGCTCTACGAAGCCTTGCCGGGCGTTGCGCTCGGTGAAGAGCTTGATGGCGGGCGCCTTGGCTAGCTGCTCGCGCTCGACGCCCAGCCGGAAGGCACGCTTGAGTGCGGCTAGCTCCCGGTTGACGGTGGCAGGAGCCACGAGGCCGCCCCGACGGCTCTTCATCGTGA
>WNFP01002975.1_pt1 | contig 17585 bp, 17 predicted proteins | sample 5400201 | NCBI WGS metagenome assembly WNFP01 (sample SAMN13153355, study PRJNA577476) | soil metagenome | isolation source: 115 cm saprolite under Madrone tree | place: USA:California | collected 2016-06-14 | reverse complement strand
ATGTATTCGGGCCACCAAAAGATCACGACGGCGCGATCGCAGTCCTGCGCGAGGTCGTTAGGCTCGGAATCAATCACATCGACACCAGCGACTTCTATGGGCCGCATATCACCAATCAACTGATCAAAGAAGCACTGCACCCGTATCCGGAGCAGTTACGGATCGTCACCAAGGTCGGTGCGCGGCGGGACGCGGAAGGAAATTGGCCGAGAGCGCTTGCACCCGACGAACTCCGGGAAGCTGTTGATGATAACCTCACAAATCTCGGACTCGACGCCCTTGATGTGGTCAATCTGCGGGTTGGTGGCTTGGACTCGCCGACGCCAGGCTCGATCGCGGAACCGTTCCGCGTGCTCGCGGAAATGCAGAGAGCGGGTCTGATTAAGCACCTTGGCGTAAGCAATGTCACCGCCGAGCAAATTGCCGAGGCGCAATCGATCGCTCCGGTGGTGTGCGTCCAAAACTTCTACAACATCGCCAACCGTCGGGATGACGCGCTCATCGATTCCCTTGCCGAACAGGGAATTGGTTATGTGCCGTTCTTTCCACTCGGTGGTTTTACACCGCTGGAATCCGAAACGTTGTCGACCGTCGCTGCTCGTTTAAATACCAAGCCAATGAGCGTCGCATTGACGTGGCTGCTTCAACGTTCGCCAAACATTCTACTCATTCCCGGAACATCATCAGTGGAACACCTGAGAGAGAATGTTGCTAGCGCTGGCCTTCAATTGCCTCATGAGGCAATTAAGGAATTGAACGCCATCGCCGACTAAAACGTCAGATAGACCCACGCTTCTTTAGATCATTAGCCATTGGAAAGCCCGGCCGCTGCTTAGTGGCTCTCTGCGAAAAGTGAAACGATATATCCAACGTAGCCTAGATTCATTGCGACAAGCGCTAACACCAAAAAAAGGGTAATAATCTTCAGTAAAATTTCGCGGCCGAGCGCTTGATTCAGTCTTGGAAAAATATCCTTTTTGACAATTGCTCTGAAAATTAAGAGCAAGCCGGCGGCGAGAAGCCCGGCTAATCCGAGCGGTGTAGAGATCTTGGAGGCTATTTCGAATATATCTGTTGCGATGAACGCGTCCCAAAACTGTGAAGGCACCTACCAAGCGGGGCGATTTTCCTCCGCAATGCCAAGAACAGAAAAAGCAGAACAGGGGAGTTGAACTTTTATCGATGCGATTGTCGATCTTGTCTCTTCAAATCACTAGCGATTGGGAAGCCCGGCCGCTCCTTCACCCGCGTTACGGCGGCAAACTGGGCGAGAGCGGTTTGGAGGTCTTCGACGATGTTCAGCTTGGCAATTAACGCTTTCGATCCATGCATCATAAGCGGCTTACGATGCATGAGTGAGCACGCTGTAGAGGCGGCTGTGTCAGCTGCAAATTTTGTGTTCGCTACGGCCCGTATGGCGCGCGCACGGAGGTCATTAGCCTGACAATTTTGACCGGCAGCTTACGGCTGTGTGAACGGAGTGAATGGCATGAGCGATCCGGCAGCCTCCGGACCGCGAGGGAGGTAATGAGTGAACGGAGCCGCGGGGACGCGGGCGACCCTCCTTCGCCGAGGCTACGGCGTGCCAGGCATAGATGGGCAAACCGAGAGGTCGAAATGGGGCGGGAGCACATGAGTCAATGTGGACACCGAGCGAGTTTCAAACGGAGCGATACGACCTAATCAGTTCGAATGTTAAATGCTCTGCTCAGCGTGCCCAGAGTTTACTCGGAGTTTAATCGCCGTGGCGAGCGGTGACTGGCGGGGCGATGACTTTGGGAGTTCCGAGTTTAGATTTAATCCCAATTCATTCCCTCCATTCCGTGCGAGCAGTAGGTTTTCTTGAATCCAACAGATCCGATGTGGGCATCTCAATAGAAAGGCCGACGAGATGAATCGACCTAACGGTAAGCGCCAAACTGTTAACACTTTGTGGTCGTACTTCTCCTCGCCTGGAAAAGTGGCGATTGGAGTAGCAGTGTCAATGTCTCTCCTGACAGCAACAGTGGCGTGGTCTGAGCCGGTGGCTGGATCGTTAGATGTGCACTGGAACGAAGGCGCTCCGGATTGCAGCGCAACTCCGCAAGACGCACTTCAAATCCATACTTACGAGCCGCAAACGTTTATCCTCCGTCAGAGCCCCTGCGCGAACTTCGAAGCAAATTTTCTCTATCTTCTTATCGGTTCCGACAAAGCTCTTCTAATCGACACCGGTGCCGTCGCAGACCCGAAAGAGATGCCCCTGGCGAAAACGATCTTGGAACTATTGCCGGATAAGGATCACCAAAAACTTCCACTCCTGGTGGCGCATACCCACAGACATCTAGATCATCGCGCTGGCGATCCTCAGTTCGCGTCTCTTCCATCGGTCCAGATCGTGCCCATAGATTTGGAAGGAGTTCGAGCGTTCTTCGGTTTCACCAACTGGCCCAACGGGATTGCTCATTTGGATTTGGGCGGCCGCACTGTGGACGTAATTCCCACCCCCGGACACAACCAAACCCACGTGGCGTTTTACGACAGCAGAACTGGGGTTCTTTTTTCGGGAGATTTTCTGATGCCGGGCCGATTGCTGATTGAAGATGCCGCAGCTTACCACGAAAGCGCCCTGCGGATGGTCGATTTTCTGAAGACGCGTCCGCTTACCCATATCCTGGGCGGGCACATCGAGTTGAACACGGCAGGACACGCCTACCGATTCGGATCTCATTACCATCCCAATGAGCACCGGCTCGAGTTGGCAAGAGAAGATCTAACAGCGTTGCCAGCCGCGTTTGAAAGCTTCAATGGCTTCTACGCGCGACATCCGAATTACATTCTTACCAATCCCATTCACAACCTTCTCGCGCTGGCGATTATCGCCATTGCCGCATTAATTCTCATCGTCTGGGGAGTGCGCCATTTGCTGCGCGTGCGCCGGCGCCGGCGCGGTTGATCGTCGAAAATTTTCGGAGTTTAGACGCGACCGCCTCTGCGACACTCGTGCCCTACTGCTGCTTGTCGTAGTAAGTCATGTCAGTGAACTTCTGTCCGTTCGCATCCGTCCCAGTGAGCTTGACCACGCGCGACTGCCCGTCTTTCGCCACGGTGATCATGCCCCTCATCACCACCTTGCCGGCTTTCGTGGCCGTCGTTTTGTTGGTGCGGTCTTTCACTGGCTTATAGCTCAGCGCGTCGAAGGATGGGCTGCCTTTAATTTGGTACCCTTTGCCATCGAATTTCCCCACCCAAGTCCAGTGGATGGGCTTACCATCCTTATCCACCCCATCCACCGTGCACTTTACCATGTCACCTTTGGCTGGGGTGTAGATGACCGTAGTATTTTTGGTTGCGCCGGGCGCGAACTTCGATTTGCCTTCGTTGAGCTTCCAGCTGCCCATCAAGGGATTGGCAGCAAAGGTTGCTGCGGTTGTTGTTAACAACAGCGCCAGTGTCGCTAGCGTAGTACGATTCGTTCTCACTGCGCGATGTGAGCATTTTCTCCGATAGGCGTCAAGCCAAATAGGGGGAATCTGAGGATAGAGGCGGAAGATCGCCCCGGTGTAATACTTCAAGCGCACCTTCATCAGCCTCCCGGTAGCCATATATCGTAAGCCGCTCCTGACGCGCCGTAGCGAACCGTACGGTGCGAAGGAGGCTACGATCCATGAGCTCAACGGCTGCTTGCCACGCCGTAGCTTATGCGAAGGCGGGTAGTGGCAGGCTCACCACGGCGAGTCCGTCCTGTGGCGGACGTGCCGCCTGCGATTCTCGCTGTAGTGGCGGTCGCCACGGCGACCGTGAAGATGTAGTTCGCGGCTTGGTAACAGGTTTGTTACCATACTGTGTTTGGAAAGCGTAACGAGCATTGAGCAGTTAATTTAAGAAAAGTGTCTAACGGGCGTAAGCGTGAGCATCAACAGAGGAGGCGAACATGATAAAGAAGACAATTGTTATTCTCGCCTGCGGCGCACTCATTGCGCCGGTGGCGTTTGCCCAGACGCGTTCGACGCATGAAAGACAAGCAACAACGACGACGGAAGCGATCACCCGCTCCAATACTCCGGGCAGTTATGTTCTCAACGGGCCTGGTCACGTTGTGAACAAGAACGGCGAAGTGATCCGAACCGCGATCAAACCCGGCAGCCGTGTGCGTGTTTACTACGCAAACATGGGCGATCTGCGTATGGTTGACCGCGTCGTTGTCGATTGATTCCGCGCGCGACCGGATATCACGAATAAAAAGCCGCACTATTCCCTGAATCCTGCGGCTTTTTTGGTCGGGAGATCACCGCTACGTCAACTCTCTCGATCACGTCGATCTGCTTGCTGTAATGGCGGTCGGCGCGAGCGGCGCAGCGGAGCCTGCCTTCGCCTGCCCGCCGTGGCGGGAGCTTGTCGAATAGGTCAGCAGCAATTGAAACTCGCTCGTTGCCCGCACTCGCTCGCTCCTACCCTCGTCGCTTTACCTTCTATCTCGGCAATCCCTTTCCTCGATTCCTGGATTCCTGGTTTCCCGATTAGATTTTTTTGGAGTCCGGAATCCGAGATCAAATAAACCAGTCCGAGCAGAAGGGAGACCGACATTGCGCTGAGCAGTCTCTTACATCGAACGACTGATCAAAACCAATTTTGCGACCTTTGCAGCGACCCTGAACTCCTTGTCACGCCATGGCTTCACGCGAAGGCGGATCAACCACCAACTGCCCTCAATAAGTTCTGGCAAATTTCATTTCGGTTTCTGCGATCAGTGCTACCGGTCAGGGGCATTAAAACCCGTCAGGTTGGTTATCGCTCGATCGGTGCGCGCCTCGATCTCAACTGGATCGTCCGTCTCGGGCTCCGCCAGAACCTCGTGTGCCACTAGACGAAAGTCAGCCTCGATTCGCTGATCCGCCGGTGTTTTTTCTCGACGAGGCCCTTGCGGGGCTACCGCTGCGACCGTCAATGGTAAGATGTGGGGCCAAACGCCGCCAATTCTCACCCCGATGTAGAGCAATGTAGCTTGTTCGATCGAACATCCGCCAGCACGACACGCCTGGTAGAACATGCGATCTGCGGCACGGCGTGCAGCAGGGTCATTGACAGCGTCATCACATGCTTTGTCATGGACGATGGAGGCACGGCGATAGTCTCCGGTATAGGGTGAACCCACCGTCGTCCAGAGTGCCTGAGGGATGGACGCACCATCGACAACGTAGTCTTTAGGTGTCATCCATTTCTTGCCCATTGGATCCGTGAACGAGAAATCCTCCAACAAACGCATGTTGCGATCCGGTTGATTTGGGTCGGTCAGCCATTGGGTCTTCGGCTCACCGGAGAAGGTTCCGTGGGACACGATCGAAGTTTTCCAGTGTTAAATCATTCAGACAAGGTCAAACTTATGATTTCTAACTTAAAAGTCGCCTTACTCGGGCCGCCCTGCACGTCGCGCGCACGGAGTCATCAGCCTGAGCAATCTTTGACGCCTTGACGGTTGAGTGAAATGGAGTGATACGGCCTAACGAGAATTGAATCTCAAATGTTTAGATGCGATCCCCTTTTTCCCGTCCAGCAAGTTCAGTTCTGAGATCACCAAAATGAGCGTGCCAAGCGATTTGTACGACAGTACCTGGCTCTCGTCCGCCGGGACTGACATTAACAACTACCTGTACATGGCACAGGACGACTCGCAGCCAATCTTCCATGGCATTCAGGAAGAGATCGCGCGACTAAATGACTTCTGCCTTCTGTGCATTGACGGAACCTCCAAGCAGTTAGCAGAGTTACAGCGCAAAGTGAAGCAATATCGTGATGGAGAAGAGCGAGCGGTCGATCCAGAGTTTGATGATCTAAGTAATGAAGTGGCGTGGGCTCTCGAAGAATTCGATATCCCACGCTGGCAAGAGACAGAGAGATTTCTAGTTCGTGCTATGTGCCTCATTCTTTTGTCCGCGTTTACAGAGAAGTCCCTCAAAAGTTTGGCTTCATACCTTGCCCCAGCCGAAGCGCCATGTTTCAAGAGAAAAGCTGGCAAGACAGAGACTGGCGCTCTAGTGAGGTACTTACAAGAAACCTGTGCTCTCAACTTCGAAGAGCCTGAACCTTCTCAAGCGATACGTGAGAAGTGTCGACGCCTTCGCAACGACTTTGCACATGGTCGGTGGGACGTCCTCAGCGCGAGCATAGCCGACGAATCACTCTCTACCGCGTTTGGCGCTGTCACTGAATTGTTTTATGCCATTGATGAGGCTTCGGCTATCCGAGGTTGAATCGCAAAAGCCACTATCACTGTGATAGGCACAATGGGGCGATAGCGTCTCGTTAGGCTGCACTTCTCGTTCAGCCTGGACCGGGCGATAACGATCATGCAGCCCACTCCGCGCAAAGAAGCTCGGCTTGCTGCAAGACGAGCTTGGTTGCTTCGTCTTGTAGGTCGGGTGGATATCCGTGTTTTCGGAGGATTCGTTTGACCAGCACTTTGATCTTGGCGCGAGCGCTTTCGCGAAGAGTCCAGTCGATGGTGACGCTCTTGCGAACTCGAGTAACGAGCTCGGTGGCGATGACTTTGAGGTTGTCTTTGCCCATGACTTCAACCGCGCTGTTGTTCGCAGCGAGCGCATCGTAGAAGGCGACTTCGTCGTCGTTGAGGCCGAGATCGACACCACGCTTGTCGGCTTCGCTCAACTGTTTGGCGAGCTTGATTAGTTCTTCGATGACTTCTCGTGTTGCGATTGCGCGATTGTGATAGGCGTTAAGCGTTTTCTTCAGCATCTCAGAAAACTCGCGGCTCTGAACTAGATTGCGCTTCGATCTGATTTTGATTTCGTCGCCTAACAGCTTTGCGAGCAGCTCGGCAGCAACGTTTTTGTATTTGAGGCCGCGAACCTCGCCGAGGAACTGATCGGAAAGAATGCTGATGTCGGGCTGCTTCAATCCGGCTGCTTGGAAGACGTCGATGATTTCGCCTTCAGGCGCGATCGCTTTCGCGACTAGTTGTCTGACGGCGTGGTCGAGTTCCTCGGTTGTTTTGCGTGGGCCGCGCGGTTTCGCGAGAGCGATCTTGACCTGCTGAAAGAAGCCGATGTCGTCGCGAATCTTGATTGCTTCATCAGTTCCGGCACAAAGGGCGAACGCTTGCGATAGCTCAGTCACAACTTGAACGAAGCGTTCTTTGCCGTTCTCCTGTTTTAGGATGTGCTCTTGCGCGCCTGGGAGGAGCGCCATCTTCTCAGCTGGCGTTCCGGTATGCCATTTCGACCAATCGAAACCGTGCATCATTCCGCATGCGACATCGTGTTTCTCGAGCATGACCGCGATCGCTTTCGCGGTGTCGATGCTCGGCTCACCCCTGCCGCCGCTTTGCGTGTACGTTGCGAGCGCATATTTCAGTTGATCAGCGAGGCCAAGATAATCGACGACCAAGCCGCCTGGTTTGTCGCGGAAGACGCGGTTGACGCGCGCGATTGCCTGCATGAGCGCGTGGCCGCGCATTGGCTTATCGCCGTACATCGTGCTGAGAACAGGCGCGTCGAAACCGGTCAGCCACATGTCGCGCACGATGACGATCTTGAACGGGTCTTTTGGATCTTTGAAGCGCGCGGCAAGCTTACGCCGCTTGTCCTTATTACGGATGTGCTGCTGCCAATCGGGTCCATCCTCCGCACTGCCGGTCATGACGATCTTCGCGACGCACGATTTACCGGTGTCGTCGTCGTTAGGTCCGCCCGCCCATTCCGGACGCAGTTTGATGATCGCGTTGTAGAGATCGACGCAGATGCGCCGGCTCATGCAAACGATCATCGCCTTGCCTTCCATCGCTTCGAGCCGGCGCTCGTAGTGCTTCACGAGATCGGCAGCGATAAGATCGATTCGCTTCGGATTACCAACGAGCGCCTCGAGTGCTGCCCACTTCGTTTTCAGCTTCTCTTTGCGTGACAGCTCTTCGCCTTCGGTGATCTCTTCAAATTCCTTGTCGATCTTAGGAATCTCGCTTGCATTGAGTCCCAGTTTGGCGACACGACTCTCATAATAAATAGGCACCGTCGCTTTGTCCGCGACGGCACGCTGGATGTCATAGATGCTGATGTAATCACCGAACACTGCGCGTGTGTTTGCATCGGTTTTCTCGATCGGAGTTCCAGTGAAGCCGATGAATGAAGCATTCGGCAACGAATCACGAACGTTTCGTGCGAGCCCGTCGATCAAATCGTACTGGCTACGATGTGCTTCATCAGCAATGACAAGGATGTTGCGGCGATTTGAAAGCGATGGCGCTTTCCCGGTAGTTTCTTCGGGCGCGAACTTCTGCATTGTAGTGAAAACGACGCCGCCGCTCGCTACATTGAGAAGTTCACGGAGGTGTCTAACCGATTCGGCTTGAACCGGCGTTTGCCTAACCATTTCGTGGCAGCGCTGGAATTGGCCGAATAGCTGATCGTCGAGATCGTTTCGGTCAGTGAGAAAAACCAGTGTGGGATTTTCCATCGCCGGGTGCTCAATGATGCAGCCGGCGTAGAAGAGCATCGATAAGCTCTTGCCAGAACCTTGTGTGTGCCAAACAACACCGACGCGACGATCGCCTTCTTTACCGCCTTCCATTTTGCCGGCCCAATAAGTGCCCGGGGTTTCTGCCACACGATCTTTGGCTGTCGCGCGAAGTGTTTCATCAACCGCTGCTTTTACCGCGAAGAACTGATGATAACCGGCAATGATTTTGTTTGCTGTGCCGCGATCGGGATCATCTTCGAAGGCAATGAAGTTCCGGATCAGGTCGAGGAAGCGGTGCTTCTCAAATACGCCACGAACGAGTGTCTCCAATTCAAGCGCAGTAGCCGGCGCATCAAATTCACCTTCGATCGTGCGCCAGACTTTGAACCATTCCTGATTTGCCGTGAGCGAGGCGATGCGCGCTTCGAGTCCGTCGGAGACAACAGTCACTTCGTTGTAATGCATCAACGAAGGAATCTCCTGCTTATAGGTCTGGACCTGGTTGTAGGCGGCGGCGAACCATTTGTCTGTGTCTTCCGGAATCTTTAGTTCGATGATTCCGAGCGGAAGTCCGTTGACGAACACGACGATGTCCAGCCGACGATTGTTCTGGCCTTCAATAACCGTGAATTGATTCACAGCTAGCCAGTCATTTGCGTCGGGATTGTCGAAATCGATTAGTCGCACGTGATCGCCGGCGATGCTTCCATCATCGCGTCGATATTCTACGGATACGCCATCGCGCAGCATGCGATGAAACGCGCGATTGTTGCCGACGAGCGACGGCGCGTCGTGTCGCAGCACCTTGCGCAACGCTTCTTCGCGTGCGTCGCTCGGAATCGTCGGATTTAGTCGCGCGATTGCATCGCGCAACCGGCCCACGAGCACGACATCTGCAAACGAAGTGCGCTCGGTCGCGATTTCTCCGGGCGCTAGATGAGGCGCTTGGGCGGTTGCGTACCTGAGTTCGGTGAACCAGGTCAGCGCCGCGTCTTCGACAACCGTTTCGGTGAGCGAAGACATTCAGCCGCGCTACGCAGCCTCGGGGAGAGACTTACTGAACTGCAGGCGCATCCAGCCCAGCATCACGAGATTTCGAATTGCGCCGGCAACCTCACGCTGTTTTTCCTCTGTCCGCCACCGCTTCTTCCAATCCAAAATATAATCGTAGAGCTCTTTCTCGGTTATCTGCTGTCTGGGTTTGGCCTTTTTCAACTCGCGGCTGGCGAACAGCACCGTCATCACTTCTTCGGCTTGGTCGGTGTTTTTTATCCGACTGAAAAGATCGACCGTCTTATCGATTCGTTTTGCGTTACGCTCGATCACGTCGGCGAATTTTGGTCTATCTCGTTCGTACTGTTCGCCGACGCGAACGGCAGTCATTTTGCCCAACTGCTCTTCGCGCAGCCAGTTTTTATTCGCGAGTTCATGCAGCGCTGATTTGAGTTCCGGTGTGCTCAAGACATGTGCAATCCTCCGACAAATCGTGCGACCAACGGGATTCACGTAAGGTTGCTGACCCAATTCGCGAATTACCTCGACCAACACCACCCATTCGGAATTGAGTTCATCCATACGTCTCATGGCAAGTGACTATACCGTCATTTTCAAGACTGTTCATCCGCGGGCGGCTCTTCGCGAACGACAGCCTCTGGCTCATGCCGCGAAATCTTTTCCGCAATTTCCTCTGCGAATTCAGTCAGGCGATCTTCCCGAACTAACTGTGGATGTCCCGGAATTTTCGCGAGCAAATGCCGCGCGTGTTCGAACGCTTTGCTAGTTCCAGGTTGTCTTGGCTCGCCAAGGAGCAAATGAAGCTTAAACCTTTCGCGGGAATCTTGCAGCGCTGTTCCTCGACCAAGCCAAGTATTGGCCTTTTCTACAATGCTACCTGCATTCATGAGATCGAATGAAACCGGTTCGTAAACGTGCCAGACGGAATTCTGCCATCCGAATTGGAACTCGTATTGATAATCGCGTGCTTCGATTCGCTTCTGCCTCAGCTTTTGTGCTACGTGCCTTCTCTCCAGCGTGGCCTTGAATGGGCGCGCGATCTCATCGTCAGTGCGGCTGGGCAGCTCGGCGTCGCGGACATAACGTTCTACCAGGCGAAAATAGAGGCGGTTTAACGTCTCTTTGATGTCTTCGGTGAATCCGCCGCTGGGTTCCGACCATTGCAGAGAACTATCATCCGGCGGCAGAACGCGCCGCACGATCTCACTTACCGCAGAAACCGGAGGGCGTTCCAATCCATCGCGCAGTTCTTCACTTATCTCTTCAAAGCGATTCGTTAAATAACGAATCAAAGCGCGGTAGTGCGCGTGGTCGATGGCAAGAAAGATCGCGTTCAACCGTTCGTATGACGGAGTGAAACGCGATTCGAGCAGGCGTTGATCGGGCGCATAGACCACGACACCGACATTGGCGAATTCGCCGGTAACGACATCGTGGACGTATCGGAGAGTGACATAGCTGTATGGTGTTTTCATCGTAGGAGGTGTTTCATGAAGTTAACAAAAGTGCTGGATTCCCCGCGGGCCTCGCTCAAGTAGGCGACGATATCTTCGCATAAACTGTTCCCCTCGCGCCAGTCTGCCGGGACGTTGTCCGCATACGTGCCTAATTGCGGGTCGCTAAGATCGCCGAGACGCTCTTCAAAGCTGTCGAGATCGAAGGCGGAACCTCGCAGCGGTGCAAAGAAGATGTGCTTCTCCAGAAACCGAAAACTGCCACTTGCTTGCGCAGCTGTATCCCACGGTCGCGGTACACCGCCGATGATCGGCACCGAAAGAAAAGAGAAAGCCTGGTCGTGATCATACACACCTAGTCGGTCTGATCGAACCCACAAGTTGGGATTCTTCGCTGTGCGATCAGGATTCTGAATTAACGCATCAAAGGCGAAGATCGCTGCCGCTTGATCGCGCTGATGGCCATGCGGCGCGCGACCGGGTGGCCATGTCGTGAAGCTTTGGCCCAAGTGAACGGAGCCAAAGTTCGGACCGACACTCGCTTTTACTGCTCGGGCTGCATCTTTGTCTGCGAGGATCAATTCAAATCCTGCAGGAATATCGACGACTGCGGCCTGTGGCACGTCTATACCCAAATCGTCGGCGAGCATTGCGGATGCTAGCTCCGCGATCTGCGTTTTCTCACTGACCTCACGGCCCCGAAGTTTCACGACCACCTCGAAGATATCGCCCGCAATATCTTCGCAGCCGAGGAGCAATGGTCGATTCCTACCCGTGGCCATTGGTCGAAGAAACTGTGTGGCAGTGAGCCGGAGGACGTTCATCTTCCGGTGCTATCACTCAAGAAAGCCGTGGAAATCTCGAAACCGTTCGAACGACAAGATGCGCGTCTCGGAATCAATTCGTCGTCGCAACGTTTCGCGAATTCGCCGCCGCGAGCTTTGATCGGGATTCACGATTGCCAAAAGGCTAAGAGGGCGCGGTGTGCGCTCCACTGTAAGTAGCGCTTGAATTGGGAGATCAGTTTCGGGGAGCGAATAACCAATGAACACAAGTGCTTCTGCGTTTCTTAGCTCCTGTCGCGCCTTTCTCCAAACCGGCACATACACGCCAGACCTTGTCGGTTTGTTCCATTCAGGTGGAGCGATCTCAAAAGTCAGGTTGCCATTTTGATGCCACCATCGCGTTCGAAGTGCGAGTCTCGGAGGCGTCCGCTCTGGCGGGACGGGAAACCAGTTAAGAGATCCATGTAGTTTCAGAAGCGAAATACTTTTCGCGGGATAAAGGCGAATGCCTTTGGCCGCGGTGCACGACCAATATCGGGTTCCTGCTCCACGCTTGGCTTGAACGTAAACGGGTACTCCGTACCCTTTCTTTGGATTCCATTTGTTACCGCCTTCTTTCCGTAAGGTTTGATCGATTAGCCAGTCATAATTTAGGCTGACGATCGTATCCGCTGACGTTAGACGTTCCACTAAGCGTCTGTGATACTCACAGTCTGGCTCCCGCCCGATTGCCTCGTCCATTAGCGCTGCCAAGACTTGAAGGAAATGGGCACGCATTCTCGCAAAACGGTTAGTTGGAGGCCGCCCTCGGAACCTGTAATCGTCTAGGACATGCGATAGTTGCTCGAGTCTCGTTAAATAACCCTCCATTGTTAGCGAAAAGTTCTGTCCAAACGTGGTAACTACGTCGTTGATCATTTCTTCTATCAGCCAACGTGGTTTCGCAGTACTGAGCTTCTGCGCCTGAGTGAAGAAATCCTTGTCTAATGGGGGAAGCGCGCCACGAGCCTTTTCTACGAAGCTTGCTCCGCGTGTTGCGCCAGCTCCAAGCACTACGACTGTCTTTCCGGAAAAACCGATTCGATCGATCCGCATCAGTTTCCTCCAAGCTTTAATTCTCCACTCAGCAGCTTCGGCAGAAGCGCATCGCGAAGCGCGGCGAGCGTCGCCGACTCGCGAATGTTTCGACTGATCCTGCCAAACGTTACATTAGCTAACGTTGAAAACCGGTCGATAATCTGCGCGGGAGGAATAGTGATCTTCATCTGAAGCGCACTTTCGCTTTTAACGCGTTGATGACTTCCCGTCGTGCCGGTAACAAGCGTCACGTATTCGGATGTAAATGGGCCGCTGGTAAAAAGACAAAACAAGAACTCGCGCGAGATGCCAGACTTTGGCTGCGCGACTAGGAACTCGGTAGAACATACGCCTCGATTATCGTTAGTCAGGTTGGGCAACCAGATACGCGGGATGTATGGGTTTAGCTTTGATAAGAGAACTGTACCACTCGAAACGATAAGCTTCTGGCTCTTGATCGCGTTTCCGAATTCGAGCTTCGGCATACGACCTTCGTCGAATGCCGGAAGGCTGTGGTGAGCAAATAACTCATCGGGAAACTCTGATGGATCCAAAGTCCTACGACTGAAGGTCAGAACGTCTTCGACTTTGCCAACGTGCCAACCTTTCGGAATCGGGCCGAGCTCCGATTCTTCGAACTCGTTAGGGAAGAGAGCGGCGGTGGCGGGGTCGAGGCCCGTGGGCTGGCGGCCGTCGATTTTAGCGCGGACGGGATCGAAATCGACGAACCAGCTTTGGAAGAGCGCCCGCGCGATTGCTTCCAGGGTTACGTTCATACGCCGATTCAACTCGATCTTGTCGTCCAGTGCGCCAAGCACGGCTGCGATGGCTTTTTGCTCGGCAAGTGGTGGAAGCGGAATCTCGAGGCTTTCGATTTGAGACCCACTAATGTTCGCTTGATTAGCGCTGCCGGTTGCAATCGTGACCAACTGCCAAAGCATCTCCTTCCGTGCTACGACGTAAAAGAGATACCGCGAGTCGAGCTTATCGGGCGCTTTGTTTACGAAGCGTCCTACTCGTTGGTTAATTAGGTATCGATCACTTGGACCGATGAAACGAGCGACACGGCCGACAACGGAGTTTGGTGCCTGAGGTCCAGAGCCAGTCATCGAGATAAGAAGATCGCCCGCCTTGCAATAGTAACGTCCCGCTTGCTCCGCCACAGACGGCTCAACGTATGACGGCTCAGTCGTGTCTACCTCCCGCAATCGAACATTCTTTATCTTCAATACGGGAATGCCTGTGACGGTGAAGTCGCTACTCTTGAAAGCGAACCCGCCCTGCACGGATGCAACGGATCCCAACCTACAAGCCGAATACCCATCAGCCATACCCAAGATCGGCTAGACTGGCTTTGATTGATTGTTCGAGTCTTCTTGACTCTGAGAACTGCGCGTCCAGTTCGCTGACCAAGCGCGACATCTTTTCATCGAAAGGTTCGCCTTCGTCTTCTAGTTCTTGAGCGCCGACGTAGCGGCCAGGTGTTAGTATATAACCGTGCTGCGCGATCTCCTCGGTAGTCGCAGACTTACAGAAGCCCGGAAGGTCCGCGTGTTCGCGTACTTCTGAGTGCGGATTGCGGAGAGGATCGTCGGTACCGCGCCAAGCGTGATAGGTCTGCGCGATGCGCTGCGTTTCTTCGTCGCTTAGCTCGCGATGAACGCGATCGACTAAGCGGCCGAGCTTGCGCGCGTCGATGAAGAGTGTGTGGCGCCGGCGATCGCGCCAGCGTGACGCTGGACGCAGTTTTTCTCCATTTGCTCCCGCGGCTTTGTTTTTTCTCAAGAACCAAAGGCAGACCGGGATTTGAGTTGAATAAAAGAGCTGGCCGGGAAGGGCGACCATGCAGTCGACGAGGTCGGCTTCGATGATGACGCGGCGGATTTCGCCTTCGCCGCTTTGATTCGAGGACATGCTGCCATTGGCGAGGACGAAGCCGGCCATGCCGGCGGGCGCAAGGTGATGGATGAAGTGCTGCACCCAGGCGAAGTTGGCGTTGCCGCGCGGCGGAAGGCCGAAGTGCCAGCGCGCATCGTCGTCTTTGCGGAACCAGTCGGAGTCGTTGAAGGGCGGATTGGCGAGGACGAAGTCGGCGCGGAGATCGGGATGGAGATCGCGCCGGAAGGTGTCGGCCTGCTCTTCGCCGAGATCGGCTTCGATGCCGCGGATAGCGAGGTTCATCATGGCGAGGCGGCGGGTGGTGGCGTTGCTCTCCTGACCGTAGATGCTGATGTCGCCGAGCCGGCCGCCGTGGGCTTCAACGAATTTTTCCGATTGCACGAACATGCCGCCGGAACCGCAGCAGGGATCGTAAACGCGGCCTTTGTAGGGAGCGAGCATCTCGACGAGAAGACGCACGACGCTCTGCGGGGTGTAGAACTGCCCACCTTTCTTGCCTTCGGCGCTGGCGAACTGGCTGAGGAAGTATTCGTAGACGCGACCGAGGATGTCTTTCGAACGATTTGCGGCGTCGCCCATTCCAATCGTGCCAATTAGATCGATGAGTTCGCCGAGGCGGTTCTTGTCGAGCGCGGGCCGCGCGTAGTCTTTCGGCAAGATGCCTTTCAGGCGCGGGTTGTCGCGCTCAATCGCGACCATCGCGTCATCGACGATCTTGCCGATCATTGGCTGCTTCGCGCTATTTTGTAAGTACGTCCAACGCGCCGCAGGTGGAACCCAAAATATATTTTCGGCGCGATACTCGTCGGGGTCCTCTAGATTCGCGCCGGCGTATTCGCCTTCGCCTGCGACTAGCTTCGCATGATGTTCTTCGAAAGAATCCGAAATGTATTTGAGGAAGATAAGGCCGAGGACGACGTGCTTGTATTCCGCCGCGTCCATGTTGCTGCGGAGCTTATCCGCAGCGAGCCAAAGCTTGGCTTCAAAGCCGATGTTGGCAGAGTTATTGGAGGCTGAGTTACTCGATTTTCCGCGAGGCATTTGAGGGGCGAATGCTAGTCGAAACTTTTTCCGATGAAAAGCGCGGAAAATAGCAGAAGGAGAAGAAAGGATGAAGTAAGAATTAAGAATCAAGAAGTTCGCCACGGCGAATCCGTCCGTTGGCGGAGAAGAAGGAGGCGGCGAGCGGGTGATCAGTTGGAAGCAGCCGTCTGCGCCGAGGCTTCCGCCGCCGCTGCTAAGGCTCTGGCGTGACCTGCCTTCGTCGGACTACGGCATGGCAAGCAAGACGGCGCGACAGGAGGAGGAAGGAAAAAGAAAAGTGGGAAGTAAGAATCAAGAAGTATAAAAACGTCAGCATCATGAACAATCGACATGATGACATCGCGTCGGCACTGCCGGCAGACCTCGATGCGCTGCCGCGGCTGCACGGGTTTCGGTTGCGCGGGATGCAGATGACGCGGCTCGAAACTTTCATCGATGCCGCGTTTGCGTTCGCGATTTCGATGTTGGTGATCGCCGCGCAGCAGATCCCGGATAACATCCAGGCGCTCCTGGCGGCTTTCAAGAATGTACCGACCTTTGTCTGCTGCATCGCGGTGCTGGGCATCTTCTGGCGGGGCCATTGGTTGTGGAGCCGGCGTTACGGCCTCGAAGATAGCGCCTCGATTTTGATCAGCTGGGCGATGATTGTTACGGTCCTGATCTTAATCTACCCGCTGAAGGCAATCTTCGGAGCGATGTGGTACCTCATTAGCAGCGGCCACGTCGGTCAGCGGTTCTCGCTTCACACCACCGAATCGCAGGCCAGAACGATTTTTGCCATCTACGCGCTCGGGTTAATTGCCATTTCCACTGAAATCCTGCTCCTGAATCTTCGTGCCTGGCAATTGCGCGATCCGTTGCGATTGAATGCACTGGAAAGATTGGTGACGCGCGGCGAGCTGACGGGCTGGAGCGTCCCGGTAAGCGTCGGGATCGTGGCGCTGATCTTTGCGCTTACCTTGCCGACAGAGCAGATCCAATGGAGTGGCTGGGTTTATTTCTCGATGATCATCCTGGTGCCGCTACATGATTTCTTCCACGAGCGCAGGCTGAAAGCGGTACAAGATGGGAGCTAGACAGAGGACGCAGGACAGAAGACAGAGGACAGAGGACAGAGGACAGAGGACAGAGGACAGAGGACAGCCGCCTTCACTGATTACGGCGAGCCAAGGAGGTCGGAAGCGCAGTCGCGGAGATCCTAGATTCAGCTCTGAGCTTTCGCTCCCAGTGGAATGTGATTCGTGACAAGCTCGCGCAAGTTCAGCTTTTGACTCGCATGGTCGATGTCGATCCCAACTAAATTTCCTTCAGCGTCGTAGTCCAACACCACTCCTTCAGAAACTTCCTGGCTCTCGGTGCTCTGCTTGTGAGAGAGATCGATGTAAAGGGAATCGGTATCTGGGAAATAATTCAGTTTCATGGCCTAAATCTCCGATCGAGGAATGCGTTGTGTATCGTCAGTTTATCGGAAAGCGTGATCACTCGCAAGAAACGTCCGCCAAGCTCGTCCACTCCGCCCCAAAAACGATAACGATCGTTCTCTTGCAACTCTGCACGAATGGGCGGGCGAGCGACTCGAATGCACACGTCTTTGGTCAGGTACGGTCGCTTGCGCATAACCTGATTCTCAAAATATGGCGTGAACTGATAGTCAGGCACGCGTCGAGTATGAAGAGAGCAAAGTCAGAACGAAGAACGATTACGCAAGGGAGAAGGAAGAAGGATGAAGTAAGATGTTCGCCACGGCGAATCCGTCCGGTGGCGGATTTGATGTCAGATGTTTGACGTTTGATGTGAAGGCCAGCAAAACCGAAATCGAAAGCGCAGTTAAGAATTCGGAATTAAGGGCTCTTGAAAGCCGATT
>WNFP01005969.1_pt1 | contig 17589 bp, 17 predicted proteins | sample 5400201 | NCBI WGS metagenome assembly WNFP01 (sample SAMN13153355, study PRJNA577476) | soil metagenome | isolation source: 115 cm saprolite under Madrone tree | place: USA:California | collected 2016-06-14 | reverse complement strand
CGTTGGCTTGGCGGCGTTTGTACCGAGCTGCTCGATGTATGCCGCGATAGCAATCGGTTCGATGTCATCGAGACTAAGGCGGTGATCGTCGCACCAATCGAAGAATTGCTTTACCGCCCGCGCATACGCCATCCGAGTATTACGATTCCGGATGGTCGCGGTAAAAAACTCTATGAAGCGCCGGGTCGCGCGCTCGCCATGGGCGAGGATCGCCGCCGGCAGCGCGTCCATACCAGCGCGCACCAGCGCCGGGGTCGGCGCAATCTCGTTGCTAAGAAGGATCGGTTCTTCTTTGGCCATCGCCCCCTGCCCTCAACCAACGCAACATTTTATACAGCATAAAGGAGGTTATGCAGTATAAAAAGCCGAACAAGGTCGATCTTCAGCTATCGAATTCCGCGATGGAGCCGATCAATCACCGGCGGATTGAAGAGCATGGCAGTTAGCCTTCAGGCGCAATCCATAGCGTAGGTGGCGCGTTGTTAAGTGCCTTTCGCAGATCTCTCCAATTGGGCAAATGCCGGTCCATTAAACCCACAAACCGATCATTGTGGTGACGCTCGATTAGATGAACCATTTCATGCACCACAACGTACTCCAGAAGTTCCGGCGACTTCTTGGCGAGTTCGGTATTGAGACGAATTCTACGCGTGCGCGGTGTACAGCTGCCCCATCTGGTCTTCATCCGCCGCACAAAGAACCGCTCAACTTTCGCTGCCATTGCCATTTCCCACTTCGCGATCAGTGGCGGCACAGCCTCCGTGACCTTGGCGCGATACCATTCCTCCATGATGGCCTGCTTCTTCCTGGCAGGGGTCGCTGGGCGTAGACGAAGGAACATCTGATCATGGGTCAAATCGATTGACGGCGCTTGGTAGACCTCGATCAATTTAAGCAGATAGGGTTTTCCCCACACATAGTGGCTCTCGCTGTCCCGGTACTCGCGCGGCGTCTCGCGTTCCGGGCGCCGGAGTTTAAGTTGTTGACGCTTGATCCAGTCGAGTTTTGACAAGGCGAACGCCCGAATCGCGTCCGGGCTCATGCGCAATGGAGCCGAAATCCTTACTTCGCCCGCTGGAGGACCGACCCTGAGATGGAGGTTCTTGATATCCTTGAACACTACGTCCGCAGCGATATCGCCTAACTTGAGTTGTAAAACTGTCGGCATCGGTCGAGGAATAGCCTACTCCAAAAACTCATCGATATCCGGGATACGGGTGAAGGCGATCTTACTGCCGGAGAAAGACCGGCCGTCCGACGGCGTCATGCCAATGAGGACGCTGTCGCGCCCAAAGCGGTGATTGATCTTATCCATAGCTCGGGACAATTTCTCCGATTTACCGCGTGCTTCTAGATCAGAGTCTGGCGGGCTCGCGAACAGCTCCGCTTGCAGATTGGTTGCCGCGACCAGATCTGAAAGCGTGACCGATACTTTTCTGATCCTCATACCAGGGGTTGGTTTAATCGCCCGCGTCCAGAGTCTGTTCAGGAGATCCAGAAAGGTTTTATTATCCTTCGCCCGGTAAACGCGCTCCTCGGCGTGGACGCGCGTATTGTTTTCCAGCCGGGCCGAAAACGACATGGCGCCTGCATAATAGTCCATCCGACGTAGTCGGCTCGCCGCCTTCAGCGTCAAGCGCCGCGCCACATCCTTGGCCTTGATCCGATCGCGCAGTTCCGGTGCCATGACATGGCTGTGCCCGATACTGCGCCGGACGGTAATCTCCTCCGGCAATTCCATGCCGCGCATCAGATACCACACCTTCTCGCCCCAGATACTGCCCCAAATTTTGCGTGTTTGATGAGGATCGAGGGCGAACAGACCCGGCAGATCGGTAATGCCCGCCAGCTTGATGCGATGCTCGATATTGGCCCCAATGCCGGGCAGATCGCGCAGTTTCAGGCTGAATAGTCTTTGCGGCAAATCCGCCGCATTTAGTACCACCAGACCATCAGGCTTTTCTAACTCGGTGCCGACTTTGGCGAGATAGCGGTTCGGCGCAATACCGATGGAGCAACGCAGATAGGCGCCGATGTTGTTCGCGATTCCATTCTTAATCGCCCGGGCGATCGCGGTTGAACGCTCGAGCGAGTTTTCATTATCCATCAGGCGGCAGGCCACCTCGTCGATGGAGCAAACTGCCATAACCGGAATATGCCGCGCGATCTCCTCGATCAGGCGGTGATGAAACTCGACGTAACATTCGTGGCGGGCCAAGACGCAGACCAGATCAGGGCATAAGCGTTTGGCCTCATGTATTCTTGTGCCGGTTTTTATCCCGAAGGCTTTAGCCTCATAGCTCGCCGCAATGGCACTCGTGGAATCAGTTTCGACCGCGACCACCGCTATCGGTTTGCCGCGCAGCTCGGGCCGCAGCTGCTGTTCAACGCTTGCAAAATAGCTGTTGAAATCGACATACAGCCAGCGCAAGGCCAGCGCGGGAATGGGGTAACTCCTGAGGGACACGCATCATTATACGATGGCGCATGTCAGCCGTCTCTACCGAACCCAATTGGGAATTCACCTTGCAGGAGGCTCGGCTGAATGGTGGCAGTGTCGAGCCTCTCGACTATCAGGAGCTCCAGGATTGGTCCTACACCGGCAAACGGCTTGTCCCCCTCAAGGGCTATTCTGACATCGTCTGGGAACGCCCGAAATCACGCAAGCGCCCGCGTGAGGTCGATCATCCTGAGCTTTTCTACCGACGCATTCGGTCCGCACGTGCAAGCGTTCAGTGAAGGCAAGCCATCAGCCGGACAGCGCCTGGGCGAGAAAAGGCAAGCTCTCGTCCATCCGGTAATCGACACCGGTGTGGTTGTCGGAGAACTCCTCATAGCGATGCGCAATGCCAAGCTCGTTCAGCCGCCGCACGAACCTACGAGCGCCGTAGAGCAGGTTGAACTGATCCTTCTCGCCGCAGTCGATGTAAAGTGCCTTCAGCCTGCGGAGATTGCTCGCCTGGGTTCCGATCGCAACCACAGGGTCTTGCCGCAACCAGTTCGCCCAGCGTTCCTCGATAACCTCGCAGGTGTCGAACGTGACCGGCAGCCGGATGCCAAAGAACTGCGCAGGATCGGGATCGTAGCTGGCCGCCATCGCTAGCACGTTGACTACCTGGCCGGAACCATCCGGATGCTTTTGGGCTTCTTCGAGCTGCCGCCACCAGCGCTCGATGGAATTCCCAGCGCCGGCGAGCGCGCGCAGGACTGCTGGCATTTCGGGCAGATAGCATAACTCGAAGCCCATATCGCCGGAGTGACAGGCCGCGGCCGACCATGTCGGAGTGGCGCAGCGCGTGTGTGACCGCGCCATATCCGCCAGAGCTCTTGCCGAATACGCCGCGGCGCCCGCTACCGCCGCATTTGAAGCGCTGCTCAATCGCCGGCAGCATTTCAAGTAGCAGGAAATCCTCCCAGGCACCCATCGAAGCTGAGTTGATGTATTGGTTGCCACCGAGCCGGGTGAAGCAATCGGGGAAGGCGACGACGACAGGTGACATGCGCTGTTCCCCGATCAGCCGGTCGAGTCGCTCCGGCACGTTTTCGCGGAAGCCGACCCAATTCGTATGGGATAGGCCACTGCTTGTGAAGCCGACGAGATCCACAAGCAGGGGCAAGCCCTGTCCGTCATGCCCAGCCGGGACGTATACATCCACGGCGCGCACCCACGAATCACCCAACATATTATTCTTGAGGGCCTGGCTCTTGATTGTGACTCGGCTGATGGAACCCCTCGACCCGAAGAACCTGCGCATGCGCCTACTCTTGGCTTCTGCTGATATTAATCCGCATGATGAGGCCGGGAAGCAGTCACGTTAACGCTGAATGAGGTATGGCTGCTCGTACATTTAATTCCCTTTCGGCCTTGAACCAGTCGGCCAGATCGTCGCCATGCGCACCGCCGCGCGCGAGGAAAACCTCGTAGGCGCGGAACTCGATTTGTGCACGGATCGATGCTTCGCTCGCAGGAGCCATCGTCGGGTGACCGTTGGAGCCGAATCCCACCGCGTCGGCTGGCGCGACGCTGCCAATCTCGGATTTCGACGCGTCCTTCCGTTTGGACGGTGTTCTGGTTGTAGTTGTATTCTTGCGCGGAGCCATCACCTGACCTCCTCCACCTAATATCCTTCGCTCATCGGCCGCAGGCCTGTACACAATTAGTTGGCCATCTAGTCCGTTGTGATTCAAGTAACCCCAGCTCAATTTTCCGGCTGGAGCGCTACCACGTTTTGCCGACCATGTAATTGGCGTGGCGCCAAATGCAAAGCTTTAGCACTCTCCCCTACCCTTCACTCCTTTGGGTCCGTCCGCAATTCGTTGTCAAGCATAAAGCACATTATGTGCTATAAAATGCGCTGGGCGGCAAAATAGGGCTGTACCGGCGCCTCCACCGTTGAGATCATCCCTGCGACTACGTCTGAAGAGAGCCGCAGGCGCGACGGCTTACGCAGGAAGTTCATCGTGATCAGTGGCCCGCACTGCGACTAGCGCGGATCGCGAACCGCCGAAGCGATCGCGCTTAACGCCTCCGTCAAACGGGCGCGAAGCTGGTTCCAAGTATCTGGCCAGGTTGCATCCGGGTAGAAGCGAATGTCCAGGCTCGTCTGGGCCTTGATGCGACTCTCACGAGCTTTAAACCCGCCATGCGCCGTGCCGGAGCGTAGACTATTGGCATCCCGAAGGGTTCGAACCCCTTCAAGGGCGCGCGTTTGATGAGCATCATCGGCGACGTGGTTTTTTAGTGCCGCCTGTAATCGGTTCAGACTGCCTTGGGCTGCTCACCTTCGCCTCCATCCAGCAATGAGTCTGAAATCGATAGAGCACTCAGCACATCACCGAGGGCAATTACTCGATCGCCGAAATCCTGGTCGGTCGCACAGTCGCGCTCAAGCGCGGCGATGCTCGTCGCGCTCGCGAGGCCGACAAGTGCCTGCGACTTTCCGAACCGCAGGCGCCAAGCGGTATCGAGGAAATCGAGTGCGCGCGTCAATGACGGGACGACATAGCTTGGCGGCCTGTCCTCCTCCCGCGGAAGGACTAGGTACTCCCAGCAAATATGACCGCCCGCGCGGCATAGGGACGCTTCTTTAACGGCCGTCTGGTTTCTTCCGCACTTGCCATCACACAGCGCGCGCGTCGTTAGTGTCAATTTCTGTGGGGGGTCAGAGATGCATTTCCGCAGCGGTGACGGCGCGCACCGGTTCGCCGTCGCGGGCAGTCTGGCCCACGTTGACCGCGACCCAATCGTCGCCTGCGACACCCTGCATAATCTGGACGTTGACGCCGTCGTCGTAGCCGAGCTTAACCTGCGCGAGCTTTATATGTTTGTTGCGGACAATTGGCACATACGACTTGCCGTCCTGAAACACTACAGCGTCGTCAGGAACCATCGGGAGACCCGCAGGTGTGGCCACCTGCAGGCTGAGCTGCGCGTACATGCCTGGCAGCAGCGTGCCATCACGGTTGGACAGATCGACCTCGACCAGCATCGTGCGCGTGTCGCTATCAAGCGCGCCCGGATGGCGCGTAATCGTGCCCTCAAAGGTCCGCTCAGGATATTCTGTGACGCTCACAGCCGCAGGCGCGCCATCGCGGATAAAGGCCGCAGCGCTTTGCGGTACGTTGGCATAGACGCGCAGCGGGGTTACCATCGCCAAGTCAAGAAGCGGAGCGGTGACACTGGAGGGAGAGGTCGATTGTTCGATTAGCGCGCCCAGGTCAACGTGACGCGCGGTCACGATGCCGTCGAAGGGGGCGCGAATTTCTTTATACGCCTGCATTGATACTAGTTGGTTGAGATTTTCCTTGGCTTCGAGCATCTGCGCGTGGGACTGGTCGGCTTCCTGTGGCGCCAACACCGCCAAGCCGAGCAGCGATTGATTGCGTTTGTCGGTAATCTCGGTGAAGTTGTAGTTCGCGCGGGCGTTCGCCGTCTGATGGTCAAGTTCGGGCGAATCCAGCAGCGCAAGTAACTGCCCCCTCTTCACACGGTCGCCCTTATCCACATAGATAGCCTTCAGGTAGCCTGCGATCTTTGCGTGTACTTGAGTCTCGATGAAACCGTGAATGGCGCCGGGCAACTCCAGCGTACGGCTGCGCGGCGCTCGAATTACAGGTCTGACCAGCACCCGCGGCCCCGCCTCCAGTTCTTCCTCGAGTTCTTGGGTCTGGTGGCTCAAGCGTAAGTGTTGCGCCCGCACCAGCCCAGCGGTGAGAGTCACAGCCACACCCACAGCCACGATAGAGCCAATGAAGAAAAGCCAACCCGGCTTCTTATACGCATAGGTCTTCGGATCGTCTTCCATCGTCTAACCTTCGCCGGTCCCGCGTCCGGCCTGCGGGACCGCAGCAATTTCGGCGTCGCGCTGATGCACGCCTATGACATTTCGGCTGAACATCGAATAAACTGCCGGCACCACGAACAAGGTCATTAACGTCGCCATTATCAGGCCGCCAATGACGGCTCGTCCGAGCGGCGCGTTCTGCTCACCACCTTCGCCGATGGCCAGTGCCATCGGCAGCATGCCCAAGATCATCGCCAGAGCCGTCATGATGACCGGCCGCAGCCGGGTCCGCGCCGCTTCGATCGCCGCCATCGCCGAGCTGTAGCCCTGCTCCCGCAACTCGTTGGCGAAAATCAACACCAGGTTGCCATTGGCAACGCCGACGCCGACCGCCATAATCCCGCCCATCAGCGACTCGACGTTGATCGTGGTATGCGTGAGCACGAGCATCCACAGCACGCCCGCGAGCGCACCCGGCACCGCGAGCATGATGATGAATGGTTCGAGCCACGACTGGAAATTCGCCACCATGAGCAGATAGACCAAAATCACTGCCAGCAGGAGACCCTGTTCGAGCGATGAGAACGACTCCTGCATGGATTGGCTCTGGCCACGGATATTGATGCGCATTCCGGCTGGAAGCTGACCGAGTCGATTAATTACGCGCTGCACTGCCGCCGAAGCGCTGCCAAGGTCACGCCCTTCAACTCCGCAGTTCACGTCGATTATTCGCTGAACGTTGTAATGGTTCAGCACCGCGGGCCCCACGTCCCGACGGAACGTCGCGATGTTCGATAGCAGCTGGGGTATGTGCGCGACATGGTCGGTACTCGGCACGGTAATCGGCGTGTCGCCAATAGCTTGTATCGAGTCGATCATGTGCTGCGGCACCTGCTCGAGCACGCTGTAGTTGACCCCGTTTTTGGGATCAAGCCACCAACTTGGAGCCAGAATTGTATTGGTGCTGAGCGAAGTGAGCAGGTCGGCCGCTACCATACGCTGATCGATACCAAGTTGAACTGCCTTGGTCCGGTCAACGTTTATCTTAATCGTCGGATAATCGAGAATCTGCTGGATACGCAAGTCAGTAAGGCCCGGAACGGAAGCCAGCGTGGGTTCAAGCCGGCGTGCGACGTGGTAGTCGTCATCAAGGCTGTTACCGGAAATCTGGACGTCAATCGGCGCCGACAGGCCGAAGCTGAGGACTTGACTGACAATGTCGGCAGCCTGGAAATAGATTTCAACGTTAGGATATTGTCGCGCGACCGACTCGCGGATTTGTTGCCGATAACTTGCGGTCGGATGGTGCTTTGGCTTGAGCGCGATCGACACATCGGCGTCCTGCGGACCGACGCTGTCGTTCTGGTAGAAGGCCAGTAAAAAGGCAAATGGCGGCACTCCGATGTTGTCACTGATGCCGTCGATCTCATCGCGCGGAATGATCTGGCGTACCGCGCGTTCGACATTGTCTACCACCCGTTCCGTCTGTTCCAGGCGCGTACCGGCCGGCGTCCGTACATGTATTTTCATCATCCCGGTATCGACCTCGGGAAAGAAATCTTCCCCGACCACGGCCAGCAGGTAGAAGGAGGAGCCGACGAAAATCGATACGCAGATCAGCGCAAAGGTGCGCTTCGCAATAAATTTACCCAGCAGATCGCGGTAGCGATTCCTGAACCGTTCAAAGCCGGCATCAAACTTTCTTACAAACCTGGACCAACGGCTGTTTCCCGTGTGCTCGTCATGCGTCGACGGCATCAGGTATCTCGCCATCGCCGGCACCAGCGTGCGCGATAGCAGGTAAGACGTTAGCATCGAGAAGACCACCGCCATCGCAAGCGGCGTGAAGAGAAAGCGTGCGACGCCGGACAGAAGCACCACCGGGAAGAACACGATACAAATTGCAAGCGTCCCGACAAAGGCAGGTCCCGCGATCTGACTGGCGCCATCGAGAATTGCAACCAGAAGCGGTTTTCCCATCGCATGATTGCGATAAATGTTCTCGACTTCGACGGTGGCGTCGTCAACCAGCATCCCTACCGCGAGCGCGAGACCGCCCAGCGTCATGATATTGATCGTCTGGCCCGCCAGCTTTAGGCCGATGATCGCCGTGAGGATCGAAAGGGGTATCGACAGAACGACGATCAGCATGCTGCGGGCCGAACCAAGAAAGATCAGCACCATCAGCGCCACCAACCCTGCCGCAATCACTGCTTCGCGCACCACTCCCCACAGTGCGGCGCGTACGAACACCGATTGATCGAATGCGAGGCTAAGCGTCACCCCCTTGGGGGCAGTTTCACGAATGAGCGGCAGCATCCCACGGACCTGATCTACCACGCTCAGGGTCGAAGCTGCGAAATGCTTGAATATCGGGAGATAGGTCGAGCGCTTGCCGTCAATGCGTACGATCTGGGTTTGCACCGAATGGGTATCTGTGACCGGCGCAACGTCGCCAAGAAAAACCGTCGCGCCGTTCACCACCCTTACCGGTAGGTTATTGAAAGCATCGATCCGGTCGGGGCTGCCGTTGAGTTCGACCCGGTATTCATAGTTCCCAATCTTCGCGGAACCCGCCGGAATGATGACGTTCATCGAATTGACGGCGGCGGTCACATCCTGAGCCGACAACCCGGCCGCATACATCTGGGAGGGATTCAGGTTCACCATCATCGCCCGCAGGCGCCCGCCAAACGGCAGCGGAATCGAAATGCCCTGGATACTCGAAAGGCGTAGGCGCATGAAATTCGCGCCGTAATCGAACAATTGCTGTTCCGAGAGAGAATCGCTGTAAACGTTGAGGTTGGCGACTGGAACGTTGGTCGCGTTGTAACTGACGATCGCTGGGGGCGTCGTCCCAGGTGGTAGAACCCCCAACCCCGCCACAGACACAGCGGTCATCTGGGCGATACCGCCCGCCACAGTTTCCCCAGGATGGAAGTAGACCCGGATTACCCCAGCCCCCGCCATGGATGTCGACTCCATGTGATCGATATCGTTGACGATACTGGTTAGCGCCCGCTCAGTAATAACCACTATCCGGCGTTCCATATCGACCGCCGAAAGCCCCGGGTAATTCCAAATCATTACAACCACTGGGATATCGATCGCCGGAAAGATGTCGGCGTTCATCCGACTGAAAGACAATGCCCCTAACACCAGCATCAGGAGCGCCATTACGGCGATCGAAAGTGGACGCCGGAGCGCAAGACGCACGATCCACATGAAGCCAATTCTCCTTAGACGCAGGCCGAGTACGGCTCCCTTGCCTTACGAACGTTGTCGCCCCCGGCAGTGAACTTGTATATGCAACCATCGGGCCAAACAATTCCGGTGGGTTTAAAATTTTTCGGTGGATGGGCGGATATCAAACTCGTGCATCCAAGTGTCACGCGGTTGGGCGGCGGCTTGTGCAACAACACGAGCTATAGCGCGCGGATCGAGCCTACCAGGATTCACTTCGCGGTGTTCCCCGAGTGGCACATTGTCGATACTCCCATCGATAATGACATGAAAGACATGAATACCCTTTGGACCGAATTCACGTGCGTTGCATTGCGCTAAGGCGCGCAACGCGAATTTGCCGGTGGCAAATGCCGTGGATTTTGCATAGCCCTTCACTGAACTGGTGGCGCCGACGTAAGCGACCGTTCCTCCTCCGTGCGCGAGCATATCGGGAATAGCTTCTTTGGCGCAGAGGAACGGGCCGAACGCCTGGCCGTGAAGGTTCTTGAGAAAATCTTGCGGAGTGATGTCTAGAAAGGAACCGCGTCTAACGCCCCCGCCGGCATTGCAAATCAGTAGATTCACCGGCCCCAGTTCATTGCGCACACGAACGAAGATTTTCTTGACCTGCTCTTGATCTGTAATGTCAGCTGTCCAAAAGACGGAACGCTCAGCCGTTGCGCCTAAGCCCACCCGGATTTGTTCTAGGGAATCGGCATTGCGCGCCAGCGCCACCACACGGTAGCCTTGCTGCGCGAAGGTTTCGACAAACCGCGCGCCTATGCCTGGACCGACCCCGGCAATGATCGCTACTTTATCATTCGCCATTTTCAATCTTCCTTTTAGATCTCTTGAGAGTGGTCATTGCCGAGCCCTTCCATTGCGAACTGGATACGCAATCGTATCATTGCTGTTTCCGCGCTCCCTTCTATGCCGATCACCCATGCCTCTGCTTGGGCGAATTTTGTGAATATCTAAACCGACGAATCGGTATGATATTTGACGCAACACTATTACTTTGGTCGGCTCGATCCCAGAACACTCCACGGCGATGAGACGGGAGCCAGACTCTGGGTGTCAATGAGGAGTCTTCTCTTTCTGGTACCTAGTCTGCCGCGTCTGCGAGAGCTTGAACTGCAGCTATTTGCGAATTTAACGCTTTTTGACCGCGATCAAGACCTAAAACAAGTATGGCGGCCACGACGCACAAAACGCCGCCGCTGATGAACGCGAAGAGATAACTGCCGTACGCGGTACGTACGATGCCAGCGGCGAGAGCCGCCACCCCACCGCCCACTTGATGTCCGGCGACGAGCCATCCCCAAATCACACCACCGTCCTCAGTACCAAAATGTTCCATTATCAGACGCACAGTTGGAGGTACTGTCGCGATCCAGTCTAATCCGTAAAAGACTGCAAATAGCGGTAATCCATAGAAGGACTTATCCATCGCATATGGTAGGTAAATCAGCGAGATGCCCCGCAGTCCATAGTACCAAAATAAGAGGTAACGGTTATCCCATCGGTCCGACAGCCAACCCGATAGGGTGGTGCCAATTAGATCGAACACGCCCATCATCGCGAGCAGTCCTGCTGCTCGTACTTCGGGTATGCCGTGGTCCATACACATAGGAACCAGGTGAATCCCAACAAGTCCCGACGTGGATGCCCCGCAGACAAGAAAGCTCGCAAAGAGCAACCAGAATTGGTGTGAATGAGACGCTTTGACAAGGCATCTGAAGGCGGTTGCCACGGGACTTCGCGGAACCCCCGAGATAATCATCGCGGTCGGCGACACTTGGCCAAACGGAAGCAGACCAATATCCTCGGGGCGATTACGAACGAAAATTATGACTGGCGTCACCACCAATAGTATGGCGCCTGCGATCATCAGGACGCCCGTCTGCCATCCGTGGTTGACGATCACGGAAGCCATCAGAGGAAGGAACAGCAGCTGCCCCGTCGCGCTACTCGCCGTCAGCAGGCCCATGACAAGTCCTTGGCGTTCTTTGAACCACCGATTGACGACAAGCGCTCCCATCGTCATGCCGATCATTCCGGTCCCACACCCCACAACAACGCCCCACAATAGGATGAGTTGCCAAGGCGCCCACACAAGAGTGGTTAGTGCGATGGCAATCGAGGTAATGATCAACGCAAGAACTATCGTGAAACGGATACCGAAGCGCTCCATGAATGCAGCTGCGAAGGGGCCAATCAAGCCATACAGCACTATTCTCAAAGAAACTGCCGAGGATATGGTAGCGCGGCTCCATCCGAACCATTTCTCGAGCGGCACAATCAGCACGCCGGCTGAGGAGCCAGCACCAGCCGCGACCAGCATCGTAAGAAACGCGAGTAAGGCTACGGTCCAGCCGTAGTGAATGCGTGATTTAGGCAACCTCTCCTCCTACACGACGTTGCATGCGTGGCATCACTTCTCGAACACGGATCGTTGAGTCTTCTCTCGGCCGAATTTTGAACCAGATCGCGTACAGCGCAGGCAGAAAGACCAGCGTCAGTATCGTGCCTGCAGCAGTGCCGCCAATCAGAGTATAGGCCATAGGTCCCCAGAACGCCGAAAAGGTCAGCAGGATAAAGGCCAGGACCGCCGCGAGAGCGGTGAGCGCGACGGGGCGTGCACGCTGTACGGTGACCTCGACCACGGCATGGTAGGGATCCCGTTCGCGGGCCGATCGGCATGATGTAATACCCGGCAACGTGATACTCAGCGCCAGAACTAACTTGAATACCGGCCAGCGTGGACCACGTATATCCCTGTGCAACCTGGTTTCCGGTTCCAACGCAGCATCTGATTCCTATGCCTGAGAAGAGGTCCTTCGGCCTGACGGCATTCTCTTTCGCGCCGCGGCCGAAACCCTCTTGCAAATCGGCTTTGTATATGCAACCACCGGGCCAAACAATAGGCACTCGTTATCCCTTCACTCTCTCCACGACGGTAGTGAGCGCCGCGAGTCCCTTAGCTCCCAGTCGCCGGGTGGCTTCTTGTTGCGCCTTCCGCCATAGGGGGTAGGCGGTCCGTAAAAACTGCACACCTTCGCGGGTCAGCGAAATCTCTTGCCCTCGCCCATCACCGCGGTCGACGACAGAAATCCAACCTCGTCGTCGCATGCGCTGCAAGTTCCGGCTCGCCGTTGACTTATCCATCATCAGTATTCGGCAAAGGTCGGTGGCCGCCACGGCGCCTTGGTGGCTTAGCACCGCAAGGACACTGAACTGCGAGAGTTTCAAATCTAACGGGGCGAACGCCTCGCCATAAATTGAGCTGACTACCCGGCTCAGCATTCGGACCCGGCCGCCCACACAATTAGAACCAAGGTCCAACGGCAGTTCCCAAACTGGCTTTTTCTTGGGCAGATGTTTCATCTGTAGGTTGTATATACCACCAGAACTCGGGTCATGTCTATCATCGATTTATCGCGGAGCCCCCTGAGCAACGGCGAATTGCCTGGTCGGAGCTGTACAAACGACCGAAAAACCCGGGTAGTGGCGAGAACGATCAGGATTTTAGCCCGCCCCACGCCCTCGTTGCTCAGCGGGTGTGGTGATGTCCTGGCGCATCACTCGTACATCACCAACACGACCAGGGCGACCGCTGCCAGAAGGAGCGCGTACTCGGTCATCGTTTGGCCCTTCGTGAGGCCCAGTGCCCGCTCACTGGTTTGGCGCAGCGCTAGTCCCATTCTGTGAACCGGCACTAGGCGGAGCGCAACGGAGCCGAGCAAAGGAGTCTGCGACGTGCGCCAAGAGAAGGATGGGGTCACGAAAAAACGAAGGACCAGGGGAAATGTCCGAATCCAGGGTTACAAAACGACAGCAAATGCTTGTTCAGGTACAGGTGCCATGATTACAAGACCGCCAGTGAGCATTAGCCGCGGCCGCGTGAAGCACGCGGGGCCCTTCAGTCCGGGGAAATTGCGGCTATGCAACCTTCTGGAAGTCCACCGCATCCTGCTCAGCGCAATTCTGCCGCGTGCCTCTCGATTCGAGTGCATCCGTCCGCGCCGGTACTCTGCGCCACACGTATCAATACACGAGACTCAATAGCGCAGTGATCGCCAGCCCCAGAATTAAGGTTGTGATCGAAGGAATTATCATATCCCCGGCCCTCCTCCAGATCTCCGCTTTCGATCGAATCACCAAAGTAACGCATCGACTGTGCCATCGTGACCTTGTTGCAAGGCTTGCGAAACGCGAATTTGATGCGAAACTGCAGAGTTCAAATGGCTTAATTACCGTTCAACGCCAGCACCAAGTCGCGAACGACTTCGGCGCCCGTCGGATCGGCTTTGTTCAGTTTTTCAAATTCGAGTATGCGAACCGCAAACGCCTTTCCGCCGGGCGGGGACGGGGCGACGCATCTGATGGCGTCGCCCCGCCGAACTTCGCCGAGTGGCGAGTTCACTTGCCGCTCCTAGGACTGCCGACTCGGCGGCTACCGCATAAGCATCATGAGGCCAGTGGGCGTCGTGTACCTGACGAGGTCCCAATAGTCCCGCGGAAAATCATGGTTGGCGAGAACCGTGTTGGAGCAATGCGACGAAGTGACGCAGGGAAATTCCGGAATGAACGCACAATAAAACCGGCTGCGCCTCAGAACCAAGCGCAGCCGGTTGTCTGAATGAGCGACCTACGCTTTTCTCAGCACCAACGCAGAGAGCAGCTTAGCGCATTACCATCGAGAGTCCCGCCGGTGTCCCGTATCTGGTGAAATCCCGGTAGCGCTCTGGCATCTCCTTGTCCCAAAGTATTTTGAGCCCGGCCGGGTTGGCGGTCGTGCCATAAGTCGCGTGGTCGTTTTGCACATCCCAGAGCCCGGAGGCTACCCCGCCCATCCACTCCTGCTCGCCATAGTTGTCGAAATTCTTCGTGGCCGTATTAAACACAAAGACCTTCCACAGCTGCAGTTGGGCGTCATAAATGTCCTCGGCCAAGCTGGTATAGTATTGCTTGTCAATGTAGTCGACGCGGCTGCCATAACAATAGCCTGTGGCGAACTCCGGGACACGGCGGATGTCAACCACGTACGCGTCGCGCGTCTCCCAGTCGCCCCACGAGGGCTTGGGCCAGCCGAGCATTCCGTCCCAGTTGGCTAACGAGGCGGGTAGCTTGGGGTCCATCGTGACCAGGGTAAGCAGCTTCATGTCGCGGAGCCATTTGCCCATAAACTTACCCACGCCGCCGTTCCATCCGTATCGTTGATCGTCTTTGATTTGGTCGGTGCCGAAAAGCGGCGAGCAGCGGGCGGATGCGGATAGGCGCAACGAGCGGCGCAGGGACGGCACGAAGACATAGTCATCTTCCTCTCTAAGATTGTCCTGGTAGAAAATCGTGAGCACGGTGGTGTACTTGGACTGCTCCGGCGTCTGCTGCATGATCCACTGGGTATACCAGGAGCCGACCGCCTGGGGATTCACCGCCGGGATACCCTGATCACTCTCCCAATTGTAGGCGGTTTGGATGTAGGTCCAGTCCAAGAACGACGGCGCTGAGTTGCCAAAGCGGTCCCTGGTAAAGAGGGTCGGTGTGTAGCCCATGTCTGTGAATTGGCCCCACTGGTAGCCCTGCATTTTGTAAGTGACATTGGCGGCAATCTTGGTGCCCTTGTCGGGCTCGCTCGGATTGGGAAACGGTAAACCCGCCACGTAATTCTCTAACCTGTACAGACCGTCGGGCTGCTTCACCAGCCGGGTCTGCCCACCGTATTTCTCGGTCGCCTCCACGTAGGGCTTGGGCAAGGTCCAGCGATGCTCCTGGCCGACGTGGATCTCCACGTCCTCAGGCATCTTCCAGAACAGATCGCCCTGCCAGAAGCGTTGTTCCCCGTACGTGAAGCAGTCCTTGTACTGCGTCCAGTTTTGTTTGGTAATTACCGTGCCTGGCTTGACACTGCAGTCGGCTAATGCCGCCGCAGGCGCCAAGAATCCCAAGCAGATTGCGAGCAGCAACCCCAAGCGCGTCGAACTAGCCATAAGTCTCGTGCCTCCTGTTTCGAAAAGTTACGATTTGCAAGAGCCGTAGCCCTCAATTCCAACATCCGGTCCCTGGGGACGCTCCTTCAGGCACCGACTTGCGATCTGACGCTGGAGCGTCCTCACGCGTTGATTTCCAAGCACCTCCTTCCTTTCCCAAGTCGTGTCCTATCGATCGAGCTATGTATATACAACTCAGTTGCTTTGTTTCTGGTTCCCGTGTTTATGCAACCCTTGCCGCCATCTATTCCTTCACCTTCTCCTCCGTCGGTCTCGGACTCGGCATCGACGCTTCAGCTTTGGGCGAGCGCGACGTGACCAAGACCGGTGACTCCGCGAATTTGAGCAACTCCAGGCGGGCTATTTCCGTTTCCGAACCGAAGAACCCGCTCTTCATCAAAAACAACGTTTTCACCAATCCTAAATTGGGAGCGTACCAGTCCAGGTAGCGGAATTGTCCGTGCTCCAGGGAGTTACGCTGATACACGGCGTCCGTCTCAATTCGGATACAGCGGGAGAAACGGCCGGCAGGAACCACCACCTCGTCGGGTTCCAAGAAGGTGTGATGCTTCTGCAACACCTGAAACGGATTGGCCAGATCGCCGAACGGAAATAGAGAATTGGACCAAGTCAAATCCGGTTTTAGAAGTCGTGGAAGGAACTGCCTCTCCGTCGATGCGCGGGTGATGTAGCCACCCTCGACCACATAGATATCCGTAGATGCGCCCGTGCCGTCGGGACCGGAATATTCGGATACCACTTCGCCGGCGGCCTTCGGACTAGCGAGGTGTTCGATGCCTATAACGCGATCAGTGATGATCTCGGTCGTATTCCGGCTTTTGTCGGTGAACCGGTAGGTCCAGCTGGAACCCGGACGCAGAGGGAAGAAAGCGCCTGCCAGCGCAGGATCGAACGACGCTCTCTTCTGACAGCCTGCGAGCGACACAAGGGCGACCGCCATTCCGAGCAGTGAACATATCCTTAGCCTCATAGACTTCCCTCCGTTGGGCGATTGACGGACGCTGAGTCGATGCCGTTTCCTTTCGCAATTGGCCCATTACTTCGCGTTTTGAGAAGGAAGCGATCAGTGTTGACGTTTCCGGCTCCGGCAGCGATGTATATGCAACAGGAATACAGCTCCACGCCCCGTGGCATAAGTGACCAGTCGGGGCGGATTAACGTGCGCCTCGACTTCCGGAGTCGGTCGGCTGTAACCCTCTCATCGCAGTCCCTTAACTTCATGTCGCATGAGGATCACCCGAATCGACATTCCGGCTTCTATTAATAATTTGTTTTCTTTGGCGGGCAATCACGTTTACAATTAAAAATTCGTACCGGCTTCGCCTCTCGCGGCTGACGTTAAGTTTTCATTTCAAACAACGCAACCTCTTCGCTTGCATTTAAAGGGCGCGCAATTAATTAACTCTCCTTGTGGCCCCGCGCCATCTGTAGTCTTTGGCCCCCGAAGGAACAGAAATGACGGGATCATCACGAGCATCACAGCGGTGAGCAGGAAATAGATGTCGTTGAACGCCAGCATCGCTGCCTGGACGAGAATCGAGCGGTAGACGAGTACGAAACCCTGCTTTTGGCCGCTGACCAGTTGAGGCAGATAAGGTGAAGCTTGGCGCGCCAGGCCGATACCGACCCGTGTTGGTAAGCCTCCAGGCGTCGAAAACAGTGAAGTGCTCAGTCAGACGCGCCTGATGGATCTGCTGCTTGGTCAGGAGCATGTTGGCCATAAAGGCGATACCGCCGTGGAAACGCCAGGAGGCTTCTTGTATATGCAACACCACGGCCAACGCTCGATGTCTAATTTTATCCTCGTCGCCGGGGGCCCTGAACGCTCCCATCGACTTGTCTTTGATCTACGTTTTGGTCCTCGTTCACGACCGACATGGGGTTCCGACCGATGGCTTCTGAAGTGATCTAGAGTCCGGGAAGCTTTGGAGTGTCCTTCCATGCCGCACGCGAACGGCACGCGTCCAGGTAGGTCTGCACTTTCGGGAAATGGCTGAAGCTGAAATCGGCCTTCTCGATAAGGTTCAGTATCGGAAAATAGCCGCAATCCACCTGTCTCTACTAAA
>WNFP01004964.1_pt1 | contig 17596 bp, 24 predicted proteins | sample 5400201 | NCBI WGS metagenome assembly WNFP01 (sample SAMN13153355, study PRJNA577476) | soil metagenome | isolation source: 115 cm saprolite under Madrone tree | place: USA:California | collected 2016-06-14 | reverse complement strand
GGTGGACGGTTCCAGACAAGGGTTTGGCCTGAAGTGAGCGATTCGCTTCCGGTGGCGGTGACGCCGTTGACAGTGACTTCGCGGTTGTTCAGGTTTTGTTGCCAGGCTTGTGGGGTTGAGTGTGGGTAAAGGCTTGCCAAGTGGAAGAGCAGGGTCCGTCCATGATATTTGCTGCTGACGATTGTGGTATAGGCATAGCCCCGGTTGAGCATGTGGTTTGAGTGTAAGCTATGGCATCCGAGATGTTCACTGACAGGGCGATGTTGAGGGGACTCCAGATAACCCAGCTATCGACACTGGCCAATCTCGGTCTCAGGGTGAAGCATCTCACCCCAAATCTTGTTGGAATCGACCGCCTGTTGAGGCGTTTCCGATACTGGGAGCTTGATGTCCCTCACGAGGACCCGTTCACAACCGTCGAGGAATAAACTGGGGACTCAGGATGTATCTCCGGATTAGGAACGCTAACGCCCCAGGGTCTTGGAATCGTCGTGGGGATTTAGCGCTCGACGTTTCTGGGTTCCGGATGTGTTGTCGGCCACCCTGAAGTTAAGCGGCCGGAAGCACAACTGACGGTTGGCCCGTCATCCGGCCAGAACGGTACGGGGACGCAACCTATGGGTAAGCACCGCGACGAGAAACAAAGGTACAATTCCTGAGGTTCGCCGGCAGGAGTGTTTTCCGCATGAGTAATGCTCGCAAACATCAAGTACTCGCAGTCATCCTGTTTTTTGCGTTCGGTGGGCATTCTGCATCCTTCGCCCAGTCTGCGCCGCCGACAAGGGACGCAAGTCGTCATGCTTGGGACCGGGACTCCATTGCCGGCCCCCCAGCGTTCGGGACCTTCAACCGCAATTGTTGTGAATGACGTGCCGTACATCGTTGATGCGGGGGCCGGTGTCGTACGGCGCGCGGCCGCGGCACGCGACAAAGGCGTGAAAGCTCTGGAACCGACAAACCTCAGAATCGCGTTTCTCACTCATCTGTATGCTGATCACACACTCGGCGTTCCCGACCTGATTCTCACGCCGTGGATCATGGGGAGAAAAGAGCCACTGGAGCTGTATGGTCCCGCAGGAACACGAGAGATGGTGGCGCACATTCTGCAGGCTTATGATGCCGACATCAAGACGCGAACCGAAGGTCTGGAACACTCGAACCGCACGGGGTACAAGGTAAATGTGCACGAGATTACGCCGGGCGTCGTGTACAAAGACGCAAGCGTCACAGTCAAAGCTTTCAACGCCTATCACGGCTCACCGCAAAATACGTTCGGCTATCGCTTTGAAACACCCGGTCGCGTCATAGTGATCTCCGGCGACGCCACGCCCAAGAGCGACGTGCTTCTGAACTGCAACGGATGCGACGTGTTGATTCACGAGGTGTATACACAAGCTTCGTTCGATAAAGTCTCTCCCGAATGGAAGCAGTACCGTGAAGCGTTCCACACCTCGACAAGGCAGCTTGCAGAGATCGCCAACAAAGCCAAGCCCGATCTGCTGGTCCTATATCACCGCGCCAACCCGGGTTGCGACCAAGCACGCACACAAGATTGCCGCGACGCCGGCAGCGAAGAACAAATGCTGAAAGAAATTCGCGAGCTCTATAAAGGCAAGGTTACAGCCGGGCACGATCTCGATGTCTATTGATTTGAGGATCTCGGTCGGTCGAGTGGCGGTTCGTGCCTAGATGATCCCAGGTGAGTTGTCGGCAACTCTTCCATAATCCGATTAGGGAGGGGTTGCCCGTCACTCGCCCGCTGAAGTCACGGCTGGGGCGGGCTGCGGCGCGGAAGCATTCGTCCGAGCGTCATCCGTCCGGAATCGGCTGGAAGCAACTTCCCAGATCCGGACTTCTGGGGCGTTTAGGCTTATTTTGACGAATCGCCCTACGCCAAGTTCCTATCGCGTCTCGCCCCCAAGCAGGGCGATCCATCGGACCATTTGTCCACTACTACCCCGAACACGCCTATGGGAGGAAAGGTCTTGAGCTGTGGGTTGCAAATATACCAAATTCTCCGGTTGTGTCCGTTAATTGTCCGCGTAGGCGTATCCAACTTTGCCGTTCTTCCAATACAGGGTCAAGGCGGATTCCGGAGGCTGAAGTGCTTCACCAGCAGCCCAATGCCCGTTGGCGCGAAGATGGTCGTCGTATTTAACGCATGTATCGAACATCGCGTGTTGCGCGCCCTCGGTCCGTTCCCCATTCACAGACTTAATAGTTTAGACAACGCCTCAAAGTAGTATCCTAAAACCGAACTGAACATATAGTCGCTGCAAATTGGAAAAAGACGGCTCTGTCAGTCCTCAAGCGGGCCAGAGAGTATTTTCAAGTATCCCTCGAAGCGGCGCGAAAGAAACAAACTTATGGCACGTAGCGTGGCCGATCAAGTTTGGGGACAGTCGATCTGATCCTCTTCAGATTTTAAACTCTACGAGTACCAGAACGATTCCTCGGTCGGATCATATTTCAACGATTTGCTGTCTGATGTCGCACGACGAAATTTCTGGGCACTTTCCTCCGGCTCATCACATCGTTGAGGCATTGCTATTATGCAAACCAACGATTTGAACTGCAACTCCTGCCCCTGCCATTTGCCTCCCATGGTGCGCACTGACCAGGGAGAAGCAACCCATGGAACTTTAGTGTGTTCAAACTCGAATTCACTCCCTGTATCGGCCGCACAAGCTTTGACGCAGTATTTGAGGTTAAACTGAATGTCGCTGGAGTGATACAGTAGCTGCGCCATCATCCAGCGCAAGGTTAAGGCTGACCTTTTGCCGTTATTGTTGCCACCTCCTACGTCACAGTGGCTTCCTGGAAACCACGTTTGAACGACCGATTGGTGCGAGCACCGTTTCTGCCACACTTGTGGCGAAAACGGCTCTCGGAATTCATGGATCGCTAAGGCCTGCCGAGCGCAGCCCACATTCCACGCAAGGCGCTGCTCCTGATAACCCTCCGAAGGTGCCGTCAGCACTGTATCCCATACCCCAACAAAATGGAGCGGCATCGCTACATACTGGTTATCCTGGGCATTACCTCGCAATGGGCCGAGCTGATCGAATTCTAAGCCATGGGGATGAAGCCCCTCACCGGAAATAGATTCACATTCCAGCTCATGACTCTTACGGTGACCCTCACCGAAAACAATGATTGATGCAAGGTCAGGATACTTTGCCCGGATGCAGGCGAGCATTGCCGGACGTCTCTCGGGGGGCGTGTTGTAATAATCCCAAGCGGCAGGGAACTGATCCATCAGCGACTTTGGCAATATGCCAATCAGCTCGGTTAGGCCAGAGAGTGACCGTGCTGCCGCCGCGCCGCGGCTAAATCCCAAGATATAGACCTTGTCAGAGACTGAGTAGTTATTCGTCAAGAAAACATAGGCATCTTGCACAGTCTGCGAGAGCCCTTTTCCAAGAGCGCTAGCAACGAATCGTCGCACGGCACCGGCGGCATCGTCGGTTCCAACGCCCCGGATATAGTGGACAACCTGGGGGTGACCGTTCAGGTCATGTGTCCATAACGCGCGCGTGAGTAGTAGAACATTTGTCGGATCAGGAGACGTTCGTTTGGCGTTGCCATGGAAGAGTCCCGAAACTACGTACTTCGTCCTCGCCCACAGACCCATCGGTGCGACTTCGCTTGCGTTCTGAGTCCCGTCTATACAGATAAAGATGCGCTTAAATGGCGGGTTTCCAATTTGATTTTGCTTAGTTTTCCAGGGTAAGGGCATGGGTGATTGTACATTGAAAGAGATTCGTTCATGTGATGAGTTCCATTTCGCTTATCCTCATCGGCTGGGCTCTCCGTGGCGAGCGCCGTTCACAATGAAGACGCCCATGAAGCTAACTCCCTGTAAACGCTAGTGCTGTATCGGATGCGCCCCACGGTAAGTGGGCGGCAGGCTCGAGAAGTCTTGCGGGCGCGTCCGATACAGCCGTTTGAAGGGAGCCACTCGTGGAGAGGCGTTTATGCATATTCAATGGTATTGATGGTTAGGAGAAGGGCTCCGGGGAACAGGTCCGGGAGGTAAGAAGAGCGCTGGCGGGATTGGTTGGGTTGTAGTTTGTGTGGGGGTCGAGCGAGATTTTGAGCCAAAGTTGAAAACGGGAAGGTGGTTTGGAGGCAAGATGGGCACACCACGGCTGCCGGTAGTGAGACGCACCGAGTGAGTGAGATTGGAAATGGTAGTTTCATGCGGCGGCTCCGGCGAGACAGGGTGGAGAACGCAGTTGGATCTGGGCAGCGGTAAGTCTCTCGATGACCACCATGGGGCCACCACATTTGGGACAGAGCCAAAGCGGGATCGGTTCCTTGGCAGGAGCTTCTGGTTCGGTGCACGATGGCTGTACTGCGTCGAGTCCTTGAAAGCAAAGCGGCAAAAGAGTGGCGCGTCGGCGGTTGGCGAGGAAGCCAAAGTGGCGAATGCGGACGAAGCCTTTGGGCAGCAGGTGCAACAGGAAGCGGCGCAGGAACTCATCGAGCGATAAGGACATTAACTTGTGTTCATTGTTGTGAGCGGAGTCGCGCCAACGAAAGGTGACCTTCTGCTCAACCAAGGAAACAAGTCGATGGTTGGAGATAGCGACGCGGTGGGTATAGCGGCCCAGATACTGGAGCACATATTCGGGGCCGCCGAAAGGTGGTTTGCAGTAGACCACCCAGTCTTTTCGGAACAATGGCCTGAGCCAAGCAGCAAAGATCTTGGGCTGAGCCAGGAGAGTCAAGTCCCCGGAGAAGCGTAATTGGCCGCGTTGGAAAGCGGTCTTGAGACCAGCGACGAACTTGCCGCGAAAGACACGTCGCAGTACAGGGATGGGAAGAAAGAAGCGACTCTGCGAACGCACCCAGCGAGTGTGATCCAGCGAGAGCCCACCAGCGGGCACCACACAATGGGCGTGCGGGTGGAGTTGAAGCTTTTGATTCCACGTATGCAATACGCTGAAGAAGCCGATCTCGGCACCCAGATGCTGGGGATTGCGAGCGACTTCGAGGAGGGTTTCCGCACTGGTCTGCAGCAAGAGATGGTACAAGATCTTCTTGTTCTGCAGGGCGAGCAGCGCCAGTTCATGAGGCAGGGTGAAGACAACATGGACGTAGCGCGTGGGGAGAAGTTCCTGACGACGAGCTTCGAGCCAACGGTTGCGGGCGTTGGCTTGACACTTCGGGCAGTGCCGGTCACGGCAGCTGTTGTAGGAGATAGCAGGGCGGTAGCCGCAGTCGGTGCATTTATCCAGATGCCCGCCTAAATGCGGCGGTGCGACAGCGCGCGATGGCCCGCAGCACTTTGAGGTGTTGCCAGGTGATCCACCTGCGGCTGCGCTCGATGAAAGAGTGTCCCGCGGCGCGAACCAGATCCGCCACCTCGAGAGGCGGCCGGTCCATCTACTCATTCCCTGATGACTTGTCTTTCAGCTTGAGCGAATCCAGAGGACTCGCAGTTGCGTTGAGGTGCCGTCGTGAGAGATGGAGATAGAGGGTGGTCTCTTTCAGATCATGATGTCCCAGGAGCAGCTGAATGGTTCGTAGGTCAGCCCCGTTTTCCAGCAAGTGCGTAGCAAAGCAGTGCCGCCTATGTACCCAGAGACATAGCCGGCACTATCTACCCTTCCTGACTATGTCGAGTGATATGGAGTGGTCTGGCGATCGTTCAATAATTACAGGCCCCAACGCAAATCGAGTCGATCAATCACCCGACATAGTTTTCTCCGTTTTCTCTGCTCTACAGACTATTGAGGAAGCCAAGCAGTTGGTCTCCCGGTTGGTAGCGCCCCGGTCTGCCGTGCGACGGTGACGTTTTGGCAAGGGCCCGCTCCTTCATTGCGAGTGTGGCTTCGAGATAAATCTGCGCGGTCTCCACCGACTCATGTCCGAGCCACAATGCAATAACGGAGCGATCCACGCCCGCTTGTAGAAGGTCCATCGCCATCGTGTGCCTCAGGCGATGGACGGTGACGCGTTTTTCCTTCAACGACGGGCAGACTTTGGATGCCGTCGTGCGATGCTTGGTCAGCAGGTACTGCACACCGTGGACACTGAGACGTTCACCCTGAGCGCTGGGAAAGAGCACGTCGCCCTCACCACGTTGCGGTTCTCGAAGCCAGGCTTTCAACACGGCGAGTGTGGATTGGGCAAGAGGTGTGCAGCGTTCTTTGCGCCCCTTGCCGATCACGCGCAGGTGAGCGCCGGCCCCAACGATGAGGTCCGCGCGTTTGAGCCCGGTCATTTCCGATAAGCGCAGGCCCGTCTGCACCGCCACGAGCAGAAAGGCGTGATCGCGCCGACCAGACCAAGTGAACTGATCCGGGGCGGCCAGCATGGCATCGACTTCGGGACGAGTGAGGAACTGGACCAAGGTGCGGGTGAAGCGCTTGCTGGGGATAGCGAGCACACGCTGGATCTGTGCAGAATGTGCTGGTGCTTCATACGCCGCGTATCGAAAGAAAGAGTGAATCCCCGTGAGGCGCAGGTTACGACTGCGAACGCTCAGACCTTGGCGCTTCTCCAGCTGATCCAAGAAAGCGACGATCAAGGGGGCATCGATTTCCTCGAAGCTCAGGCGTGACGGCGGCTTGTGAAGCCGCTGCTGAACGAACTTCAGGAACTGTCGGAAGCAGTCGCGATAGGAACTGATGGTATGTGGGCTCGCCTGACGCTGCTGCATCAAGCGCTGGGTAAAGAAACGCTGCAATAGGGGAGCCAAGCTGATGGGAGTGATCATGGCCGATCCTCCCAGCGATGCTCGAGCCGGCGCATGGCTTCTCGCATCAGCTCCGGAGAGCCGCTTAAATACCACTGCGTGTCCGCGACGTGGACATGACCGAGGTAGGCGGACAAGATCGGCAGGAGGCGTTCTGGATCTAGGTTGGACCGATACCACGTTACCAGCGTGTTGGTTGTCTCTCCGCCATCCAAACGATTGCCCCAGCTGGAAACGAACAGATAGGAGGAGACCTCTCGTCCCGCCCAATGACGTTTGCGTCGCGCGATGTAGTCGGCAAGTACTTTGCACGTCGATGCGTGCAAAGGCACGAGTCGGCACTTGCCAAACTTGGAGCTGCGGATGGTCAACACCGCCGCCTTAAGATCCAAGTCCTGAAGCTCGAGACTTCGCGCTTCGCCGAGACGTAGGCCGGAGACACTCAGTAGTCCGAACAGACAATGGTAAGTCCAAGGCCGCAGTTTGCTGAGACAGGGCATGTCGAGAGCAGCGTGCAGTAAGCTTCGAATCTCATCGTCCGAGTACAGGTACGGCCGCGCCCGCCTCGGTCGAAATGGCAACAAGCCCTGGGCAGGAATCTGCGTTCGTGAATCGGTGGCACTACGATGGTGCGCGAATCCGCGAATGAAACTCAGTCGTTTCGCCCACTGCGCGGGTTGGACGTTTACGGGTTGTTGAGCCCAAGCGAGCGCCAATGCCTGGGTGATGTAGGAAGTGCGGTGGCGCTCCATGAAGGTGACGAAATCAAGCAATCCCTTGCCTGCATCTTGCAGCTTGAACCCCAAACTGCGGCGCAGACTCAGGTATTCTTGAACGGCCTGTCGCAGTGTGTTCATCGCACACCTCCCGGCCACGGCAAAGCCAGCGTACGCAATGCCTTGATATCGACCTTGGTGTAGATTTTTGTGGTCTGTGGATGGCCGTGCCCCAGCAAGTCGCCAATCTCGCTCAGCGAAGCGCCCTGGGGCAACATCTCGGTGGCCAATCTATGGCGAAACTGGTGAGCCCCTGAGGTAGTAGCCTGGATGCCGGCACGCTGGAGCGAGTGCCGAACGATCTCTGGCGCGTAAGAATACGCGACGACTGGTGCTATCCGGTCGCCCCCGGCGCAGGTAGGCAGCGATGGCTTTCCCGACCTCTGTGGTCAAGGGCAGTCGGTTGCGCTGACCACTCTTGCCGCGCACATTTACTTGTCCCAGGTTCCAGTCAATGTCACCGAGTTCGAGAGATACCACTTCCCCTGCACGCAATCCCAATCGCGCTAGCATGAGCAAGATGGCATAGTCTCGCCGCCCAACTGCGGTGCGACGATCGATACTGGCCAGGAGTTGGCGTACGTGCTCCGTGGAAATCCCGCGCGGGATCGACGTCATCGACCAGTTGGCGACGATGGGAACGGCGGCGGCCAGATCCAGCATCACTTCCCCCAGATATCGCGCGTACTGCAGGAAGGAGCGCAATGCGGTGGTCATGAGCTTCGCCGTCTTTGTGTGCAGTCGTGACGCTTGGTGCTGTACGAATCTCACAACATCGCTTGCACACAGACGCGAGAGCGTGACTGGTCCGGAACCGAAACGGTCTTCGAGAAAACTGCGGATGAACGGAACGTAGTTGATGATTGTCGGACGGGCCAGCGCGCGCACTTCCAGCAAATACCGACCGTACACCTGGGCACAATGCTCAGCCGGAGTCGGTTGGCATGCCAATTTCTTTTTGCGGGGAATCACGCCCTCATCGTGCAAAAAGCCGATGAGATGCTTGAGGGCAGCGGCATCCCCTCCCCCCGGCCAGGTCGTACGCGTCGAGCGCGATATCGTAGATACCGTGCCGCATGATCGGAGCAGAGGCTGCGCAGTCCAACCCCGTTCTGCTGAAGCCATCGGCTAAAACATGCAGCGAGCAAAACCGGTCGATGAATCGATGCCAAACTGTATCCCTGCTTACTCACCGATTCTGCAAACGAGCCAATTTGTGCCGCGAGCGGCCCTTCCGGCGCTCGCGATAGAACCACTTGATTGTTGATGATGCACTTCATGGTGGACTCCTTCCCCGACTCTGCGGGCTAGTAGAAGGAGCTCAGAATATGTCTATACCGCCTCAAGCAGACACCCTGGAAATCGGGCCCTCGTAGATTTATAAGACATAGTCAGGAAGGGTAGATAGTGACGTAGCGTGTGCGGATGAACCCGATTCTGGAGGCCAGCCTGCTGCGCAGCCTGACAGCAGGCGTAATAGACGGTTTTGGGAGTGATGGGACGATGGCTGGTGTGCCCGTTCCCGCCCGGGAATAACCAGTCTGCGGGTTTGCGCTTCAGCCCACGCCAATACTCGCGCAAGGCTTCCAGCAGCGTGGGACTGAGCATGACATCTCGGTCCTCGCGACCTTTCCCGCCCCGGATGTGGATGACCATGCGTCGGCTGTCGATATCGGAGACTTGCAAGCGAGCCAACTCGGCGCGTCGCATCCCCGTGGCATAGAGCGTCATCAGCACAATGCGATGAAAACGGGTCCGGGACGAGTCGATGAGGCGGGCAACCTCTTCTGGGCTCAATATGCTTGGCAGGTGTCGCGTCTTCTTTGGATATGGTGTATCGGCTACGCTCCATCCTTTCTTAATCGTCTGAATGAAGAAGAACCGGAGTGCGGCCAGCCGTTGTGTAACGGTGCGTGCGGCAAGTTTCCTCTCGCGAAATAGATAGGCTTGGTACTCACGGATGTGTTCCGTACCAAGCTGGTCGGGAGCGCGCTTGAAATAACGCGCGAAATCTTCAACGGTCTGAATGTAAGTGCTTATGGTAGTCTGAGCGTAGTTACGACGCTCGAGTTCTTCGAGCATGATCTTGCGAAGGTGGGTCATAGGTCATCTCCTGATCACCCCACCTTATCGCCTCCATGGCACTTACTGCTGACACCCAGCACGCGAAAGCGTCTGCCGTAAACGGCTTCGTTCAAACGGGCATGTGGGAAGCTCCTGGCATCAACAGGCTGGCCGCCATCGAAGGGCACCGCAGGTCTTGCGGTTCTCGTTGGCCCGCTGGCTTGGGCTCAGTGGGTCTACTCAATCGGTGCGTGATGGCATCCATCAGCCTCTATCGGATTCGCGGCACGGCAAAGAACGACATTCAGCGGCCTCCAGTTTGCGTCGCGCTATACCGCTTGCCGTACGCCACGGGCCTGTCTAATTTCGACTCATGCGGTTATTGCTCAGACAAAGCTCTGTTCGACCGCTGAGTAACATTCATGAGAAAAACATTAAGCCTTAGCCTTATTTTGGCATTGCTGCAGACAAGTTTTTATGGCGTCCAAAACCAGCAGCTGCCTCCTGCTGCGCAGACAACTCCAGCAATGAACGCCGCCGAACCAACAAAGACCAGCCAGAGCCCAGCGCCCGCCCCGATCTCCGAGAAGATAACCCTGATGAAAGGGACGCCGGTATGCTTGTTCCCGCGCCAGGATGTGTCTTCGAAAACTGCCTGGGTCAACAACCGTGTGGCGTTCCATGTTGGCCGCGATATTGCAGTTGATGGTGTAACTGTCATTGCTGGAGGGACCGAGGTTTGGGCAACTGTGAGCGAGGTGCAGAGGCCGGAAATCGGTGGACAGGACGGCAGACTCTCATTTGCTTTTGAAGCCTTGCGTTTAGTGAATGGCAAGACCGTGCCCATTCAAACATTTCACCTGCCCCGACGCACAATGATTCAGCCGCCCAAACAGAAGAGGCCGGCCGGCAAAGCCATTGCCGAGACGCTGAGTGATCCTTATGTAATCTGGTGGCCAGTCGCCGTCCCGTTTCTGGCCCTGGTGCCCTTTCAGAAAGGGCAGGAGATAGCGTTGAACAACTACCAGTGCGTGCCAGAAGAGATCGCAGAAGACGTCGTCCTCAATAAAGAGGAAGTAGCATGGAGCAAGCCATCTGCGTTCGCCCAGCAATCTAAGCCACAAATCCACGAAGAGGTGATCGCTGAGGTTCATGGTTATATCGTTCGTGCCTGGACGGAAAGCCGAATTCTCTCTGCCATCGCCCCTGCAACGAACATTCTTCCCAGCCGGCCATTGACGGCATCACTAACCGATCACGTGTTCTGGATTGAAGAGCGCCCTGGTCACAAACAGACGCTCTGGCTGGACGGCAAACAACTGGGCGGCGAGTACGACGAGGTGAGAGACGTTGTCTCCAGCAAAGACTTCCATCAGGTGGCCTTCACTACGCGCCGCGGCTCCAGGTGGGTGCTCATGATCAATGGCCAGGAGAGTACGCCGGAATTCCAGGACATGCTGTCCCCGGACATCACGATAGACGGAAAGTTTGTAGTTTCAGTTCGCAAGGACGGTAAGTGGCGAGTCCTGGACAACGGACAGACCACGGGACAGGAGTTCGAGAGATCCACGTGGTGTCACGTGAACGCCGTTTCCGAGGCGACTTTTGACGATTCCGGCGCTCACTATGCTTTTATCGCACACCGCCGCGGCAAGTGGATCACTGTCATGGACGGCAAGGAAACAGGCGTGGAAATGGACGACGTGGTACTGGGCTACGCGGGACCTGCCATCCACACTGGAAGGTCCGGCTGGGCCGGACAGCACTTTGTTGTTGCAGCAAAGACAGGTGGAGTATGGAACTGGGTAGTGGATGGCCAGCCCGGTCCCCCGTTCGACGCCATTGGTGAAATTGCATCCACGCCAGACGGAGGGCACTTTGCTTATGGCGGCGCCACCTTCGAACCAGGAAAAACCCTGGCTTCCATAGTCCTGGACGGAAGGATTATTGCCACCGAACCCATGGCCAGCAAAGAGAAAGTGCAGAAGAGAAAAAACTTCTTCGGTGGTGGTTACAGTTTTGAACCCTGGTTGCACGCCGTTTCCGATCCGAAAATGCTTGACGATGGCACTCCTGTTTACGTTCTCCGCCATGGCGAAAAAGATCTGGTGGTAGTACAGAATGGCGTTCCTGGCCCGAGTTTCGAATACATAACAGACTTCTCTGTCACCGAGGATGGCAAGCACGTCTCTTACATAGGCTCGCGCGGCGCTTCCCACATTGCCATGCGCGACCAGACAGCTGGGCCGACTTTCGCCACTCAGGACTCGGCACGTTGGATCCAGATCAGTAAAGACGGCTCACACGTAGCCTACGAGAGCGACATATTCGAAGTCGGCAAGAGTCTCGGTCTGACAGCTTCGGCGCGCATCATTGTCGATGGCAGCGCCGACCCTGAATTTCAAACACTCAACCTGGGAAACCCGTCTCGTGTTCGGGGCTTCCAGTTTAGCGAGGACGGAAAGCATTACTTCTATGTGCTCAGCACATTTAGCCGTGCCGATGCTTCATGCAAAATAACTGTGCGGGAGCATATGAGCGCTATCCGGTTGTGGATGGAATGCAATTGTACGCCTACGAAGACGTCCTTCCTGGGGCGGGATTTATTGACCACAACACTGTGCAGTTCATTTCACGCCAGGGCAACGGCTTGCTGAGAGTCAGCTATGATCCTGGGAACTAGCGCGATTTGATCTGGCCAGTTGGGCGGTGTTTTTGGCTGACTATAGGGACGGCTTCCCAGTCCCAAAGTGTCTGTTTTGCAGGGGCTAAAGCAGGACAGGTAATGCGAAATGCCGTTGCCGTCACTTTACTGCAGGTTAGTCGGCCACCCTGAAGTTAAGCTGTCGGAAGCACAACTGACGGGTTGCCCGTCACTCGGAGCCGGTAGACGGGTAGACCCTGAGGACCTCCTTTACTCAACGGGATTATGTGGTCAATGGCGTTGTAATGCAGATTCTTTCACCTCGTTGTACAACCGGTTTATTTCAGCTTACAATCCCATGCCGAAAGCGCAAGGAGGGCGATATGGCGCAGACAAAACGGAGGAGCAGCAAGACTGAGATGTTCATACGGAAATGGTTGCCAATTGCAGGATTCTTGATCATCTTTGCGACCTTTATCGTACGAGACGTTTTGAGAGACGAGTTCAAAGATCTGGCCGCTGATGTCGATTCATCAGAAAGCCTATTTATCGTTACGGATGTGGTGACTGTTCCACCCGATTTGGCGAAGAGCTATCAGGATCTCACGGAAGCGAATTTCCAAGAAAAGTTCAAGGATTTTTTCACAATAATGATCGAGCAAGAAAACTACATACAATCCTCAATCACCACGAATGAGCGACTGTTGCACAGATTACCGGACCAAGGCGAACGCATAAAGCAGTTGAATCAATTCGAATCAGCGTTCCAGAAGGAAAGAAGTGAGGCGAACACTCAACATGATGTGGCCGCCAGTAAGCCGGTTGTGGAAGCGGGGCCGGGAGGTAAAAAGAAGCTGTCAGAGGATGTAGTCTCAGTGCTTACGCACTTTTCAAAATTGATTGAGATGTCGATGGTAATTAAGACGTTCTCGCGACAAAATCTTGATATTGCAGAGCGGATGAGAGAAGAAACAAAAGAGCGCTATGACTTTGCCAATCACGTGTCGTGGGGGCTTTTCGCATTGGGCTTTCTCGTTGCAGCTACAGGCCGTAAGTATGGGGTGGAAGGTCTAGGGAAACTCTGAACAGGGACAGCATATGAGGGAGCCAGGCAGGGAGACAAAAGATATTGCGGCAATGGCATGCGCAGAAGCGGTGGGTTGGAGTGCGGTTCTGAAGGTTGCCGGTAAGCCGGAACTGGCTTACCGGAGGTTATTCCGTCTTAAACAGCGGCCGGACGCAGCAGTGTTCTGCGAAGCATATATAAGTTGACCAGGGCGCAGCTGGCAAACAAGCGGTTGGCGTTTTTCTTCAGTCCGCGATAGCGCACCTTCACGAATCCGAACTTGACCTTCAGCACCTGAAAGACGTGTTCCACCTTCGACCGTACTTTCGACTTCGTCCGGTTTTTCGCCCGCTCGGCCTCATCCACCCGGTTCTTAAAACGGTACCGCCGATGCGTGCAGTCAAGGGCTTTGGGCGCACACTGTTGCATCACTTCTGTTTGTCCCGTATAAGCCTGGTCGCCCCAGACGCGGGTTTCTTCTCCGTGCAGCAGATGCGGCAGGGCATGCATGTCGGCTACGCTGGCCGCCGTCACCGCCGCCGAATGGATGATCTTGGTCCGACTATCCACTCCCACATGCGCCTTCATTCCGAAATACCACTGATTGCCTTTTCGGGTCTGGTGCATCTGTGGATCACGCTTCTGCTCCCGGTTCTTCGTCGAACTGGGTGCATGGATGATCGTTGCATCCACGATCGTGCCGGTAGTGATGCGCACCCCCTTTTCCTGCAGGTGCACACTCACCGCCTCCAGCATCTCCCCGCCCAGACTGTGCTCCTCCAGCAGATGGCGGAACTTGCATAGCGTGGTCTCGTCCGGCACCGCTTCCCGCCCCAGATCGATGCCCGCAAACTGCCGCATCACTACTGAGTCCTACAGAGCCTCTTCCGCCCCGGGATCGGATAAGTTGAACCACTGCTGCAGAAAGTACACCCGCAGCATCCGCTCCACTCCCACTGGCCGACGCCCGTTTCCTGCCTTCGGATAATACGGCTCGATCAGTGCACACAGCTTCTGCCACGGCACTACCTGCTCCATCTCTTCCAGAAACTGCGCTCGCTTCGTCTTCTTTCCGTACCGCTCAAATCCAGTCGTCATGGCCAGTGTCTGCTGCCTCATCTTCGTTGGAAATCCTTACCAGCTCTCTTTATAAATTCCCGCTGTGCAAATGGAAACCTTAATCAGAGTTTCCCTAGAAATAGAGTGATACTTAAACATACACTTTGATGTTTCGCTTCGATTCTATTTCGTTGTTGAGCTTACCTCTTTCATGCGGTGAATAGTTTTGGTTGTTCGACTTTCTGCTGTGCTGTCGGCCGCTGATACCTCGTAGGCATACTCCCGCTCAAACTCCGGTACTTTGCCTCTGAGATCAATGATGTGAATCAGAGTGTTCGAGGACTTTGTTCCGGAACGTCTTCACCCGGAGCGACGGCAATCTTGCCGCGCAGGAACTGCCCGCCTCGCGCCGTGATCAGCCAATAGCCAGGCTTACTGTCCACCTTGGCGACAAGTGCGTGAAAGCGGAGCTTGGTGAAGTTAGAAAACTCGTTCACGTTGAGATGAAGATCGCGCTGAAGGTGGAACTCGTTCTTATCGTGTTCGCGGACGAACTCAATGCACTTAATGAGAACGGAGACGAGGCCGGGATTCAGCGTGTGCCAAAACGGTTTCATAGATCACTGAGGCTGCTCGGCTTCGACGATACAGGTGGGAGTCGGCTCTGGGCGTATGGTCGGCCACCCTGAAGTTTAAGGGGCCGGAAGCACAACTGACGGTTAGCCCGTCACCCGCCCAGAACGCCGTGAAACCCTGCCAGATAGCGAATGGGGCAGAGCTATCTTAATTTTACAGACTGGAGAACGAACGATTATCATTGACCGTTCTCGAATCAACACTTCTGCGCCAAATCAGCAGGCTGAAGGCGAATGAAAGAATGCGTGAAAACGGATGAATAAGATATCGCGATTCGCGATTACGAAGCTCCACGGAAATAAAAACGTCGACTTACGGTTTACGGATAACACGCTGATCCTCGTTGGCGAGAACGGCGCAGGAAAGACGACTGTTCTTAATTTGTTTTATTACCTACTGTCCGGCCAGTGGAGCTCGATGGTTAGATATACATTTGAGGAGATATCGATAACGATCGATGGAAAGCAGTACAAACTCCTTTATTCTGACTTGGGCAAATATCTCCGTAACATCGACCCTCGCTTCATGGCCCGGTTTCCTCCCATCATCCGGCGGCGGCTCATCTCATTACTCCAGTCAAAGGATTTTCACTCGATTACACCTGAGCTAGAGATGCTCAGTCACGAATACAACATTCCGATCCAGTATCTGCTTCAGGAAATGGAAATTGACCCTGCACGCGGTGAAAAGCGTACATCACCCATAAAACTACTTGAGTCAATCACAGCATCCCTCGATACCCAGATTTTGTTCTTGCCAACCTATAGAAGAATAGAACAAGAGCTGAACTTGATTTTCAAAGGATTGGATGAGCGCGAATTAAAACAACGAAGCGATTTAATGGCCTCGCAAAAAAGAAATGGAATTTATGTTGAACTGATCGAATTTGGCATGAAAGACGTTGAAAGTGCAATCAGTAGTACTCTGTCTCAACTTAATACATTTGCACGCGAAAGCCTGAACAACTTAACATTTGGATACTTAGGTGACATTGTGGAGGAACAATACACCAAGGTCGACTTACAAGTTATCAACAACGCTTCTGACCAGACGATCGCTAATGTCTTAAATAGAATTCAGGACAACATCCTCTCTCCGGAAAACAAGCAGCATCTTCGGAGTATCATAAACAACGTAAAAAGCGATGCAGTGCAAAATGAGCACGCCAAGATTATTTGCCATTATTTTACTAAGCTAATGGCTTTCCAGAAAGAGCTCGAGAAAAAGGAGTCTCAATTAACATCCTTTTGCGGCATCTGTAACAAATATATGGTGGATAAGACATTCCGCTACGATATTGCAAACTTCACATTTACAATCAGCCCAAGAGAAGACAAAGAACATTCTCGTGAGATTAAGCTGAGTCATCTCTCCTCAGGAGAGAAGCAGATCGTATCGCTTTTCAGTCACCTATATCTCTCGGGCGGCAGTAAATATTTTGTCTTAATCGATGAGCCCGAGCTCTCTCTCTCAGTCCCGTGGCAAAGAACGTTTCTGGTTGATATTCGGGACGGAGACTTCTGCACCGGCCTGGTGGCGGTGACGCATTCACCCTTCATCTACGATAACAACCTAAACAGATACGCTCATGGCCTAGGGGAGTACCTTGCCTAAATGTCCACCATGTCGATGGTTCAAATTCATTCTGCGGCGATCGCTAGCAAGGCTGCCAGCTATCACGAGTTCATCTTGCGGTATTCTAAGCGCGCCAAGGTTGTATACGGATTTGTAGAGGGTAAGGAAGACCCATGCTTCTATCGCGGCTTCATCAATTCGGTGCTTCCTGAAGACTGGACCGTCGAGCTGTGGCCAGCCGGGAATAAAGATCAAGTGTATGAAATACACAAACTGTTAGACTGGCGCCGCTTCCCAAAGCGCCGCATTTGTTTCTTTGTTGATCGGGACCTATCAGACATTATCCCCGAGAAGGTAAAGTCGGACTGCAACATCTACGTTACATCCAGCTATTCAATCGAAAACGATGTCGTCAGTGGGGATATCTGCACGCGCGTTTTGACCGAGGTGTGCGGCTTCTCAGGGGCCAATCATACCGAGTTGGAAGAAGTCAAAGAACTATTTCAGAAGGAGCTCGACATCTTTAAAAGGAAGCTGATCCCAATCATGGCTTGGGTGGTGTCGTGGAGAAGAAGCGGGAAACGGCCGAGCCTTAACGATATTTTAATGCGTGATATCTTTGCTTTCTCGAACGGGCACATACAAGAAATCCCGACTCCCAAGGGTAAGGCGAACCTCGATATATATATTCACGAGCAGTGCAACATTAGGTTAGATCCAAGTATCGACATAGCTCCGATTGTGAATCAAATTAGAAAGGGCGGCTCATATGCGGCGTTAGCGCGTGGCAAGTATGTATTCTGGTTTCTGATTGAGTTTTGCAATTCGACTCACAGGGATTCAGCAGCGCTGTTTCCCACCTTGGGCAAGAAGCCGAAGATGAGTACATCTTTATCACCTTCGAATGGCATGGCGGTGATAGGCCCGAGAGCTAGTGTAGTGCGTCATACAGAATGCGTATTATGAAAGGTTCTGCGTGCGCGCTTGACCTTTTCCAGGATGTCACTGGCCCTGGCCGTCCAGATAAAGGGCTTCGGATTTTCGTTATGCCGTCCGATGTAGTCATCGAT
>WNFP01001645.1_pt1 | contig 17605 bp, 19 predicted proteins | sample 5400201 | NCBI WGS metagenome assembly WNFP01 (sample SAMN13153355, study PRJNA577476) | soil metagenome | isolation source: 115 cm saprolite under Madrone tree | place: USA:California | collected 2016-06-14 | reverse complement strand
AACGCCCGGGCAGGCCCGATCGATCCATCTGCTGATCTCTCGAGACGAACTACCCGACTTGGACTAGGCAACAACCAAAAACTCTAGGAAGGATTTCGGTGAACCAGGGCGTCAAGACGGTCTGCCACTGACGCTTACGTTCATAACTCACTCACGCAACATTATTTGGACTTGCTCGATATCCGTTCGAACGTGGCTGCCCCGCCCTCCTGCGGTACGCGCGTTCTCTGAGCGAGACAGTACGCCGGGCCGCAGAATAGAAGGGCTCACTCGTCGAGACCAGTCGCTGAGTGTGGGCGTGCAGTTTGACTGCTACGAGGTCGTGTCCACTGCAGAGTCCTTGGCGAGTCGGGCCTCCTGAAAATTCACGGCCATTCAACGACGGAAAGGCCAACATGTCTTTCCACCTCACTGGGAATGGTGGGAGTGGGAAAGCGCTGCTCCCAGTCCGGTCGGGCCCGGTATGGAGTAGCGTGTATGCGCGACATGAGGACAGGCCGGGAGAAACAGAACTTGGTCAGGTTGATCTCTGTCCGCCGTTTTGAGGTACCTGTGCGCGTGAACATCCATTCCAACGATTACGTCACGTCGCTGACCTCTAGGTCCCTCTATGTAAAACGCGCAAGTTCCATCCTCGATCCGTGAAACAGCGTCCTCTTGTGTTAGCGTCCAATGACTTCCATCTGCATTGAGCCCACAAATCGCATCTATGCGCTCATGGGGGTTCGTTCGGTCGGTCTTAACGATACGCCGTATACGGAAGTATTGAGCCATTTGCGTTTTCTAGCCTCCTGACGGTCCAACGACCCGATGGATAATCGGTTCGTGGGAGGCGAGGCTCTATCAGCTGGGAACGAAGGGCAATCGGGTAAACACTGTATTGTCGGTTAGGGTGTTCACCCCACAAACAGATTGGCGAACTTCCGCTCCTCTGTCATTTCAAGGGCCGTGATAGACTCCCGTCAGCGGGATATGCTGTCAAACGTCAACCCAAATATTGGCAGAACGTTATGCAATTGCTGCGTAGCGGCCCAGGGCTCTCTGGGAGACGCAACCAGTGCAGCTTAAGCGCCAGCGTGCGCGTCGTTATCCTTTTCAAGCCAACATCGAACTGACCGATATGCAGTCGGAAACAGAGATTAAGGAGCGAACGAGTGACCTCAGCCTTTTTGGATGCCATGTGGACGCACTCAAACCCTTAGTGCCGGGGATTAAGGTCCGTATAAAGATTGCCCACAGAGGTTTTGTTTTCGAGGCTTTGGCCAAGGTGGTCTATGGCCGATCCAATGCGGGGATGGGAATCGTCTTTACCAATATTCAGGCACACGATCAGTTGATTTTGGATAACTGGATCGCTGAATTAAGAGGTGAAGAGGGAAAGCTATGATTATTTGCGATCTGTGCGACAAGCCGAAAAGACTGCTTGCAGAAGGAAATTGAGGGCAAGGAATATGACATATGCTCCGACTGCTGGAACCCGTTCGCACAAAAAGCTAAAACGGAAAGGTTCGGAGATATAAAGAATATAAAGCAGGCGACCGGTCTAACTCTTCCTGCGTTAAGCTATGGAGTAATTCTCCCATTTGGCCGAACGATCCGCGAATTCTACGCCCACAGAAAAGCGATCCCCTGTTTTTGGCAAACAATAGGTCACTGTTCCGACTTGCAGAAATTCTCCCGTTAAAGGGGTAACGAGTGACCCTTCACCGGGTCGCCAGGGCCGCCTGCTGACTACACGCGCACCGTGGGGACTGACGTTTTCCGTAACCGTTCGTTCACGGACGCGGGGTTCGCCCCAGCTTGCGAGGTAGACGGGAACTGAGGTAGGAAAACGTTCTTCAATCCTAACCATCATGGACATGCCTTTTATTGGTATCCGGTCTTTGGCGATGGGCAGAACCGTTCATCATTTGCCCCTTCGATAAGGAGAGGAGTCCCCACAGCGCGTCCTTTAAGCTAACAAATAGCTTCCCATCACGCATCGAGCGGTCAATCGGGAAAAGACCTTAATTGCTGTTCGGGTAACTCCCTGAGTATCTGACAAGTGGCTCGTTATGAGATTCAATCGATACTCCGAGATATCATCAGAGACCGACCTCCAAGTGGTTTGCCACATCTCAGGCCATGCAGACCGACACCGAAGTACCCAGGGAAGGAGAGATTTGCCCTCCCCCACGGCTACCCTCAGTACCAGCACAAAAACTGTACCGCAGTACTATGGCGGTCCTTGCGCAAGTATGTGACACTTTGCGCATGAAGACTCGGCGTGTTCATTTTGTGACCGACTCAAAGCAGTGGGAGGCTTTGGAGAAACTCTCGAAAAAGACGGGAGCGCCTGTTTCGGAGATTCTCAGGCGGGCAGTAGAGAGTTATTTGAAGGAACAGAAGGAAGCAAAGTAGGCAGTAAGCGGAGCCGCTAGGCGCGGAAACGCCAAACGGCCCCTAATCAAATCGAAGAGGAGCTTCGACATGACTGCAAAGCATTTTCTCGGGTTGTTCATATTAATTGCAAGTGGGATCGGGTATTCGTCATGGGCTGTTCTTTACGCCTGGACGAACAACAGGATAGCTAAGCTCCAGCTCCAAGATTAGCCTTGCCGGAGGGCCTTCCGCTGGCGGTTATCAGCGCGCCGGGGAGCGGCCGGAAGAGCCATGCCTACTGCATGGGGATGGGGGGGTAGACACGTCACCCCCGAATGGGTGCTGCGCAGCGCCCAAGGTTGATTTATAGGAACGGTCAAGAAATCAGCGAGTTACAAAATTTCAGGCGCTGTCGGGTGCCGCACGAAAGCTCTCCGTTAACTTGTTGGAATTAAGGACAGCAGCTGGAGGAAAAAATGAAGCGCCGAAGGCGCGTGGCATCACTGGATGCGTTCGCGAGTGAAGCGATCACGCCCAGCCCAGTAGGGGCACTGAGAGCAGGATTTTCCCTCGGGGTAGTCGATGCCTTCTTCGTGAGGACAGCCGATGAGACCGTCGGTAACGATCACGGACTTGGCGGCGTGCTCCTTGAGGAAGGCGAGAACCTTCGCGCCAACGGCGAGGTCGGTACGGATGTCGGTATCCTCGGAGAACCAACGTTCAAGCGGGTCCGGTTCGCGGCCTTCGTCGCGCACGATGGCGGCAACGACTTTTGTAGCGAGTTCGGCCGTTGGACCGTAGAAGGCGATGGTGGCGATAGGAAAGCCCCGAAAGCCCTGTTTGACTTTCCTGCGCAACCACGGTGACGACGGCTTCCAGTTCTTGCCCATGGAAGTTCAAATTGGCGAACCTTCTCAAGAGGACGTCGAGGGCATTCGAATTGGTGGGATACTCACCCAGCCGCTTTCGCTATCCTACCATCTTTTCAGCAACATGCATGAAAGCCGCATCAATACTGGCGATTTCTACGATCTCGCCTGTTTCCACTGTCTCTCCTATTTCAGCTGTTTGGGTCCAATTTCGAGCTTAAACAGACACCAAAGACACCAAACAGCCCTCTCGATCTTCCAGACCCAGTTTGCTGTTTCGACGTCGACGTCAGACGAAAGCTCCAAGGTGCGGCCCACTTTCCGAGTAATACTGCAGCACCGGCTATAGTTCCTAACGGACGGCCGATACCCGGAAACCTAGGCACGTTACGCAAGATGCCAAATCCGCAATAAACTCCGTTCACTGTCGCTGGCTAAATAGCTCCTATTCTTTGAACCGCTGTGCCATAGCTACTCGTGCAGGGTACTGGCGTACCGTCACTTTTTGCGCGCCTGGTACCATATCAAACTGCGCGCTGAAAACCCATATTACAAGTCGTCAAGGAGACCCGTGTGGACCTAATGGCGCCGCCCGACAGGCGGAAGTTCCAGGTGCGTTGTGATGCAGGGAGCCAAGGGCGGTTTGAGGTTGGCACGGACACGCTTTCGGTGCGTATCGGACAACGGATGCGAGCAGGAAAAGAGCAGGAAATGTGGGATTCCGTCAACATCCTATGCAAAGAGCAATCGGATGGGTCCCTGACCGTCGAAGTGCTTGTTTCTCACCCCGACTGGAATGAAGCAAAGACGATTGCGGCAATTCATTCGCGCCCAGAGGATGACAGCACAGCAGGGCCGAGTCTGAAGTGTGATCTCCAATTCTCAGGACCTGACGGATTGCACCGGGCAAGTGGCGCGCAATAGTAACAATTCAAGAATCTAAAGATTGTGGAAGGCAAGTGCCTGAACGAGCCGGGAATCGAACGGTCGACCGTAGCTAGCGGATTCCTGCGCGCCGGGATGCCGTGTTTCTCGCCACTTGACGTTGCCCATAGCGAGTATCCGGCACGACTTCATAAATACCGCCATCGGCAAACTCGATGCGGACAGCCGCTATGCGCTCGCAAGGCGGATTTTTCAGCTTTTTGATTAACTGTTTAACGGTCATCGAGCCTCCCTATTTTTGTTCAATCATCCACTCCGGTTTCCAGCGGCGAAATGGATGTTCTAGACTGATTACGTCTGCTTCAAAGCCTAGCCTAGTGCGCGGTCAGATATCTTCTAGTTGGGCTTCGGTCATCCCGAAATAGTGGCCTAGTTCGTGGATTACCGTCAGCCGGATTTCCTTTCGGATTTCCTCTTCGCTGGAGCAGACGGCCTCGATGTTCTTCTGATAGAGGACGATGCGGTCGGGACCCGCGGGTAGGTCAAACACGGTTTTCTTAGTTGTTGGTACACCTTCGAAGATACCGAGGACCAAATTCTCGGCATCGTCCGAATCGGGGATCCCTGCATTTCGCGAGCCCCTGCGCGGCAAATGCTCGGCAGGCACGTTTTCTACTAAAACTGTGACATTGTGAATGCGCTTGCGGAACCTCGTTGGCAGCCCCTCCAGCGCCTCCTCTACCAATTTGACGAACTTTTCTCGCTCCATCTTATTTCCTAGGCCGGACGACAGACCGAATCCATTGGTTTCATATTAGCTCGGATCTGCTTCGGGGCCGGGCATACATCACACGGCGCGCCGAGCCGGACCACACAGGCATGCAAAAGCCGCTTCCTCAAACAAATCCATCGCAAGACCTCACTTTCCAAAGCTCCAAGGGAGAAACATGAGACCTCATTAACAAACAATTCATCGGGACCTGGCGAGGCCCTGCTGACGGATTGCACCGAAAGCGACTGCGAAAGCTTCTCGACGCGAATCTCGTGGAATTGCCTCAAAACCTAAATGCAATTGCAGTTGAGAATTGAAAGTTGTTTCTCACTTCACCGGGAGAGGATATCCTCTGGCCGGAAATAGTGATCGTGCTGGAATTGTAGTGGATGATCGTGTTGCCGAAATCGTAGCGCAGCAAAACCCGGCGCGAGACGTAGAATTCGGCAATCCCTCCCAGGTCGAATGCAGGATCAGTCCGCCTGCCAAATCCAAGAGTCCCCGATTGGAATTGCTTGATGACTCCCGAATAGCTTGAAAGCCCCGGACGAAACTTTCCGAAGATTCCAAACTTGTCCCAACGTTTACCGGCCTTGATTCCAACGAAGGACTGCAAAAGGTAACCTCCCTGGTAGGAAGTGGTGAGGTTGGTAGTACGAAACGGCGAACCTTCTGTTTCTGCTTCAAACGCGACATGACGACTGAAATTCCAGCTAAATCGGCCACCAATTTCAGCCTGGTTCTGCGCATTGATCGGAATTGAATCTGGAACGCGCAAGTAGGTGAACAGCGGACCAATTTCAAATCTTGTGGGGCGTTCCTGGGAATTAGCAACGGTTTGCAAGACGAAACAAGACAGACAGAGGATACCTAACGCAACAATCTTCATAACACTCCCGTTCTGGAGGGAAAAATTCCGCTTCAGTTCTTATGCCAACGACAAAGCAGTTCGTTCGAAGACATCGCCATCGACTTTCCCATCGCAGTCGATCGACTAATTGTGGGTGGTTGGTCGGTCTCCTGACTCGCGCATCATCGAACTTGAGCTGTCTTCCCGGGTAAAACCCAGTGACTTCTTTCGCTCTAGCTCTCCGCGCTTACAGTGGCGGGGGCCGTGCCGGATTCTCACCGGCTTCCCAATTGCACCAACCAGTGCCGCTTATAAGGCGCGCCAGCCACACAAGTCAAGTGCGAAATTATTCTGTTGAGCGAGGGGACCCTTATCTAGGGGGCATGGTGCGGAACATTCTATGGAGGTAGAAGCCTCATCCGTGTTTGAAACTGCGTGCCGCTGTCAGGACCAGGCGGATTGCACCGGGCGAGCGGCGCATAATAGAACAACTCAAGACGTATAGATAGTCGAGGGTAACCGCCTGGATGAGGCCAAACTAACGCCGTGCTATATGGAATCCATACGACTGGGTCACTTCTCAAGGGAAACGAGCATAAGGCGATAAAGCTTTCGAAGTTGTTCCGTGTTCGCCCTTTTGAGCAAACCCTGGATCTTCTGCCGAAGTACTTCCGGGTTATCGTCCAAGCCTTCAGCGAAGAACAACTCGTTCGGAGAAACTTCCAAAACTTCGGAGATTTTGTCGATGACGTCGCTGGGGGGCCACTCGATGCGTCCCGTCTCAACGCGACTAATGTAGTTAGCTTCCTTGCCAATCTTTTCTTCGAGTTCGTTTTGGTTGAGTCCCTTGGCTTCCCGCAACACCCGAAGGCGGTCTCTGAACAACTTGGCTGTGTCGATGCTCATGCTGCAGAGACATTAGTTGGGACGAGCAGGTAAACATAGTGCTTGAGCCGTATATTTGTATTGACAGATTCTACGGCAGCGGTATACTCAGCACCTGATGGTTATCAACTACACCTTGTAAAAGCGAGATCGCTCCATGCGCTTCATTATGTCGGATGGAGTGACGGCAAAGGCTTTTGACAAACGTACGATCATTCGGAGAGTAGGACTCTGAACGCCTCGCTCTATGGCACTCAGGTACGTACGATCGATCCCAAAGTGTTCGTACACGTCCATTTGCGAGAGACCCGCGGTCTGTCGAATCTCGCGCAAAATAGTTCCAAAGGCCTTTTCGGGCCCTGATTTCGGTTGAATTTGCCGGCGAAACGGCATTGCAGGCCTAGTTTCGCGAATGTGATGGTTATAAACCAACGGGTGATAACCAACATTCTCACATCTTGAATGGTGCGCGGGGTTTCGTTTTTGAGGGGCACAGTGGTGAAGCAAAGTTCAGAAATACGTTATGAGGCGCCCGCAGGCATAGCTAGGGGGGCAGTAGTTACAAATGCTGGAGGCAAACAGGGTCTCATGCGTTTGGCCATGGACCCGAAAAACGCGAACGCCCCGATGGCCCTCTACGAAAACCATGAAGTCGATATAAGGGCGGCCGCAATCTGCTGGTTCGGAAACAATCGCGATCTCTGCGAGCAGTGTATCCACAACATCTTGGTCGCAATCGGGCGAAACGCAGGGACTTATGATCCCCAATTTACGGATGCAGCAGAATGGGTGCGCAACTGTGCCGACACCGAAGCAAGAAGACTGCGCCAAGGGCTCGATGAGGCTGGCAGTAGGGGCCGGCGTACAAGGCGGGCGATGTGAGCCCTCGCGCAGTGCCCAGAAGAGATCATCTCTCGCGGCAAAGTCCCAGAGGAGGTGCGGCTGCTGCAGGAAGCTGTCGACACATGTGGCTGGTCGGAAAACCGAGCACAATGTCGAATCGCAATAGGTCATGGTCGATTTCATTTGTCGCGGAATTGTCATCTTGCCCCGGCGACTTTCATTCTCTCGGTTCGTTTCCTAGCGCTCCACAACAAGACGTACATTTAGGTCGCTTGCTTTTTGCGCGTCAAATTAGATCAGTGGAGTTGCGCCTGCTGAGAAGCAGCTGCGATACGGCCACTGTCGGGTCAATCAGTAAGCCCTTTAGTGGTAACGACTTATCACGTGGCATCAGCAGTACGTCCTTGACAAGAAGGTGTTTGGAGCAAAAAATAGCCCCGCGCAGCGGAATGTCGAAACGCAGTTCTCTGCGCAAGAGTCCCAACGGTCCCGTTGAAGGATTGTCCCCGGAAATTTTGGAGAGCGCGGCTTGACCGAGTGCGAGGCAAGGTCGACGGCTAGTCATTTACACGCGCAGGGATGGTCGGTGTCCCGACCACAATCAACAACACACGGTCTTCAGTTGAGGTCTATGAAGCCGTGAGCCCGAAAGACAATTCTGTCCGCGCGGTGGCGCACTGTTATCCCGTCGATTCAGATTCCGACATCTCTAATCTTTCCGACGAACAATTGATGCATTTCCTTAAGTGCGGCCGTCAAGATGCCCTCACAGTCTTGTTTGACCGGTACCACCATCTTGTTTTCAGCATAGCTTTGCGAATCGTGCGAGATCCGGGCGAGGCCGAGGAAGTTGTCCAGATTGTTTTTCTCGACATCTTTCGAACCGCGGCAAATTTTGACTCTCGGAAGGGCATACTTAAAGGATGGCTGTTGCAGTTCGCTCACCATGGTGCCTTGCACAGGAAGCGCCATCTTGTTGCCAACCACTTCTACCGTTGGGAGGAACTCGAAGCTGTGCTAGAGAGTGGAGCTAGTTCCCCACTTGTGGGGGAATCCCCGGAAGTCATGCGGCTCGCAGAAGAGATGTTAGGAAAACTCAAGCCGCGTCAGCGGGCAGTCGTCGAGTTGACGTACTTCGAGGGGCTAACAGCGGAAGAAATTGCTGAGCGCTTGGGAGAATCTGTGCACGCGATTCGACACGATCTATACCGTGGCCTCGCCGCTCTTCGGAGAGCGTTTGGGAGCGGCCATGAATAGCAATAGCAAACTCGTGCGTGCTGCCGTTCGCCTGTGGCCAAATCGCCATGGACGTTATGAAGAAATGTGTGCATTAGCGGTCACGGCCCAGCTTGGCGGGAAAGAAATGAGTGAATTGGACGCACATATCTTCACCTGCGATTCATGCCGAGAGTTTCTTTGGTCTCTTGGGCAGGTAAGCGTGCAGGTCATGCCACTACTCGCTGAAAATGGCGCTCCCGCAGCGGACATTGTCCCGCCGGACGGCATGCGTGAAAGGTTCCTGTCACGGATGACTTCAGAAAAGTTGGTCAACGAAATCAATGGGGGAGCGCGCCTGCACCCGTTTCTTCTCCAAAAGCTACCATCCTCAACATTCGGAGAAGGACAGGATGGAGAACAAGCCATACATGTCGAACCCATCCTCTCGGGGCCAAAATCAAAACTGTTTTCGTTTCCGTCGCGCGCGGCGGCAGTCGTGGCGGCTTGCGTCATTGTTGGGACTGCGGCCTTCTATGCCGGCATGTGGAAAGGCAAGCACACACCGCAGCAACCAGCTCAAGTGCAGGCGCCGAGGACGGAGGCACCCGCGACTAATTCGCTGGCGGATGACACTGCTCGTCTCCAGCACTTAGAAGGTCAAAAATCCGGTCTAGAGATAGCGCTCGCCAAGCTGAAAGAAGAGCTTTCGGCTGCCCAGTCTGAAAAACAGTCGCTGAACGATGAGCTGACAACTGCCAAAGACAGACTCGAAGCTCTTACGACCCAAGTGAAGAGTGCGTCGGAACACTCTTCTGCGGAACTTCAGGAAGCTCAGAATAGGATCGCCACACTTCAAAGCCGGGCCGAGGCACTCAGTGAGCGACTCGCGGAGTCCGAGGTCAAACTTGGTGTTCAGAAACAGATGAAGGAGGATCTGGCAGCGAAACTTGACACGACAGAAGAGGAGCTCCGCCGTCAGAACGATCTTAAGTCGGCCAAGCTGGAGTTGGGTGACCTCGTAGCCACACGGAACCTGCACATCGTGGACGTTTACGATGCGGATTCGAACGGAAAACGAGACCGCTCGTTTGGGCGAGTTTTTTATGTTGAAGGGAAATCACTCGTGTTTTATGCCTATGACTTGGACGCCCCCGGTCAGTTCAAGGCGAATGTGGTTTTTCATGTCTGGGGTGAGAAGGTCGGCGTTAAAGAGGTGGCGCATAGCCTGGGCATTCTCCACAAGGACGATGGTCAAAATCGCTGGGCGATGACTTTTGATGATCCGAGCGTACTTGTCAAGATTAATTCAGCATTTGTAACGACTGAAGTTGGCAGTAAACACTACAACGAACCACACGGCAAGAAAGTTCTTTTCGCATATTGGGGAAACCAACCAAACCATCCGTAGCTTGGTCCTCGCTCCCCGCTCTGCATCAACCACAAACTACCTCCGATGATTGTCCTGCCAGCTATTCGCGGACAAATGGAAATCATTTGAATTTTCGATGGCGAATTTTTCATGAATGGCGGCCACTAAAGAGACAAGGGGAGTCCACTTGATGATGACACTGTCGCGTTTCCTGCGTGTGGTTAGTCCGTCAGTATTCATCGTCTTGGGTTTTGCTTGTACTGTCAGCGGGCAAACGGAGACCGCCGCGGTTTCGGGGCTAGTAACAGATCGGACCGCTGCCGCCGTGTCCGGAGCCGAGGTGCGTCTTCAAAGTGTGGAGCGTGGGACGGTCACAACCACAAGTACGAACGATACCGGTATCTACATTTTTCCAAGCGTTCAGCCTGGGCAGTACCAAATCAGCGTGCAGAAACAGGGATTTAAACAGATCGATTTGCTAGGCCTGATTGTTAATGTGCAAGATCACATCGCACAAAACTTCAGGCTGGAGGTTGGCTCGATTGCCGAGAGCGTCACCGTTGAAGCCGCCGGAGCAATGCTTAATACGACGGATGCTTCGGTCAGCACGGTGGTGGATCAGACCTACATAAAGAACATGCCGCTCAACGGCCGCAGCTTCCAGGATTTGATTTTGTTAACGCCTGGCGTGGGGACGCAGACACCCCAAGTTTCGGCTACCCTTTCAGGTGGGCCTTCTGGCCTCGGTCAAACAGGCGAATTTAGCGTAAATGGCCAGCGTACGGAATCGAATTATTACACCGTGGACGGTGTGAGCGCTAACGTAGGGGCAGCTGTCGGGCAAAACATGACGCAAGGAGGCGGGGCAAGCGGTTCGATTGGAGCTTCGACGGCTTTGGGTACTACGCAAGCGCTTGTGTCCGTGGATGACCTCCAAGAGTTTCGGGTGCAAAGTTCTACTTACTCCGCAGAATATGGGCGCAATCCCGGGGGACAGTTTGCGTTTCAAACAAAATCGGGCACCAATCAATGGCATGGTACCGCGTACGACTATTTACGAAACGATGTCTTCGACGCAAACAACTGGTTTAATGGATTCTGTTCGGCGGGGCCATCCTGCCCTTTTCCGAAAGCGAAAGAGCGGCAAAACGATTTCGGCGGGACATTCGGCGGCCCCGTTAAGATTCCGGCGTTGTATAGCGGAAAAGACAAGACGTTCTTCTTTGTTTCGTATGAGGGGCTACGCTTGACTACGCCGCAGCCGGCGACGACGAGTCTGGTCCCCGACCTCTGTATGCGGGGGGCAGCGGCTGAGTGTCCGTCCTACAGGGCACCAGGCGCCAGCGTACTCCAGCCCGTTCTAAATGCGTTTCCAGTGCCTAACGGTAGCGAAGTCTTAGTTTCATGCAATCCGGCAACTGACTCCACATGTCCCTCCTCAGGCCAGAAGCAGGACGGATTGGCTCGGTATATTGCGAGTTGGTCTAATCCGAGTTCGCTAGACTCCACGAGCGTCCGTTTCGACCACGTCGTAAGCGACAAATTGAGACTGTTCTTCCGGTTTAGTGACACGGCCTCAAACTCGTCGACTCGAGGAGGAGGCAGTTTCTCGCTGAATAATACTTATTCCTATACGATGCGGACTTATACGGCTGGCGCCAGTAGCATCTTTACAAACCGCCTTAGCAACGATTTCCGTCTAAATTACAGTTCGAACGTAACTGTCTTTGGGCAAACTATCGACGCGTTCGGGGGCAATACACCGGTCAATTTGCAGCAGGTCGTAGGATTGGGGACAGGGTCGTCTCCTTCTGTTATCCTTTTTTTCCCCGGAAACCGCGTTGACTTTAGTGAGCAGCAACAATCTGGTACTCAAAAACAGTGGAATTTCGTGGATGCTGTGGGTCTAACTTTGGGGCACCACCAGTTCAAAGTTGGTATGGACTATCGCAGGCTGACGCCGGATGCAAGCCCGCCCAATCCTCACGTGGTGTTTGCTTACCTCAGCGAAGCTAAGGTCACGACGAACAGCGCACTAACGTCATCGCAGGCGCTTGCCCCTATCCACCCGTTGTATCAAAACTTCTCGGCGTTTGGGCAGGACGAATGGAGGGCCTCACAGCGTTTGAGCCTCTCTGTGGGGCTGCGATGGGAGGTGAACCCGGCACCAGGCGTCACGCAAGGAATCAAACCTTATACTGTGCAAGGGGCGGGGCCCGATACCTGGACACTGGCCCCGCAGGGCACACCCCTCTGGCGGACTGCTTGGTATAACTTTGCGCCTCGGTTGGGTGCTGCGTACATACTCCGAAATGCGCCGGGCTGGGAAACCGTTGTGCGCGGGGGTGGTGGTGTTTTCTTTGATACTGGTCAACAGTTGGGGTCGCAGGGCTTTGTGGGGCCACCGTTTCAAACATCGAGTGGGTTGCGCGGCGGGTCGTTTCCTGCGTTTCCGTCAGCTCCACCTATCGTGAATCCGCCCCCTGCAAATTTTGGTTTTGCCTATGGTTTTGCGCCGCATCTGCGACTGCCCTATGCGCTTCAATGGAATGGTGCCATCGAGCAGGCTCTGGGCAAGTCGCAGGCGCTCACCGTCTCATATGTCGGTTCGCACGGGTCGAGGTTACTGAAGCAAGATCAAATCTACCCCACGAACAATATCGCAAGCGCGTTCTTCTTTGGGTTCGTTTCGAACGCCCTGACGTCGGACTACGATTCTTTGCAGGTTCAATTCCGACGGAGGCTGGGCCGCGGTCTCACGGCTCTAGCCTCATATACTTGGTCCCACTGCGTCGATTATGGTTCAGAGAATTTCAACCTGGGGTATCAGCACGGGAATTGCGACTTTGACGTCCGGCACAATCTTTCGGCTGCTTTCTCCTATGATCTACCGAATCTGAGGCAAAACGCTTTTCTGAATGCCGTGCTACACCACTGGGGAGTTGATAACCGCTTCACCGCCCGCTCGGCGTTTCCGGTAACTTTGGCTGGAAGCGGACTGGTGCACCCGAATGGAGAATTCTACGATGAGGGGCTCAGCTTTGTGCCAGGCCAATCGGTCTATCTCTACGGCGCAAACTGCGCAACTGTTCTTCAAGGGTTGGGGGACTTGGCACCAGGGCAGGGATGTCCCGGCGGACGGGCGATCAATCCCAATGCCTTTATGAATGTATCTTCCGGTTTCGGCGATGCCCCACGCAACTTTGCGAGAGGGTTTGCGGCTTGGCAATTAGATATGGCGATCCGACGGGATTTCCCGATCGCGGAAAGACTGAAGCTACAATTTCGTGCAGAGGCGTTCAATATTTTCAATCATCCGAACTTTGGAACCGTCGACCCTCACTTCGGGTCGAGCACTTTCGGCCAAGCCACGGCTACGCTCGCAAGCTCGCTGGGCGTTCTGAGCCCGCTATACCAAATGGGGGGCCCGCGTTCCATGCAGTACGCTCTAAAAATCATCTTCTGAACAAGACATTTTCGCTCCCCATTGGGAGTCAACGCGGTTGTGTGCATGAAAAAGAGGAACCTTATCCCAGTGTTTATTGCCGGATTCTTATGCCTTGACGGCATGACTGCTAGTGCGCAACAGACAAAGCGCCCATTCACTCTCGCCGACGATATTGGATTCGTGTATTTTGCAGATCTGTACGGGGGAGCTGAGGCCGTCCGGTTTTCGCCGGACGGGAATTACTTCGCCGTGGATACGGAGCGAGCACGTCTGGACCTGAACCGTGTTGAGGACTCTCTGAGGTTCTACTGCAGCCAGGATGTTGAGAAGTTCCTGGCACAATCCGCTGAGTGGCAGCCGCCATCACCTGTATGGGTCGTGAATCGTTCTGAAAAGCGGGGTGCCGTCATCAGGGGTTGGCGTTGGCTGGCAGACTCTAGCGGAGTAGCCTTTCTAGAGCCCACAACTCATGGCAATCAACGTCTCGTCCTGGCAGACTTTCGGAAGAAGACGATCGAACCACTGACGTCCCCGGCGGAAAGTGTCGGGTCTTTCGATGTCCGTGACCGACAACACTACGTCTACACTGTCGCTGATCCGGCCGAACGAGACGAAAGGCAGGCTGAACGTCAGTCGCCGGCGATTATCGGTACCGGACGCTCGCTTTACGAATTGATTCTTCCGGACGGTCCGCGAACAGCCCAAATAGCTTCGACTCCCGGGCATCTCTGGGCGGTTGTTGGGGGCAAACGCTTCGAGGTTAAGCATGATGGTGCTCCCGTCGTTCCCGATGGGAATCTTGCCCTATCGTCCCATGATAACTCGTTAGTTACCACACTGCCGGTGCCCGACGTTCCATTGTCATGGGAAACGCTGTACCCACCGCCGTACGCATCCTACCCTTTATATCGAATCCGCGCCGGCCACGACTCAGCGCACCAATACGTTCTGGTCAATCTGCAAACAGGCTCAATACAATCCTTGACCGATGCACCGATTAGCAGTGATGCCGGTTTGTGGGCAGGCGGCAGTCCTAGCTGGTCGAGCGACGGTAAGGAAATCTTGCTGCCGGGCACGTTCCTCAAATCGAAAGATAATGTCCCATCCCGGCCGTGTGTGGCCCTAGTGGATCTACCGTCTAACACGCGCACGTGCGTGGAAATGCTGAAAGCTCATACGGAAACCGGTGTCGAAGATGGATATCACTCAATTATAGACGTGCGTTTCATGGACGGAGACAACCAGCAGATTAAGGTGAAGTTTATCAACCACCTAGACTTGTCATTTGGAGCCACCGAGTATCGACGTACAGCCCACAGCACTTGGCAAGTTACGGGACAGAGTAATGGCGAGCACGAAATCGGCCACGGGGGTCTCAAAGTTAGTGTGAAGCAGTGGCTTGATGAACCTCCTCGGCTGGTTGCTGCGAACAAACAGACATCCCGGGTCATTTGGGATCCCAATCCGCAACTTAAGAACATCGAATTAGGCCAGGCCAGCGTTTACGAGTACAAGGACAAACAAGGGCGGCAGTGGAAAGCTGGACTGTACAAGCCAAGCGACTACACAGTGGGACAGCGCTATCCGTTGGTGATTCAAACGCACGGTTTCATGGAATCAATATTCATACCCTCCGGCGGATTTTCCACCGCATTCGCAGCCCGAGCGCTGGCTGCGAATGGAATCATCGTGTTGCACGTCAGCGACGACGACGGTTGTCCTGTCGGGACGGTTGATGAAGGCCCGTGTGCTGTCTCAGATTACGAAGCGGCTGCAAACCAACTGGTATCGCAGGGAGTGGTGGATCCGGAAAAGATCGGCATTATTGGATTCAGCCGCACTTGTTACTACGTTATGCATATGATTACTGATGGGTTAGTTCACGTGAAAGCCGCCGCGGTCACGGATGGGGTGATGGGGAGCTATTGGCAATACATAGCGAATCCGGAGCGATTTTCTAAGGAATTCAATTCCATGATTGGCTCCGCGCCTTTCGGTGAGGGATTGCAGCTGTGGCTGAAGCGATCACCAACCTTCAATATAGAAAAAGCGGATACTCCGCTAATGATCGTCGGCGAAGGCCCTTACAGCTTGCTCTTTATGTGGGAACCATATGCTGCACTCCGCTATCTGCATAAGCCAGTGGAATTGATGATGCTGAATACGAACGAGCACGTTCTGACAAATCCGGCCGTACGCATGGCGTCACAGGGTGGATCCGTTGACTGGTTTCGCTTTTGGCTGCAGGACTACGAGGATCCCGATCCCGCGAAGGCGGGACAATACAACCGCTGGCGTGAATTACGGAAATTGCAAAAGCAGAATGAGAGAATCAAGTGAGATGTGATTCGTTACTGGCGACTCGTGTAAACCTGTTCCCGATGGGGGACAATTAGACTGCCGGAGCGTCCGTTACTTCGGACGCTCCGACAGAGGTTTACTTACTCCCAGTCTTCATACGTGGTTAGACTTTCATTGTTCGCGGCACCGTCTGAGTTGAACCCAGTCTTCTGAGGGGCCGTGCTCTGAATAGCACTGATCGCAGGCGTCAATGCTGTCAGTTCTGGAGTTTCATATTTCATGGTTTTCACCTCCTTTCTTTGTTGAGATTTGCGTACACAGCTTGCTAGCTAGCTGAACTTTTGGGCTGAGCGCAGGCTTGGGGTTCCTTCGTCTCGAGACACGAGGAGTTATTTTGTCCTGTCGTAGTCATAGAATTCGTTAAGACTCCTTGGATCGTGAGGTGACGTATCCACGACTCAAGGAATAATGTGCGATTCAGGCTCTCCATAGGAATTCGTTGGTGATGCCGGGCTTTCTGCAACGCGTCCAAGAATCGATTTGGATCCGTGATGCCTATGGAACTGTCGACGATGTGCTGACCGATCTCAGCCAAGCTGGGCCATTCTACGGAGGTCTGTTTCTTTGGCCCTTCCTCTCTTGGCGTTAGCGAAACAAATGCCTTTGGCCTTCTGTTAAGGAGTTCGTCCGGGACGATATCGACGAGGGCACGGCGCATAAGGTAACGGCGTTGGCCCACCCCGACGATCTGCTCTCGCGGGATTGCATACATGAATTCCAGAAAACCCCGGTCAAGATAGGGAAGCCGTATCTCGCGGAGCATTTCTGACTGAAGGTTAATAGACGCCATTAGCCTTCGCTCGTCACTCAATTCACGAACGTGCCCCTGAAAGCTTGGCAACGGACCAAACACTTTCACTCTGTATGGATAACCTCGAAGAGCGGCGCGATTCCGGCGGACGAAGGCTGGATCGAACCATGGTGCCGGTGGATTTACGTATTCAGAAATGTCCAGGAGGGCGAGAGGAGAAAATCCTCGAACAGCTTCCCAAAGCAAAGACAGCCGAGATTTTCCCGTCTTGGCAGCCCAGGCATTCAGCTGACGAGCGAGTGTAACGAATCGTGCTCTTGCCAGGAGATTTTGGAGTTCCAGCGTTGGCGTTGGCGCGCTGCCACCCGTGGCCATCTCTCCCCCGAGTCCTGAAAGCGTGACTCGATGTCCTTGGGACAACATGTAGGATGCATACTGCTTGAATAATTCGGAGAGACCTTTGTTGGGAACCGGAGTCGCCGCAAACGGATCGCTCTGAAACCCGGACGTGAAAGACCTTTGTGAGCCGACCTCTTTTGATCTTAGCGCGCCGAGGTTAATGTGGCAGCCGGTGCGGCCGCGTTTCTCTTCGAGTTTAGTGAAATAGATGTGGTCGTCCCAGTTGGGGTTGGAGTGGTCGTACCAAGAGATGGTGTCGAGGCGCGGAGTTTCGGCGACGCCGCGGGCTATGATGGTATCTGCGATGCAGACGATAGAGGAGGAGTCCATGCCTCCGGAAAGTTCGGCGAGGACGGGCCGGTCGGAGCGGAGCCTGCAGTGGACGGCCGTGGCGAAGACGCTGCGGAAGTGCTCTTCGTATTCGGCGTCGGTACGGTAACGGATTTTCTTGGCAGGATCGAAATCCCAATATTTGCTGACCGTACGCTTTCCGTGCCGGAGGAGCACGGAGGAGGACGGTGGGACGGCGTCAATGCCAACGTAGGGAGTGAGGTGCGCGGCGGGAAACGTAATCGAGAACCAGCCGGCGATGTA
>WNFP01005149.1_pt1 | contig 17615 bp, 16 predicted proteins | sample 5400201 | NCBI WGS metagenome assembly WNFP01 (sample SAMN13153355, study PRJNA577476) | soil metagenome | isolation source: 115 cm saprolite under Madrone tree | place: USA:California | collected 2016-06-14 | reverse complement strand
AAAAAGGGCAGGAGGTTAGAGCCATCCAGGTGCACCTTGAACGTCCGGTCTCCCAGCTTGTGACCCTTACGCAGCTTGTCCACAATCTGAGGTTCACCTGCCGCGGCGGCGAAGGTCGGGATGAAGTCTTCATGCGCGCACATGTCGTTCACGATCGTGCCGGGTTTGATGATGCCGGGCCAGCGGATGACGCAAGGGACGCGGAACCCGCCTTCCCAGTTCGTGTCCTTTTCGCCCCGGAACGGCGTGCTGCCGCCGTCGGGCCAGGTCATGACTTCGGCGCCGTTGTCTGTCGTATAGACGACGATGGTGTTATCCGCAATCCCCAGGTCGTCGAGGAGCTTCAGCAACTGACCGACGTGACCGTCCGTCTCCACCATACCGTCGGGATACGTACCCAGCCCGGTCTTGCCTTTGGACTCCGGCTTCAGGTGCGTCCATACGTGCATGCGCGTGGAGTTGAAGTAGCAGAGCCAGGGCTTGCCGGACTTGTGCTGCCGCTCGATGAAATCTTTGGCGGCGGCCAGAAATTCCTCGTCGATCGTCTCCATTCGTTTGCTGTTCAGCGGCCCGGTATTTTCGATCTTCTGCCGGCCTACGCGGCCGTAGTGCATGTCTTCAGTCGGATCGTCGTTGTCCGTCGCCGTGCAGCGCAGCACACCACGGGGGCCGAATCGCTTCCCGAAATCGGGATTCTTTGGGTAGTCGGGGTTCTCCGGTTCTTCTTCCGCATTCAGGTGATAGAGGTTGCCGAAGAACTCGTCGAAACCATGCACTGTAGGTAGGAATTCGTTGCGGTCGCCGAGGTGGTTTTTGCCAAACTGCCCGGTAGCGTATCCGAGCGACTTCATGATGTCCCCAACGCTGGGATCCTCGGCGCGCAAGCCGATGTCGGATCCCGGCAGGCCAACCTTGGTCAGCCCGGTGCGGATCGGCGCTTGCCCCGTGATGAATGCGGCGCGCCCGGCGGTGCAGCTCTGCTGTCCATACCAGTCCGTGAAGAGCGCCCCCTCTTTCGCGACGCGATCGATATTCGGCGTGCGATATCCCATCACACCCAGGTTGTAGGCACTGATGTTGTACCAGCCGATGTCGTCGCCCATGATGAAAAGGATGTTCGGTTTCTGCTTTGCCATCTTTTTGTTCCTCCTATTGCTTCACAATGAAGAAGCTCGCCGGACGCATCGAAATCCCAAATGACACGTCGATGTATCGATGGCCTGGCCCATTCGGGCCGCAGGCCTGTAACGCTGACAGTAGTTCGGCGCGCACAGGTACGAGCCTCCTTTCATGACTTTCCTTGGAATGCGAATACCGTCCAGCCGCGGGTCGTAGCTCTTCTCGCGGTCGCCTCCCTTGGGATTCACGCTGCTGCAACAGGATTGACGGACAGCGCCATGGTCCTGATACCAGTCTGAAGTCCACTCCCAGACGTTTCCAATCATGTCGTAGAGTCCGTAACCGTTTGGAGGAAACAATCCCACCGGCGACGTCCATTTGAAGCCATCTTTCACCAGGTTCTGGATCGGAAATTCGCCCTGCCAGGTGTTCGCCATGATTTCGCCATCCGGCTCGAACTCGTCACCCCAGGCATAGTCGGCGCCTTCGAATCCGCCGCGCGCAGCGAACTCCCATTCCGCTTCGGTCGGCAAGTCCTTGCTGGCCCAAACGCAATAAGCTTCAACATCCGGGTAAGCGACATGAACGACAGGATGGTTCTCGAGACCTTCGATCGAACTTTTCGGCCCGAACGGATGACGCCAGTCCGCGCCGCGCACATAGCGCCACCAGCTGTACGGATTGCGCATATCGACCCGGTGGCGCGGCTGCACGAAGACGACTGAGGAAGGCGCGAGCAGCTCAGCCTTCGCTCCCGGGTAATCCGCCGGATTTGCCGGACGCTCCGCCAGCGTCACGTAATCCGTCGCCTCGAGGAAGCTCGCGAACTGCGCGTTCGTTACCGGAGCGGGATCGATCCAGAAACTCCCGACGGTCACCTGATGCGTCGGCGCCTCTTCAGGATAATAATGATCGGAACCCATCATGAAGGTCCCTCCATCGACCCAGACCATGCGGTCCAGCTTTGTCAAAGCGAGTGCTGTTTTGGTTTCCATTTCGTGTTCTCCTTTCGGGATCTTGTGGAGCGTTACATCGAAATTAGAATTGAAACGAAAACCGCGCGAGTATCCGGATTACTTCGGATCATCTGGAATCTTTTTTCGGAATGCCGGCGGGCATAGACCGCCGCTGCAGTGATTGCGAATGAACTTGCGGCGAGGAAACTGGTCGTCGCCTGGAAATCGGCAATCGAAGAATGAAGGTTGCGCCCTGATCTGCTCCGGAGCTGTGCGCTTTGATCGTACCGCCGTGAAGCACGACGATTTCACGCACGATCGCAAGCCCGAGGCCGAGCCCGGCACTTCTTGACCTGGTCGAACGATTTTCCTGCCGGTACGCGTCGAATACATAGGGCAGAAACCGGGGTTCAATGCCCTTCCCGGTGTCGGACACCGTGCATTGCACAACGCCGCCGCGTCTAACGATTTTCAGCGCGATAGAGCCACCCTCCGGAGTGAATTTCACGGCATTGTTCAACAGGTTCATGAGAACCTGACGCACCCGGCGGGAATCGGCGAAGAACGGCGGTATGGCTTCCGATATGTCGGTGGAAATTCGCAGCTTTTTGCCTTCAGCCGTATGTTGGATAGCGCTCAGCGCCTCACGCGCAACCTCCTGTATCCGCATCTCTGCAAGCTCCAGACGCAGCTTGCCTGAGGAAATGCGCGCCGCATCGAACAAGTCGTCGATCAGGTAATTCAAAGCCCTCACATTTCGAATGATTCCTTCGATGGCGAGATTCTGCTTCTCGGCCGGTAAAGTTCCGCTCCCGAGCGCCACAGCCCAGCCCAGGATGGGCATCATTGGGTTTTTGAGTTCATGCGAGAGGACCGAAAAAAATTCTTCCTTTCGTTGAAAGGCATGTTCGGCCCTGGCGCGAGCGTCAAGCGCCTCATCGTACGCGCGTGCGCGAACGATACATCCTGACGCGATCTGCGCCAATCGAAGCATCTCGTCGCGCGCCTCCGGAGCCACTTCGTCCTGAGCCGGAAGAACGATAGTCAGGACACCAAGCGGCCGTTGCTCTGAGCCACGAATCGGCAAAAATGCCACGTTCCGGCGCCTGCATTGTGATAACAGGTCGCGCAGGTAGCGCGAAATGTTGGAGGGAGCCTTGCGCCTTCGGGACCAGAATATGGGCTTGCCCGTACGAAACGCACTGGCGACCGGACCTTTCCTGATCATTTCTTCCGCGAGATATTTCTTCGGAATGTGCCTGGATCGCCACTTCGAAACCATCTGCAGGTCGCCGTCGTGCTCGACAAAGATCATTCCTGCGGGGCTGCCAAAGGCTTTGCGGCAGTAGTTTCCAACGATGTCGGCCACAGACCTCAACGTGTACGCTCGACTGAGACTCACAACGAGTTCATGTAAAGATGTTGCGCCGTCCTTGCCCATCGCACTGGGGCCGCGCGCCTCCGCCGAGTGATCGGCAGTCTCGATGACTGCCAGATACCCTATCTCGTCGCCGACGAACTGGCGACGAATCCGGAATTCGACGGGAAAGTGTTTTCCTTTGTGGACGATCGAAACGTGGACGGCGCAAGGTTTGTCAGTCTGCCGGGAAGCGGCCAAACGCTCGCGCAGGCGTTTGATGTCGGAGTCGGCCACAAAGCCGAACAAGGATCTTCCCAGCAGCGGCGTTGCCGCGCCGTTGAGCATCTCGGCACACTCCTCGTTGGTCTTGAGAATGCGTGCTTTCCCATCGAGTTCGAGGTAAGGAATCGGAACCCGGTCATGAAGGACTCCATAATGTCTGAGTGATTTGACAAACACTCGTGCGTGGTCCCGCAAAGTTGAAATCGTGTCGTTCAGGCTGGGCTTCCGCAGCCGGCCGTTCGTCTTGCCCGGTATGTTTTCTTGTTCCGCGGCAGTGCGGATATCGACCATCAGGCGATCTACGTCCGTTATCAGACGCGTGAAATCGGTCACAAAACGCGCGGCCGGATAATCAAAAGTCTCCCTGCTGTCCTCAGCCGATTGCCTTCTCATGGACACCATAGCCATACCTCACTTCATGCGCGTCACGGCAGGCGGCCGCCATCTTCCACTAAAGACGTCGGGCTTTGGCCAGTACATCCGGACGACGAGATTGAATGAGTCTTTGGGCGCAGGAAGCCAGTTGAATTCTCTGTTCGTACCCGGCCACTCGTGCTGGATGGAGATGGAAAGCGAATTGTCGGAATTGAGTCTTAGCCTGTCGTGATCGCCGATGACAGCATCACATGCCTGCGCGGGATTCTTCAGCATCAGCCCGGCCAGTCTTTTGTAGAATCAGGGGAACAAGACGGAAATGATCCTGCATGCGATGAACGACCTGGATGTCTTCAAGTCCCGCAGCCTGAACGTCTTCAGCTACACGCTGAGCCTCGCGCGGAACGTTGTGGATTTTGAGGGGTGTTTTCACTATTCCCAATCTATGAAGACGGAAGGGTGTCCGGTATCAGGACAAGTGCGTGCCCCGCTTTGTATTTTTTCGGGACGCATCCGGAATATGCCCGATTGCCATTCGCGCGCTCTCCGTCAATGATGGGTTTCGAATCTCAAACAACGGAAGTGAACCATGACGAAGCGAGTGCTGCTTGCAGACGACCATATGCTATTCGCACAGGCGCTGGCTCAGCTGCTTGTACCAAAGTACGACGTGGTTGACATCGTCGGAGACGGCAGAGCGCTGCTTAGATCCGCGCGCGAGCACAAACCGGACGTCATCGTGACGGACATCACCATGCCGCTCATGAGTGGATTGGAGAGCGTACGCTTGCTTTGCAAGGACACGTACACGCCCAGGATCGTTTTCCTGACCATGCATGCGGACGCCGAACTTGCTCGAGAGTGTTTCAACTGCGGCGGTTCGGCGTTTGTGAACAAGGAGTCCGGTTACGACGAACTCACCGTTGCCATCGATGCGGTATTGGAGAACCACCTGTACCTATCACCGACCATCGCGGCAGGCATGATCGACGTATTGAGAGATCCTGCCGGCGCCAGCGCCGCATTTGAACAGCTCACTCACCGCCAGCGCGAAATCCTTCAATTGTTTGCCGAAGGCAAAACCATGAAGGAAATCGCCTCCGTCACGAATCTGTCGACGCGAACGGTCGAATGGCACAAATACAAGATGATGAGGCTTCTGCGCGTCCGGCGCAGCGCAGAACTGATCCAGCATGCCGTGCGCATGAAATTGGTTGTTTAGTCTCCGCAGTCTTACGGGATTCCCCGACAAACTTTACGAGAGTTTCTAAATCCATGCAGGCCGGACACTCACATGCTTCGCGAATGAGCGACACTAGACGAAGGAGTTTGCAAAATGCTCGAGTCCGCTGCTCATTACGGTGCAGGCGCTGGCGATGCCCTTGGTTCCACAGAAAGGAATTCGAATCTGACAACCGCAGTCGCCGGGCCCACAGTGGCGCGGGAACTTGTGACACAAGTCCCGATCGTCAGGGATCGGATAGCTCTCATCGATTCTCACGGAAATATCGTTGCGGTCAATAACAACTGGATGGCTCTTGCCGAAGAGACTGGAGCGGCCTTGAATCGCGTTGGACCGGGAGTGAACTATTTGGAAGTCTGCCGACAGGCAAGCGGTTCCTCCGCCGCCGATGCTCGAGAGGCTCTCAGCGGAATTCGCGCAGTTCTGAAGGAGAAGGTTCAATCCTTCACCATGGACTATGCCTGCCACACCCGTGCAGGGCAGGCTTACTTCCGGATGGTCGTCACGCCAATCTCTTACCGGGATGCCCGGGTTGCCATCGCCCACATGGATATCACTGAACTACAGCTTTCAAGAGACAGAAGCTTCACCCGCTTGCAGGAGGTCGGCAGGCGTTTGATCAATGCGCAGGAAGAGGAACGGCGGAGAATCTCGCGAGAACTACATGACGATATGGGCAACAGGATCGCACTGCTGGCGTTCTCTGTCCGCGACATCATGAAGCAACGCTCGAAGAACTCCGGTTCAAGCATGCACCGGTTTAATCAAGTCATCAGTAATCTCACCGATCTTTCAAACGCGCTGCGCAACCTCTCGCATTGCCTTCACCCGCCTCTGCTGGGGTATCTGGGAATCGGCGCTGCGCTGAAGATGCTCTGCGAGGAGTTTGGAAAAACGCGAGGTATCCGAGTCGATGTTGTGGTTCCGCCAGAGTTCAAACGTCTTCCCTACGATGTGGAACTTTGTATATTCCGGATTTCCCAGGAATGTTTACAGAACATTGCCAAACACTCCGGCGCGGATAGCGCCCGTGTTGTCCTCGAACGCACGGCCGGGCACGTCCAGTTAACAGTGTCCGACACCGGCAAAGGATTTATTCAATCGGATGCCATCCAGAAAGGCGGACTCGGTCTTGTCAGCATGAAAGAACGAGTGCAGTGCATTGGGGGACGCCTGGAAGTGGACAGCTCAGCGGGGGCGGGCACCAAAGTCCGTGTTGGGATCCCCCTCCCGGAGGATATACGCTCAGTCAGGGTCGGATGAGCCTGTTGCGGATCGCGTAGCGGACCAGCTCTGTGATCGACTTGAATCCGAGCTTCCGCATGATCGCGGCTCTGTGGGTTTCTACCGTTTTCACGCTTATTCGAAGATGAGAAGCGACATCAAGGAGAAGGTATGAATCGGACAAGCGTTCTACTGGCAGACGATCACGTCATGTTGACGGACGCACTAGTCAACCTCGTCCGGCAAGAGTTTGAGGTTATAGGAGTCGCGCGCGATGGTCGCGCGATGGTTGAAATGGCAAGACAGAGCCGTCCCAACGTGATTGTCACCGATATCTCGATGCCCCACCTTAATGGCATCGACGCAGCGCGAATTCTTCGCAAAGAAGCGAGTTCCGCCAGATTTCTGTTTCTCAGCATGCATGCCGATCTTCCCCTCGTCGAAGAGGCCTTCCGGGCCGGCGCCTCGGGTTACGTTCTCAAACTGTGCAGCGCAGAAGAATTCATGAAAGCGATTCAATGCGTCGCTCGGGGCACTACGTACATCACACCGTTGCTCGCTGGAGACCTGATCTCGACTCTGCTGACGGCAGGACCACAAGAGATCTCTCGCGAAACGACACTCACCTTGCGCCAGCGTGAGGTGCTGCAGTTGCTTGCCGAGGGAAAGACGATGAAGGAAGTCGCAGCCGTGCTGGGGATCTCAACCCGGACCACCGAATCGCACAAATATGAAATCATGCGGCAACTGGGCGTCCGCACAAGCGCCGAGCTGATTCGGTATGCCGTTCGGATAAAGCTCGTCTAGTCCGGTCACTCCAATGCCCGAAGGTTTATTTGAGGGCGGTCCCCCGCTTGCGCTCGAACGCCGCCTTGGCTTGATCAAACCCGGCGATCGCCGGGTTCTTCTCCGGGCTTTCATCGTAGCGCTCATTGGATGGCCACCGCTGCTGGCGTTGACTGCAATTCGGGAAACGTTCGCACACGATGGATCGTTCTGGTATTTCCTCCATGACTTTGGTGCCCACGCACGATTTCTCATAACCGCGCCGTTGCTTGTGATTGCTGAGGCCTGGTGCCTGCCGAGACTCTCCAGAATTCCATTGCAATTCCTCGATTCCGGAATTGTCCGGAACAGCGACAGAGACCTGCTGCTTGTCGAGTTTGCTTCCACAAGACGGTTTCTGAATTCAATCTGGGTGGAGATCCTGGCCGTGCTTTTCGCGTACGGTGCGGTAGCAGGGTTGGCCGCCATGTTGGCGGTCAAAGACCTGCCGAAGTGGTATATCTACCCTGGAAGCCGGCATCCCGTGTACACGGCTGCGGGACAGTGGCATGTTTTTGTAAGCTTGCCGTTGCTCGCTGTTCTCGTTTTGGGTTGGATGTGGCGCCATTTTCTTTGGTGGCGATTACTGTCGCGGATTTCAAAACTGAACTTGCGGCTTATCCCCGGACATCCCGATCACGCCGGAGGACTGAGATTTCTTAGCGGCGCGCTCCGTGGCTGCTGGCCTCTCAGCTTCGCATTTGCCGCCATTTTTGCCGGCAGGATCGCCAACCAGATTCAGGCGGGGCGATCGCTATACGACTCGCGATTTCTCGTTGCCGGTCTGCTCGCATTCGTTCTCACACTCTTTTTGATGCCATTCACGGCATTCATGCCTAACCTCTTCAAGCTGAAGGAGAGGGGCGCACATGAGTACGGCCGGCTGGGTCGCGCCCTCGGTGAAGAGTTTGAACTCAAGTGGCTGAGGGAACGAGAGAGTGTCACGGGCGCGGCGCTCGAAAGTCAGGACTTCTCAGCGACAACCGATTTGTACTCGATCGTCTCCAACGTGTATCAGATAGCCTACCTTCCTGTAACTTTCGGAGCTGTACGGGAGCTGATCGTGGTCACGCTCGTGCCGTTTCTTCCTGTTGCGCTGTTGGCTGTACCCTTCGATGTACTCATCACCAGCATCGGAAAACTTTTCCTTTAATATACCGGAGTTTTCCCTATCGACTTTCTGCTCGCCGGGACGCACCATCGAGCCCCATGAGTACACGAATAGACGTTGCGCTGATTCTCTGGAATCCCGATGTCATTCAACTAGTCTCTTTCGTTTTACTTCACCGGAACCTGAAATCGCGCGGCGTCGAACCGTCTCGAGGTGCGGAAGAAATACAAGACTTGATCGTGTCGTGCAGTCCGACTGTCGTGGTATTTGATCTTAAACCGCCTTACGACGAGTCGTCCTCGGTTGTCCTGGGTCTGCTCGGCCGCTTTCCCGATCGGTCATTTGTGATGACGTGCGCAGATCCCGCGCTGGCTTTAAAGGCTGCGCCATGGCTGTCCTGCTATCCCATCTTTCAGAAACCTTATGAGCCGGACGAGATCGGTGAGACTGTGGGTTCGATGGTGCGACTCGCGTCAGGAAATGTCGCCTGGAAAGGTCCGCCACATGACGTCTCGGATGTCACTGCAAAGTAAGCGGCATTTCACTGGAGCAGGTTCCAACAGAAACATCAGGTCCGGCAGAGCGCTGAAGAACGCCTCATCAAGCCGTAACTTCTTCGGTGGCTGCCGAAGCCTAGGCGGCCTCAGGTTGTACTTCGGCTGAGGACCCCGGCTCCTCGTCCGCGCGCCTGTCGATTCGCGTGATGCTGTACACGACGCCCAGCCACAGGCACACCAAAACGATATTCACCAGTGCGAAATTGCGACTGTCGAAGGCGAGTCTGGTTCCGAGGAACACCAGAAGTGCCGATAAGGCATCGCCCACACGCCAGAAGAAACTGTCAATTGCGGTTTTCGCTTTGTACTTGGACTCCCGGTTGGTCGGCAGGAACAGGGCATGGCGGGCGGTGTTCTGAATCGAATAGTCGGTGCTGTTCTCCGCAATCTTGGCAAATCGAATAAAACTCAGGATCGGCACGAAAGCCAGCAAGGTGTAACTTCCGAGAGCGATTATTGGAAGGAACAAGAGGGCAGGCCGGATGTCGAAACGCCTGATGATTCGCGAAACGGCGAACATCTGAAGAGCGCCGCTCAGCATATTGACCCAGAAAAAGAAGTCGGCGTAGAACTTGCCGATATAGGCCTCCTGGCTGGCGGCACCCGCGGCACCAACAGCCTCTCTTGCGTGTTGAGCGACAGCTTTGCCGAGAATAAATTCCCCCGTTGTATTCACGAGATTTGACAGCAATATAAGCATCGCAATCAGCAGTAGATAACGGCTCTTGAACACCAGGCGGAAGCTGCCCGACGTCGGGAGCTTGATGTCTTCCACCTTTCGGGGACCCTTCACGGCAATCGCTCGCTTTTCCCGGTTGTGAACGCACGTTGTCAAAACAATGCACACGCTGAGCAGCACTGCCGTCACCAACATCATCGGGTATGGACCCAGGGGATTGAAAAGCCAGCCCGCCAGGCGCGCGCCGAAAATGCCTCCAAGGGAGCTCCCGATACCGACTACGGCGAATAGACGCTTCCCCTGCTCGTGGGTGTAGATATCATTCGCGAATGCCCAGAATTGGGCGATCAGGATCAGATTGAAAAGACCTACCCAAAGGAAGAAAACAACACCAAGCTGAATCCCGGCATCGCCGAGGAAGTAAAAGATCAAAAGATTTGAAATGAAAAACGCGGTCACGCCGTTGATGAGCCGGACACGATTGACACGGCTGGCGATGGCGCCATAGACAGGAATGATGAACAGGAACAGCAACGCCTGTCCCGCCCCCGCATAGCTTTTGATTTCCGCACCGAGTTCGCCCAGGATGAGGGCTTCCCGAACCGGTTTGATGATGTAGTAGGCGGTCAACAGCAGGAAAACATCGATCATCAATAGAACGGATGTGAATCCCTCGCCGCTGCGGACGGGCGCGAAGATCGACAGGAATCGCTCGAAAGGGTTCTGCATTTTCAGACTCTCCGATTGCACGGCGGCCCCTTTCACAAATCAAGGTGCAAGCGGCGTGCCATGCAACGGTCCTGTCAAAAACACGGATCGGCTGAAACCCACGCCCAGAGCCACTTTCCAAGGACTTCGTTTTTGTGTATCCTGACTGTCGCATATTTAAACTCATCGCTTTCATAGTTGCTATTCCGGCTACTGTGTTGTCTTCCATTGCCGCCGTGGTGCAGACCGCACTGGCGCCCGGCCGCACTTTATCGGATCGCAAATCAAGGGTAGGATGCCAGGAAGGCCTACGACGAAGCCTGCGATATCGGTCTTCGATGGTGGTAGAGCGCCACAAAAACCAGGGGTTCGAATTCAAGCCGCTACCGGCGGCAAAATCAGCTCCCCGAATTCTGGCCACCGAACGCCAGTCATTTCCTTACAATAGCGGCGGTCGCAGACCCCGTCCAGGTTGTGATCAGGGTCAAGACCTTTTCGAGTGAGCTTGCGCTGAAACCCACGCCTGTATTCAGCCGCGGAGCGGCGACAGAGTGTAGCCCCGGGCGCAAGCCCGGGGTAGGTGTCGTTTTGGCACACCAGCCCCGTAGGGGCGAAAGAGTCTTTCGCCCCTACGGGGCTGAGATCGTCTCGAAAGAAAACCCCGGGCTTACGCCCGGGGCTACACTCTGTCGCCGCTCCGCGGCTGTCCATGGCGGCGCATTTTGGACAGCTCTCACCGACCGCCGTTATGTCCCGTATCCAGAAGACTTTTTCCCCAGTAGATTTACGGACCACCGAATGTATCCCGGCGGTCATAGACCGCCGCTACAGCTACCCGCGCGAGATTCGTCCAACGACAAACTCTCCGCTGCGTTTTGCAAATAAGTAAACGGTGACCGGATCGCGATGCGTCCCGACTCGCATGGTTCGAATCGTGACTGCGATCGGCCTGTCAGGGGCATTCTTCTCGAGTGCTTCGCTCAATGTCTTGCGGTCCACCAGAACGAACCGGTCTCGTGTGGTCATTTCTGCAGACTTATAGTGATGTCCTTTGACCTGGTATGCGTATTCCGTCGCCGCGCCATCGGCCAGATTCCAATCCACCATGAGATCCTGGAACTTCAGAGCGATGCCTTCCCGGCAAGTCTCGACCGTGAATCGCGCGAGCGGATTGACCTGCCTCAGCCAGTGATCGGCCACCTTACGCCTTCGCTCCAAAAGTGTCCGCATAATGTACTCGGTCGCCATGGGATCTGTGTACTCCGCGGTCTCGACGATCCTGCGAAGCTCGGCTTCGCTGAATGACAGGATGATGCGGGTGGCCCAGAACGCGTCTTCATCCGTCATGTTTTCAAATGCCATCACCGGATATGTTGTCTTCCACTTCTCCGGTTCGAAGTCATTCGACGTAAACGCCCCAACTCGCGGCAACACGACGACGCCCTGTTTCTCGGCGGCCGATTCGTAAAACCCGAGCGTGAACATTTCGCGTATGACGCTCCCGAGATCGAAGGCATGCTCACGGCCGCGAAAGTATTCCGGCGGATATTCGGCGCCCAGCGTTGACCCGAAGTCGAGCAGATAATGCCGAAGGAACTTACGGCCGTGTTCTTCGACGTACATATCCAGACTCTGTTCTTCCTTCATGTCCCAGTGATTGATCCAGGAAGCGATCACGCGCAGGCCACGCAGCTCCCGCCGATGCTCGTGAGGTATGAGGTCATTAGGGTCGTCGTGGCGGATTCCGACGTGCGGAAAAGGCCCCTTTGGCGTCCCCGGCAGGAATTTGCTCGCAAGCACCCGATAGCGTCCATCCGGCATTCTTGCGGTGGGTCCGAGTAATTTCGCCAGATCCTGACGTGTAAATGGTCTCCGCTTGTTCGAAGCCTCACGAACCTCGAGCTGTTGTCCAATGATGAGCTGGTCGGGTTGGATGTACGCGATGTAGTTTTCGGGAACGTTGTAGCCCACAGCATAGAGAATCTTGGTGGAGATGACTTCCGCACCCGACATAAGCTCCGGAGCATTCGCATTATCAAACTTGATGAAGTACACCTGCCCTTCCCTGTCCCTGAGCTGCATACCCGGCGTGACTCCGGAATCCTTGGTTTTCGTGATCGTGGCCTGATCGAAGTCCGGCGGGCCGCCCTGGTTGGGACCACGCACCAGCTCCTCGATACTCATGTGGCGCAGATGGTGGCGGTTGGTGTACCAGCTCGAGTCGGGCACTTCATCGACTGCATTGACATTCATGGCAGGCTTCGGATTTCCGGCCAGAGCTCGAAACCATCGCGGAACGTCGAGATTCTGTTTCGCTTCTTCAACCCACTGTTCACGGAAAAAATCATCGTAGAAACTCGCGCTGCGTGCCTGGGGCTCGGGAATGTTCTTCATATCGAAATCGAGCCAGAGAACATCAATGGCGGCGCGGACGTCGATGTGCACAGCCAGGGCGGTTGCAAGCGCGAGGAAGAGCAGGAAAGCGGCTTTTGTCCGGAATCGCATCCGCCTCCTAGAACGTCGGATTGAAATTGACATACATGCGCCATCCTTCATTGCTGTGGGCGAAATCGAGGGTCATCAGGAGCTTCCGTGTAGGTCGGGTGATGAAACGGGCGCCATAACCTGTGTGAAAACGGTTCCAGCCGAAGTCGCCGGGTTCAGGGGCGACCTGTCCCGTGTCGACGAAGAAACTCCAGTCGAATGCGCTCCAGATGCGGTATCGGTACTCGAGTCCGAGACTAAGTGCGCTCTTGTCGCGGAATCGGTAGTCTTCAAATCCGCGCAGCGTTTCCCACGTGCCAACCACTGGCATGTCGAAAAACGGGACCTGGCTGCCGCCCTTTTCCTGATTGGTTTCGGCCAGACCTCGAAGAGCGATCACCTTCTTACCGTGCCGGCTTACAGGAAAGAACCGCTGGAACTCGAGATGGTATTTCCAATAGGCAAAGTCTCCCTTGCCGACTGCTTCGTGGAGACTCACCTCCACAAATTCCTGGCCGCCATGAGTCGCCATGTGCGGGTCGTCCCGGGTGTTGTGTTCGATCGATAGCGAAGTGGCACGCATACTGGCACCGGTGAATAGCGCCGGGACATTACTCGCCGCGAATACACGTTGCGCAGACTTGCCGGATTGAGGCTCGGTCACGCCGACTTTATCAAAGCTCAATTGGACTGTGGATCTCAGGTTGTTGCTGACCTGAGCTGAAAAACCGATCGCTCCTTCTCGAGTCACGGTCTTGAAGAAAGACTCATTGTTCAGGGACGTCTCATTCCCGATTCCGAAAAAATTGTCCTCCGGCCTTGAACGGTAGGCCCCGTCCACAAAGACGTACGAACTCCCTGCAGGAACGTGCACACTGAATTGATAGTTCTCGTAATGCCTGTACGTGTAGAGCAGCGAGGTTTCGATCTCGATCGTTCGCCCAAAGAAGGCATGGTGAAGTGGCGTAATAGACGGACCGAACCCGGAACCTGGGCCTGCTCCGCCGATACCAACCCGGAATCGCCCCGGCCTTTGCCCCAATCTCTCGAAGAGCGGGCTGGTGGCGACGGAATACGCTGGCCGGAATACACCTACATCGACCCACGTAAACGGATGCAGCGCCCGCTTGATGAAATAACCGGTCGGACGGCCATCGACAATGCGAGCGCCCTGCTGGCCGGGATCCGGAGTCTGAGAAATGTCCGGCGGCGGATCCTGCGCCTGGAGCGGCACAGCCATCAAGCCAACGGTCAGCCAGAAAACCCATTTCGATAAGCTGATGTTGCAGCGTTGCATGTATATCCGGCGAGACGCACCTCGACCAGCTTGAGTATAGGAGTACTGTTTCTGTTGCCGTTACCGATGGACCCCCGGCTGTCCCACGTGAGGTTTCCGGGGATTTTGAGGAAAAAGTCCTGACACGGGCTAACGCAGAGCGCGCAACAGCAGGATCGAACGTGCAGCGACGCAGAGCGTTGCGCCATTGGGAAACTCCTGAGAAGGAGGCTCTCCATGGGGGTTGGCAGTATCAAGCCCGGCGGTCCAGTCGCGTTGGAGCCCGGCCGGCAGGTTGAAGCGCAGCGACTCGAAGTGCGCATTGAAGGCTGCATAAAAGTCGTCATCCGCTTCGTCCGCTCCTGCGCCGCTAAGAAACATTCCGAGCGCCTTTGCGTAACCGGTAGTCCAATCCGCGGGACGCATGGCGAGTCCATCGTTTCGATACCAGCCGGTTCCGCTGCAATAGAATCGTCTGCGAAACACCGGATGCTCGCGCCGAAGCGTAACTACTCTGGCAACAAACGCGAAGAAGTCATAATCCGCATGTTGCCAATCCATCCAGAAGGTTTCGCTGTCCTGGCAATATGCGTTGTTGTTGCCGCCTTGTGTCCGTCCGATCTCGTCTCCGGCAAGCAACATGGGCACACCTTGCGAAAGCAGGACCGTTGTCACTGGCGCGACCGAAGCTGATTGATAGCGTTGTCCGGCGTCGGTCCTTCGGCGCCGCAATTCCATGATCGATTGTCGTTCTCGCCGTCGGAGTTCGATTCGCCATTGGCGTCGTTGTGCTTTTCGTTGTAGCAGACGAGGTCTTCGAGCGTAAAGCCGTCATGAGAAGTTACAAAGTTGATACTGGCCGACGGCCGCCGTCCAGCGGTTTCGTAGAGATCTGGGCTTCCGGAGATGCGATAAGCGAATTCATTCAAAGCGTGATCGGCCCCGCGCCAGTAGTCGCGCACACAGTCCCGGAACCTCCCATTCCACTCCGACCACAGTGGCGGGAAGTTGCCTAACTGGTATCCCCCATCGCTCACATCCCAGGGCTCCGCAATGAGCTTGACCTGACTCACGATCGGATCCTGCTGCATGACATCGAAAAATGCGGACAATCGGTCAACATCATGAAGCCCTCTCGCGAGGGTCGATGCGAGATCGAAGCGAAATCCATCGACGTGCATTTCGGTAACCCAGTAACGCAGAGAATCCATCAAAAGTTGTAATACGTTTGGCTGGCACATGTTCAGGCTGTTGCCGGTGCCGGTGTAGTCCATGTAGTAGAAGCGATCGTTCTGAACCAGGCGGTAATATGCCGCGTTATCGATTCCCTTGAAAGAAAGGACTGGTCCGAGATGATTGCCTTCAGCGGTGTGGCCATAAACGACGTCGAGAATCACCTCGAGGCCGGCACTATGCAGAGCTTTCACCATCTGCTTGAACTCCCGCACCTGCTGACCCGCGTCGCCGCCGCAGGTGGAATACTCGTTGTGCGGCGCAAAAAAGCCGATGGTGTTGTAGCCCCAGTAATTGCGCAGTCCCTGCTCGAGCAGATACAGGTCATGCACGAACTGCTGGACTGGCATCAGTTCGATTGCAGTCGCTCCAAGGGTCTTCAGGTGGTTGATGGCCGCCGGATGGGCGAGCCCGAGGTATGTGCCTTGCAGTTCTGCGGGAATATCGGGATGGCACATCGTGAGTCCTCCAGATCGTTCCGGGAATGTTCCGGATCGATAAAGTGATGCGCAAACAGAGCCTCATGCCATCGCAGCCGTCCCTGGATACATCTGGAGTAGGGGTCCAGAAGCAGTTTTGTCGGATTGCAGCGAACGCCGGACACCGGTTCCCATGGACCATGCACTCGAAAGCCGTAGTGTTGTCCGGCTCGAAGACCTGGAACATAGCCATGCCAACACAACGCCGTCATCTCGGGAAGATCGCACCGAGTTTCCCGTCCGTGCTCGTCGAAAAGGCACAGCTCCACCCGGCGGGCGACGCTGGAGAACAAAGAGAAGTTCACGCCGGAACCATCGAAAGTGGCGCCAAGCGGATAGGGTTTCCCGGATGAGACACGCACGAGAATAAGCCAGCATTCGGGGAACCGGGGGGCTGGGTTTCTGCGGAACCGGCAAAATAATTCGGGGACAGACGTATAAATCACCTGATTCGCAAGTGAAGTAACGTTGCACGGAAATCAGGTGATTTATGCGTCTGTCCCCGAATTATCGCGTCAGACTGCCTCGTACCACGAACTTCGGCCGCGTCCCAGAAGCTGGAGACGTCCTGCCTGAACGAGCTGGCGCAAATGCAGCTTCAATGTGTTTCGATTGGCCTTCGTAAGTGCCTGGGCTGCAGTCAACGTCAGCCGGCCGTGCTGGTGCGCCAGTTGCAGCAATAACTCATCGAGAGCGGAGAGAGAAGTCATGAGCCTTTCCCTCTTCACCTTTTCCGCCAGAGAATTTTTCTGCTCCACGAGACAGAGAAGAAAAAAACGCAGCCAGTCCATCAAATGAGACTCGTCCTTATCGAGCGTTCCCTGGGCGCTCCGGAGCGCGCGATAGTACTGTTCCCTGTTCTCCTCCACAACGCGCTCCAGCGAACTGTAGGGTACGTATGTGTAGCCCGTTCGCGCCAGAAGCAGGTTGGTGAGTACTCGAGCGAGCCTGCCGTTGCCGTCCTGAAACGGGTGGACTGCAAGAAATCGGACGACAAAAACGGCGACGACGAGAAGCGGATGATGGCTGCTTCCGCCAAGCTCGCGGTTCGTCCACGCAACCAATTCCTCCATCAGCCGCGGCGTGTCAAACGGCGTTGCGGTTTCAAAGATCACGCCCACACTTCGGCCATGCTCGTCGAAGGCCTCCACATTATTTGGCGTCATCTTGTAGCCCCCGCGATGGTACTCGTCTCGATGTGAAAACCGGAGCAGCGTGCCGTGAAGCTGCTTGATGTGGTTTTCCGTCAGCGGCATGTCCCTCCAGGAATCGAACACCATCTTCGTTGCCTCCGCATAACCCGCAACCTCCTGCTCGTCCCTCGACCTGAATGAGCCGAGATCGAGGTTGGACAGCAGAGCGTCCACCTCACGGTCGGTCAGCCTGGCACCCTCAATCCGAGTCGATGCTCCGACAGACTCCACCGTCGCTATCTGGCGCAACGTCGCCAGTCGATCCGGCGCCAGACTCCCGAGGGCTTTCCATGCTCCCTTGAACTCGTCAATCTCGCCGACGAGCAGGAGCAAGTCGGATGTAAGTACCAGATTCTTGAAAGGATCGAGAGGCATATCCGCAACTATACCCAAGAATACCCGAAATCGGCATTGGGTATTCTCGGGTAACGTTGTGGGTATCGGGTATCGGGAGCTTTGCACAAAAAGGCGCAGATTCTGGGCACATTCCCCTCCTCGTGAGGCGGGGTGG
>WNFP01005018.1_pt1 | contig 17618 bp, 14 predicted proteins | sample 5400201 | NCBI WGS metagenome assembly WNFP01 (sample SAMN13153355, study PRJNA577476) | soil metagenome | isolation source: 115 cm saprolite under Madrone tree | place: USA:California | collected 2016-06-14 | reverse complement strand
GGACACCGTTCGATGCGCAAGAACCCAAGGCATCGCAGGACCCTCCAGGCCGTCTGCGGAGCAACCGGGCCGCCGAGCATCCGGAGGCGCCGTTGCCATTGTTCCCTGAGAAGTGACGCAGATCGAGTTTTTGCAGCAGCAAGGCTACCACCGCGTCGGTTCCCCCAGGAGCGGCTTCCGCTTCCCCGGCGCCCCGGCCCGCGAGCTGCTTCGCTTGCGCTCGTTGAAGCTCCCTCCCGCCTGGACCGACGTGGCCATCAGCCCCAGTCCGCGCGCCAAGCTGCAAGCCGTGGGGCGGGACAGGAAGGGCCGGTGGCAATACGTCTACAGCTCCGAGGCGGTCCGGCAACGCGAGCAGCGGAAGTTCGACAAGCTGATGGCGTTCGGCCGGGCCCTGCCCCGGCTGCGCAAGGCCATCGGCCGGGGGATGCGGCCGCGGGGGTTGCCAAAAGAAAGGGTGATGGCCTGCATCCTGCGCATCCTATCCACCTGCTTCATGCGCCCGGGCAGCGCGGTCTACGCCAAGGAGAACGGCTCGTTCGGCATCGCCACGCTGCTGCGGCGGCACGCCAGCGTGCACGGCGATACCGTCCATTTCGAATACCGGGGGAAGGCCGGCAAGATGCAGGTCCGGGAGCTGCGCGACCGCCGGGTGGCCCGCATCGTCCGCGAGCTGAAGAAGCTGCCGGGGAAGGCCGACCTCTTCCAGTGGGTGGAAGAAGACGGGACCATCGTCGACGTCCGCCGCAGGCACATCAACGCCTACATCAAGGAAGTGATGGGCCAGAACTTCTCGGCCAAGGACTTCCGGACGTGGGCGGGGACCCTGATCGCCGCTTGCGTGCTGGCCCGCATGCACCACGAGGCGGTCGAGGGAAGGACCGACCGCCGGAAGATGGTGGTGGCGGCCATCCAGGAGACGGCGGCGCAGCTCGGCAACACGCCCGCCGTGTGCAAGGCGAGCTACATCTGGCCGTCGGTGCTGCGCGATTTCGAGCAAGGCAAGGTGCTGAAGAGCTACTACCGGACGCTGGACGAGCTGGTCGAGGCGCGCACCTGCGCGGCGGAGAGGGCGCTCCTGGAGCTGCTCAAGACGGGGCGATCGGCCTTGCCGCCGCCCAAGCAGCGCGCCCGGCCGCGGGAGACGAGGCTCAGCCGGCGGATGCGCCGCAGCCCGCGCGCGCGGCGGCTGGCCCGGGCGTTCACCCTCCACTGACGGGAAGCTTGCGCGCCGCCCTGCGCCGACATAAACATCGGGCGAATCCATGGGATCCCATGTATCTCGAGACGCCCGGACGGTGCTGGACGCCATCCGCCGGATCGTGCGGCTGCTCCGGCAGTCGGCGCGAGAGGCGGAGAAGCGGACCGGGCTCTCCGCCGCGCAGCTCTTCGTCCTCCAGCAGCTCCAGGCCGCGGGAGGCGCGGTCACTCCCGGCGAGCTGGCGGAGCGGACGCTGACGCACCAGAGCTCCGTCTCGGTGGTGGTGAAGAGATTGGTCGAGGCACGTCTGGTCTCCCGGGCGCGGTCGCCGTCGGATCGGCGCCGCGTCGAGCTCTCGCTCACGCCGGCCGGCCGCGCCACGGCGCGCCGGGCGCCGGAGCTCGCGCAGGAGCAGCTCATCTCGGCGGTGGACCACCTTCCTCTCGCCCGGCGCGCCGGGCTGGCGTCCGGGCTGCTGCATCTGGTCGGGCTGCTGGGCATCTCGGGGTCGCCGCCGCCGATGTTCTTCGAAGAGCGCAGAGGATCCCGTGCCCAGTGAGATCGAGAGCGGGCAGACGACGGAAGGACTGCCGGTCGCGCCATCCCTCGGGCCGGCGCTGTCCGATGCGCGGGTGCCGGTGGAGCGCGCGCTGGTCGACCGCCGGGTGGTGTTCATCTGCGCGCTCTCCATCGTGGTCGCCGGGGTCGCCGGAGTGGTGGCGCAGGCGCTGACGCGGCTGATCGGGCTCGTCACCAATCTCGCCTTCTACGGGAAGGTTTCGACGGTGTTCTCGTCGCCTGCCGGGAACCGGCTCGGTCCGCTGGTGATGTTCGTCCCCATCGCCGGCGCCGTGGTGGTCGGCTTGATGGCCCGCTACGGGTCGGCGGCCATCCGCGGCCACGGCATCCCGGAAGCGATGGAGCAGGTGCTGCTCAACAAGAGCCGCATCCCGGCGCGGATCACGCTGCTGAAGCCCTTGTCGGCGGCCATCTCCATCGGGACCGGAGGTCCGTTCGGGGCCGAGGGACCGATCATCGCCACTGGCGGAGCTTTCGGCTCGCTGGTCGGACAGCTCCTGCACACCACGGCGGCCGAGCGGAAGACGCTGCTCGCGGCGGGCGCTGCCGCGGGCATGACCGCCACCTTCGGCAGCCCGGTCTCGGCCGTGCTGCTCGCGGTCGAGCTCCTCTTGTTCGAGCTGCGACCCCGGTCGTTGATTCCGGTCGCCCTCGCCGCCGCGGCGGCGACCGCGGTCCGCATCGCCTTCGTGGGAATCACGCCCGCGTTCACCATGCCGAACATCGTCCAGCCGACCGAGAGCGCGCTGGCGGCCTACGTCGTGCTCGGGGCGCTGGTGGGGATCGCGTCGGTGGCGGTGACCCGGATCGTCTACGCCATCGAGGACGCCTTCGACCATCTTCCGGTCCACTGGATGTGGTGGCCGGCCATCGGCGCGGTCGCGGTCGGCGTTTGCGGCTATTTCGCTCCCCGGACGCTGGGCGTCGGATACGACAACATCGACGGCATCCTCGCCGGAGACGTCGCGGGCCGCGCGCTCCTGGTCCTGGCCGGCCTGAAGTTCGTCTCCTGGTCGATTTCCCTGGGCAGCGGCACGTCGGGAGGGACGCTGGCCCCGCTGTTCACCATCGGCGGAGGATTGGGGGCGCTCCTGGGAGAGGTCGCGGCGCGCGCGTTTCCGCACCTGGGGATCGATGCCCGCATCGCGGCGCTGGTCGGGATGGCGGCGATGTTCGCGGGGGCGTCGCGGGCGCTGCTCGCCTCGGTGGTCTTCGCTTTCGAGACCACGCGGCAGCCGATGGGGCTCTTGCCCCTCTTGGGCGGCTGCACCACCTCGTTCCTGCTTTCCTGCCTGATGATGCGCAACACCATCATGACCGAGAAGATCGTGCGCCGCGGCGTCCGGGTGCCCGGCGAATACGCCGCCGACTTCCTCGACCAGGTGACCGCGGGCGCATGCGCTTCGAAGCCGGTGGTCAGCCTGCGCGGCGACGACGTCCTGGAGGCGGTGCGGGCCTTCATCGCGGGCGGCAAGACCGGCAGCAGCCATCAAGGGTTCCCGATCGTCGACGCGACCGGAGCGCTGATCGGCGTGCTCACCCGGCGCGATCTGCTCGATCCCGCCCGCCCGGGGACGGCTCGCGTGCGCGATCTGATCCACCGGCCGCTCGCCGTGGTCTTCGAAGACAGCTCCCTGCGCGAGGCCGCCGATCACATGCTGCAGGAGGAGGTGGGCCGGTTGCCCGTGGTGACGCGCGAGGAGCCGCGCAAGGCGATCGGGATCCTCAGCCGGAGCGACCTGATCGCCGCGCACCGCCGCCGCCTGGAGGAGACGCACGTCGCCGAGCAGAGCCTGACCTGGCGCGGCCGACCCGCGAACGGAAAGCGCGCCGGCTAGATCCGAGGCAGAGATCTGGGGACACCATACGGAACTTTCGTCGGAGATCGAGGGACACAATACGGAACTCCCATGCAACCGACCCCGCATCGCACTGCGGCCCCGAGGCGCCGCTGGCTGATCGAGGGCGAGGTTGGCTCGCGGACTCGTGCCGGCATGCCGGCATGAGTAGGTTCTGCGAGCCCTGCGCGCAGGCGCGTTTCACCCGGTTGAAACGCCCTAGGGTCGACGAACTGATGGGCGACTTCGCACCAGCCACATCATGCTCGGGACGAGTTGAATCGCGCTCCAACTCGGTTGCACACACGGCCCTGGAGTTCCGTATTGTGTCCCCAGATCTCCGACGAAGGTTCTGTATGGTGTCCCCAGAATGCGAAGGGCCGCTTCGTTGCAGGAAGCGGCCCTTGCGACGTGCGATGAAGGGAGGGGCTACTGCTTGCGCACGTTCTGCGCTTGCAGGCCTTTGGGCCCCTTCACGACCTCGAACTCCACGCGGTCACCGACGAAGACGTCCTCGCCGCCCTCCTGTGAAATGAAGCCGAAGCCCTTGCTGTCGTTGAACCACTTCACCGTGCCCTGTGCCATGAAAGCCCTTCTCTTTTGACGGACGGGTGTTGCCGCCCTGTGGTTGTCGCGCGCGGACGTCCTTCGCCCGCGGCGAGGGATCGCTAGCAGGACTTTCGTCTGACAGTCAATCGGGGGAGCCCTGAGCTGCTATCTCGACGCCCGCACCCGGAAACAGGTGTACGTGAACGAGGCGCCCGGGTCCTGCTCGAGCCCCGTCACCTGCGCCGCCGCCTCGTCGACGCGCCGCTTCAACCGGTCCGGGAGCGAATCCCGGGCGCTGTCGAGGATCTCGGCGAACTCCTGCAGCATGCCGTGGAAGTAGCCGGGCGGCGACCCATGATGCAGGTGGAACGTAGTCGGGAACACTTGCACGTCGGTGAATCCCGCGGCGCGGCAAAAGCCGTAGAGCTTGCGGCCGATCACCGGATCTCCGCCGCCCTCCTCCTGGGCCTTCCAGAGGGCGCGGAACGCCTCCTCGGCCAAGGGGATCCGCGGCCAGAAGGCCAACGAGTCGTTGTCCACCTCGGTCATCCAGGCCACTCCGCTCGGAGCGAGCACCCGGCGGACCTCGCGCAGGATGTCCACGGCGCGGTCGCGCGGGACGTGCTCGAGCAGCCAGGACCAGTGCACCACGTCGAAGGCGCCGCGGCGGAAGGGGAGGGCGGCCGCGTCGCTCTGCACCAGCGCGAGCGTTGGGCCGCGCTGGCGCGCTTCCAGCAGCTGCGCCCGGGAGAGGTCCGCGCCGATCAGGATCGCGTCGGGCAGCCGGGCGGCGAGCCTGCGCATCATCGCGCCGGTGCCGCAGGCGAGGTCGAGCACCCGCGCTCCGGGTCCGGCTTCGACGCCGTCCAGGATCCAGCGGGTGAGGAAGCGCGCCTGCTTCTCCAGGCGCTCGGTCTCCTTGCTGTCGGTCTCCCCGTGGATGTAGCGGGCCACGGCGCACTCTTAAGCGAGATGGAGGCCGAGCGGCAATGCCTCGCCGAACACGCGCTGCTCGTCCTTCGCGGCCAGCTCCTGGACTTCGAGGATCGCCCGCGACCATTCCTTCGCCGCGCCGGCTCGATCCAGCTTGTGCGCGGCGAGGCGGCGGGCGGGCTCGTCCAGATCGCGCGCGCGGTCGCCGGAGCGCCGGGCGAGCTGCGCGATGGCGAACGGAGCGTCCTCGACGGAACGGAAGTCGAGGGAGAGGAGCGCGTCCAGCCAGCCGGTCGCGACCTCGGGCGGGACGGCGTGGTGGGCGGCGCCCGCGACCGGAACGCGAGCGCCCAGGCGGCCGAGCGCCCAGGCCACCCCGGGCGGGGGACGGGGAGCGGACAGCTTCTCCAACAGCCATCCGCCGGCTTCGATCTTGCGGTCGACGGGGAGCCGTTCGAGCGCGCCGAGCAGCCGGACCATCTCGTCCGGCGCCAGGCCCGGAGGTTTCTTTCCCGGGTTGGCGACGCGCTGTTTCGGAACCGGCTTCAGGTGCGGCGCGATCGCCTCGAACAATGCCAGATGCGCATCCTCCCCCAGGCCGGCGGCGATGCGCCGCCAGAGGATCCACCACGCCGCCCAGACCGCCGCCTCCTTGTGGTGGGTGACGCCCTGGGAGAAGAGCGTCCAGGTCTGCTCGACGCGCCAGGGATCGAGAGGGGCGCCGAAGCCGGGCCTGAGCAGGAAGCCGCTCAGGGCGAGGAACATGCGCTCGTGATCCGGGCTGCGCCGCCGCTTCTGCGCGCCGGCCCAGAGCACGCCCCAGAGGTCGCGGTCGGTGGCCAGCGTCCAGGACGCGCGGTCGCCGAGCACCCGCTCCAGGTTGCGCCACATTTCCTTCGCGCTGGCGTCCTGCACCGGTTTCTTTCCGAAGACGACCTGCAGCTGGTCGCGGGCGGCGTCGATGGACCTGGGGAGCTGCGAGACGCCGCCGCCCTCGCGCGAGCCTCCCCGGAGCTGGAACTCCAGCTTCCAGCGCTGCGCGCCTTCGCAGAACACCTCCAACGTGCCGATCTCGGTGAGAGCGGCCTTGAGCCGCACCGGCGCGGTTCCCTCGCCGGGGACGACGGTCTGTAGCGGAGGGAGCTCCGCCAGGTCCTCGTCGACCTTGAGCAGGTCGCCCGGCCGTTCCGGGCGGAAGCCGGAGGAGGCGAAGAGCCGGAACCGCACCGGCCGGCCCAGCACCAGCGAGAAATCGCGCTCCAGCGCCTGGTCGACGCCCTCCGGCGCTCCGCGGGGGACGACGCACACCGCCTCGCCGGCATCGCCGACGCCGACGTAGTAGGCCCGCGGGCTGCCGCCGCCGATCCGCAGGCCGAGGCCGCGCCGGACCAGGGCGTACGTCGCCGCGCCGCGCGCGACCGCCAGATCCGGCGCATCGTTGCGCAGGCGCCGGAGGTCGGCGTTGCCCCAGCTGGAGATCACCTGCGTGAGCCGCTCCGCCAGGAGCGGCGGCCGCAGAGCGCCGCCGTTGTAGAGGACCGCGTCGAGGCGCAGGTCGTTGGCGGTGCGCGCGTGACGTTGTAGGAACGCCGCCGCGTGCTTGGTGATGGCGGGATCGGCGGCATAGGGCAGACCCAACTCGGCCAGCCCGGCGCCGCGGGCGGCCCGCGCCGGCGCCTCGGTGGCGGAGACTTTGGGAAAGAATCCGTCGAGCAGCAGCGCGCGCACTTCCTCGCGACCGAGCTCCGCGCTCACGGTTCCGCCGATCAGGCGCGATCCGCCGCCGGCCACCGCGACCGAGGTCCGCTCCGGGGCGCTTTCGCCGAGCAGCAGCTCCTTGGCGGCGCGGCAGGCCTGGACGAGGCCGCCGAACTGCGCCGCGGATCAGCGTCAGGTCCGTAGTGCCGCCGCCGACGTCGACGACCAGGATCAAGCGGACGCCGCGCAGCTCAGATCCGAGAGAGCCGCGGTGGACGCGCGTCCAGTCGTAGAACGCCGCCTGGGGCTCCTCCAGCAAGAGGATCCGCGAAAGCCCCGCTTCCGCGGCCGCGCGCAGCGTCAGCGCCCGGGCGCCCTCGTCGAAGGAGGCAGGGACGGTGACGATGACGTCCTGTTCCGCCAGCGGGGCATCCGGATGCGACGCGTCCCACGCCTCGCGCAGGTGGCCCAGGATGCGCGCGCTCGCGGCGACCGGGGACAGGCGGGGCACCTCGGGCGGAGCTCCCCAGGGCAGGATTGCGGCGGTGCGATCGACGGAAGGATGGCAGAGCCAGCTCTTCGCGGACGCGACGTGCCGGCCCGGGACCTGCGCGCCGCGGTCGCGCGCGAAAGCGCCGGCGACGATGCCCGGAATGCCCTCGTGCTCAGAGGGCAGGTAGAGGTGCGAGGGCAGCAGCGTGCGCGGCTGGGTCGACGACGCGTCGACGAGCTGGGGAACGTCGAAGACGCGGACGCCGGGATCCTTCTCTTCCAGGTCGGCGTACGCCAGGGCGGAGTTGGAAGTGCCGAGGTCGATCCCGACCGCGTACCGCAGCGTCACTCCTGCCTCACCGAGAACTCGAGCTTCCAGGCGCGGTCCGCCTCGGAGACCAGGTGCAGCTCCAGGGTACCCACTTCGGTGACGTGCGAGCGGAGGTGGACCGGCAGCACTTCCCCGGCCTTGCCGTCGGCGGCGGGCAGGGTGGTCTCGATGGCGGGCAGCTCGTCCAGCTCCTCGACGTCCTCGACGACGGCGCCGGGCGCGTCCTCTCGGCGCGTGCTGGAAGCGAAGAACCGGAAGGATGCCGTGTCGCCCACCACGGCGCCCACTTCCAGCTGGGGCAGGTCGATCGTGGCGCCTTCCTCCATCCCGAACGGCGCGAGGCAGACGGCGCGCACCGGCGCGCTGAACCCGGGGACCGCGGGCGCCGCCGCTTCGACGCCGACGTAGTAGGCGCGCGCGGTGCCGCCCCGGATGCGGATCCCCCGCCCGCGCCGGGCCAGCCCGGAGTACGAGGCGCCGAGGGCGACGGCGAGGTCGAGCGAGGCGGAGCGCAGCACCTTGACCTCCGCGCCCCCTTCCGAGCGGACCCACCGGTTGACGAGCCCGGTCACCCGATCTTGCAGGGAGGCGTCCTTGAACACGCCGCCGTTGAAGAGGATGGCGCTGGGATGGATGAACGTCCTCCCCGGCCTGGCCGGAAGCGCGCTGCTGCTCCGCCGCAGGAAAGCCGCCAGGTGCTTGGTGACGGCGGGGTCCTGCGCGTAGGGCAGACCCATCGTGGTCAGGCCCGCCCGGCGCTGCGCGAGCGGCGCGGCGGTGATCTCCACTTCCGGAAAGAAGGCATCGACCGTGCGCCGCAGCTCGGCCGCCGTGATCTCGGCGCGGATGGTTCCGCCCACCAGGCCGCTGCCCCGGCCGGGGATGCTGACCGCGGTGGTCCCGCTCTCCTTCGCGCTCCTGCAGGCATGGGTGAGCGCGGCGAACTGCCAGGAGTCGAGGCGGGTCCCCTGTGCCTTCAGCTTTTCGTTCACCGCGTGCGCCAGAGCCAGGTCGACGTTGTCGCCGCCCAGCAGGATGTGGTCGCCCACCGCCAGCCGCGTCAGCGCCAGCCGCCCGTCTTCCTCGCCCACGGCGATGAGGGAGAAATCGCTGGTGCCCCCGCCGACGTCGACCACCAGGATGACGTCGCCGGGGCGGACCTGCTTGCGCCAGCCTTCGCCAGCCGCTTCCACCCAGGCATAGAGGGCCGCCTGCGGCTCTTCCAGCAGCGTCAAGCTCTTCAGGCCGGCCTGCGCCGCCGCCTGCACCGTCAGCTCGCGCGCCACCGCGTCGAAGGACGCCGGCACGGTCAGGGTCACGGCCTGGCTCTCCAGGGACAACCCCTCGTGCGCGTGCGCCTCGTTCCAGGAATCGCGGACGTGCCCGAGGATGCGCGCGGCGGCTTCGAGCGGAGAGATGCGCGGGACCTCCGGATCGGCGCCCTGGGGCAGGAGCTGCGACCGGCGATCGACGCCCGGATGCGACAGCCAGCTCTTGGAGGAGCTGACGAGCCGTCCCGGGACCTGTGCGCCGCGATCGCGGGCGTAGGCGCCGACGATGAGCTCGCCGAGCGCCTCGTGCGGGGGCGGCAGATAGACGAACGACGGCAACAGCTCGCGCGGCATCACTTCCCCGCGCGCGACCATCTGCGGGACTTCCAGCGCGATGGGGGCGGGCAGCGGCTCGCCCGGGCCCGCGGGCTCGACGGCGAGGTCCACCTCGGCCACGGCGCTGTTCGTGGTCCCCAGGTCGATTCCGATCGAGTAACGGGTGTCCATCAGGGCAGCTCCACCTCCGCCGGCGCGATCACCGTCGGGTCGCCGGAGGCGGCCGGCATCTTCACGTCGGTCGCCTTCCAGCCGTGGTGCCGGAGCACGCCGGAGAAGGGCGGATTGCCCACCACGTTCCCGCTGAGGCGGACGGCCTGGGGATCGAATCCGGGCGGGAGCGTGACGCTGCTCCCTTCGGCCTCCGGCCGCACCGGGGCGAGCGTCACGGCGCCACGGAGCGCTTTGCGGCAGCCGTCATGGACCGTCCGGGCGGCGGCGCCGATCTGGGCGTCGGAGAAGCCCGCCAGCTCCTCCTCGCAGAAGTCGATCAGGCGCCCCTCGCGCTGGAGCAGGGACAAGAGATGAAGCGCCGGGTCGGTACCGTTGGCGCTCTTCGCCGCCCGCAGGGCGGCGACCTGTGCCGCGAACTGCCGGTCGAAGGGGATGCGGAAAAAGCAGACGATCGCGAGCCAGAGGCGCGCGAAGAATGACGACTGGGCTGGCATGGGCGGGCGAACTTACGACGTGGAAGGCGCGCGTCAACCGGAAATGGCCGTGCTCGCCCCGGCCGCCGCAGGCGGCTTAGGGGCGACTCTGGAGCGTGTTCATTTGCCAGTCGGCGATGACTTGTGTTCTAGGGGCGGCCCATGCGCGCGCTCCCCGTGGCCCTGGCCGTCGCCCTCGCGGCGGCGTGCAGGACGGCCGCACCCGCCCAGAAGCCCGCAGCCGAGAAAGCTCCAATGGACACTCCGCCGCCGGCCAAGGAGGCCGCGGCGGCGCCACCCGCAGCGGAGGCAAGCTCTGCCCGGATCGCGATCGACCAGGCCGCGTTGGTGTCGGCGCTGGTCCAGAAGCACGGCGAGGACGTCCGACCCCGGGCGGAGCGCGGGGTGCGGCAGGTCGCCGCGTATTGGCGCAAGGAGGACGGAGATGCGGGCGCCCTCCGCGCCTTCGTCGAGGAGGCCTTCGTCAAGGACCCGCAGCAGCTCGAAGCGCTCCTGCGCCGCTTCTCCGCCGCCTTCGAGCAGATCGACGGCCACATGCTGGAGATCGGTCGCGCCCTGAAGAGCTGGAGCGAGCTGGAGCTCGGTCCGCAGATGGAGGTGGACCAGATCTTCGCCGCGCTGGACGTCTCGGCGCACCTGCCGGAGGACCTGTTCTCCTCCAGGCTCGCCTTCATCGCCCTGCTGAACTTCCCCCAGCCCGACCTGCAAGAGATGGTCGCCCAGGGACCCCGCTGGTCGCGGCAGCAGTGGGCGGTGGCGCGGCTGACGCGTCGCTTCGCGGTCCGCCCCAGCGGGGCGGCCTTGCAGGCGGTGGCCAAGGCGACGGCGGAGGCCGAGGCGTACATCGCCGGGTACAACGTCTGGATGCATCACGTCCTGGCGCCCGACGGACGGCGCCTGTTCCCCAAAGGCGTGCGCCTGCTCACGCACTGGAACCTGCGCGACCAGATCAAGGCGGACTATTCCGAGCCGGATCGGGCGATGGCCGTCGCCCGGCAGCGGCTGATCCGGGACGTGATGGAGCGGATCGTCACCCAGACGATCCCCAAGGCCGTCATCGACGACCCGCGCGTCGACTGGAGCCCGGCCTCCAACACGGTGACCGCGAGCCCGCCCGACGAAGTGGAGACGGAGCAGATGAAGGCGCAGGGCAAGCGGCTGCCGCAGCCATCGGTGTCGGCCGACCGCGAGCCGGACACGCGATTCGCGGTGCTGCTGGCTGACTTCCGCGCCTCGCGGCAGCTCGACAAGGACTCGCCGATGGCGCCCACCGAGATCGACCGGCACTTCCAGCTCGACGACGAGATCCCCGAGCAGCGGGTGCGGGCGCTGTTGACGCAGGTCCTGGAGTCGCCGCTGGTGCCGAGGGTAGCCGCCATGATCCAGAAGCGGCTGGGGCGGCCGCTGGAGCCGTTCGACATCTGGTACGCGGGGTTCGTCGAGAAGCTGCCCGAGGACCAGCTCTCGAAGCGGACGCGGGCGCGGTACCCGACCTTCCAGGCCTACAAGAAGGACATGCCGCGCCTCTTGCGCGGGTTGGGCTTCTCGGCCGAGAAGGCCCGGTTCCTCGACTCGCACATCGTCGTCGACCCGGCCCGCGGCTCCGGGCACGCGCTGCAGTCGGCGCGGCGGAGCGAGATGTATGCGTGGTGGGGGCCGGGCGACTCGCCGCATCTGCGCACGCGGGTGAACCCCGACGGGATGGATTACAAGGGCTACAACATCGCCATCCACGAGATGGGCCACAACGTCGAGCAAGTGTTCTCGCTGTACGAGGTCGACGACACGCTCTTGCAAGGGGTTCCGGGGACCGCCTTCACCGAGGCGCTGGCCTTCACCTTCCAGCACCGCGACCTGGAGCTGCTCGGGGTGGCGAAGCCGGACCCGCGTGCGGAGCATACCCGCGCGATCAAGGCGTTCTGGGAATCGTGGGAGATCGCGGGCAGCGCGCTGGTGGACCTGGACGTCTGGCACTGGATGTACGAGCACCCCGACGCCACTCCAGCGCAGCTGCGCGAAGCGACGGTGGAGATCGCGCGCAGGTATTGGGACAGGTACTACGCGCCGGTGCTGGGGAAGCCGGGGAATCCGCAGCTCGCGATCTATTCGCATATGATCAACGCCTTTCTGTATCTGTACCGCTATCCCATCGGGCACCTGATCGCGTTCCAGCTGGAGGAGAAGCTGCGCGGCCCCGACTTCGGAAAGGTCTTCGAGCGGGCCGCCTCCTATGGGCGGGTGCTGCCGGATCTCTGGATGGAGCACGCGACGGGGAAGCCCGTGGTCGCAGAGCCGATGCTAGAGGCAACCGAGGCCGCTCTCCGAGCGCTGGGCGGCTGAGTTCTGGGGACACAATACGGAACCGTGCACGCCAATTCGGTTGGCATGGGTAGTTGCGTATTGTGTCCCCAGATCTCCGACGAAAGTTCTGTATGGTGTTCCCCAATTAGCCGAAGGACCAGTGGGTGGTGATTGCGCCGGATTCGATTTTGCCGACGTGGATCACGTCGCGCGTCGGTCCGGCGGCTGTGGGCCGGCGCTCGCACCAGACCACGTGGTCGGCATTCGATCGCACCCAGAGGACTTTGGCGGCGTCTTGACGCGCCAGCGCGGCAACCAGAGGGAGATGGGTTGGATTGGCGGTGTGGGTGTCCGCAGTCGCGAGAGGGTCGGGCAAAGCGGGGGCAGGTTCCGGAGCGGCGACGGCGACCAGGCTTGGATGTTGCGAGGCGGCTGCGCGGGCCTTGGCTGCGCGAAGCTCGTCGGCGAATGCTCCTTGGAGCCGCTCTTCCTCCAGGTCCCGCTCGGTCCGGGCCGCCTTCATCAGCTTGCGGATCAACCAGACGGAGAGGCCCAGGAAGACCAGGCCGGGCAGTCCGAGCTCGAGGAGGAGGTCCAGGTTAGTCTCCGGGCTCTTTTCCTTTAGGCGAGCCGATCTGCGTCCAGCGAGGCTCCCGTCCCGAAGACGCCGCTCCCAACAGGCTGGCGGTGAGCGGCCGGTGCTCTTTCACGTAAGCGACGATGATGTCCCGGGCGGTCAGCGTCCCCACCTGCTTCTCGGCCGCCCTGAGCATCGTGAGCCCGTCGCCCCCGTTCGCCAGGAAGTCCGGGACCGAGACCGAGTACATCCCGGGCGCGCAGGACGACTCGCAGCGGGTCGAGGTGCAGCTCCTCGTCTCGCAGAGGACGCGGCGGCTCTCGTCGACCACCCGGACGACGATGGCGCCGGGCGGGGCGAGCTTCGGATTGCGCGAGGCGCCGAACTTCTCCCAGTCGATCACGTACCGCAGCCCCGACACCCGCATCGGGGCCTTTCCGGCCCGCAGCACCGCTTCGAGCGCATCGCGCAACAGGTCCGCGGGCAGCGAGACGAGCACCTGGACGTTGTCGAACGGATACAGATCGAAGATCTGGCCGTAGGTGATGGGGCCGGCGGGGATCTCCGTCACCCGAAGCCCGCCCGCGTTCTGCAGCGCGAACTGCGCCTTGAGGCTGCCTCCGGCGCCCGAGCGCAAGGCGTCCGCCGCCAGGTTGCCGAGCAGGTCGTCCCGGTCGCCCTTGCGCAGCTCCACGGCCGACTCCCCGATGGGAGTGTCGCGCAGCGCGCTCACCTCCGCGTCGTAGCGGAGCAAGATGGCGGCGACGCGCGGGTCGGGCTCGATCCGGCGGCCGCGGAATGTAGCCGGACGCCCCTCGACGGTGTGCAGGATCGCCTGCGGTCCACCCGGCTTGGGCAAGGCTCCCTCGTTCACCGAGAAGGACCGGGCGCGGCCTCCCGCATCGAGCGACAGCTCGATCACCGAGAAGCTCTGCAACTTCGATCCGGATTGCACGATGGGAATTCCCGCGACCACCAGCGGCGGAGGCCCCAGCGCGACATGGTGGTGGCCGCTGACGATGGCATCGACCTTTCCGCGCACCGCCTCGGCGACCTGCTGGATCTCGTTCTCCGGCGGCTTCGGTCCTGCGTGCGCGCAGATCACCACCACCGTGGCCCCTCGGGCCCGCAGCGCGTCCGCCTCTTCCGCCGCGGCGGGGCCGCCCTCCACGAAGACCAGGTCCTCCACGACCAGGGGATTGGCGGAGAGAGGCGTCTCCTGCGTGGCCAGCCCGATGACGCCGACCTTCAGGCCGTGCAGGTCCAGGAGCGCGCTGGCGCGCAGCCAGTCCGGCCGCTGCCGCGTTCCTTTGAGGAAGACGTTCGCCGCCAGGAACGGGTACCTGGCTTGCGCGATGCGCTGCTTCAGGACCCGCATCCCGAAGTCGAACTCGTGGTTCCCTAGCGCGGCCGCCCCCACTCCCAGGGCGTTGTAGACCTCGGTCACGCTCCGGCCCCCGAACTGGTTGGAGATCAGGGTCCCCTGGAACGCATCGCCGGCGTCGAGGACGAGGACCTCTCCGCCCTTTTGCTTCGCATCGGCGCGGATGGCGTCGAGGTAGCCAGCGAACCAGTCGGCGCCGCCGATCGGGTCGGGAGTGAGCGCCGAGATCCATTTGGGCGGCGGAGACGCGAGCAGGGCGCCGTGCGTGTCGTTGATCCCGACGATGGTCAGCCGCCGGCCTTCGGCCTTTTCGGCGGCGGCCGCCGGCGCATCGGCACGCAGCGGCCAGCCAACTGAACACAGGAACGCGGCGAAAAGACCGATCCCGAATCGGCGCATGCTGGGTCCACGTACCACAAGGACCCGGTGCCGCGGCCATCCGTAGGGTGGCCGGCGTCTGCCGATGGCTTATGCTCTCCCCAGTGCGAGCCGGAGCTGCCGTCAGCCGGGCCGAGGACGTGCGCCTGGCGGCGCGCGACGCGGCGACCCGCGCCCTGGACGCCGCCGGCCTCGACGAAGCCGGCTGCCTGGTGGTCGCGGCCACGCCGGAGCACCTGGACGAGGCGCTGGAGCTCTGCGAGGCCCTGCACGACGCGGCCGGCCCCAAGGCGCAGATCGTGGGCGGAGCGACATCGGCGGCGATGGTGCCCGGGGACGCGGAGACCGAGGAAGGACCGGCCCTGGGCGTGCTCGCGCTGGAGCATCGGGCCGAGCTGTTTTCCTTCCGGAGCGACGCGCCGGAGGAGCTGCGCGCGGCGGCTCAGCGCGCGGGTCCGGGCGCGCTCGGGTTGGTGTTCGCCGACCCCGCCGCCCCCTTGCAGCGGCTGCTCGGGGCCCTGGGCAAGCTGCGGATCGCCGGCGGCGGAGTCGCCGTCGAGGGAGGGCTCCTGCTCGACCACGACCTCGCGTATGCCCACGCCGTGGGGGCCTTCTTCCCCGCCCCGGCAAGGCTGGCGGTCGCGCAATCGCACCAGCCCATCGGCAAGCAGATGCTGGTGACCCGGGCCGAGGGACGCTCCATCCTCGAGCTCGATTCCCACCCCGCGCTGGAAGCGCTCTCCGCGCTCTCGGAACAGCCTGGCGTCGACGGAGAGGCGCTGCAGTTCGTCGGACTGGGCCTCTCCCCGCGCCCCGGCGAGCCGTTCTCCACCGCTGACTTCGTCACCGTCCCGCTGCTCGGGGTGGACGAGGAGCAAGGCTCGCTGGAGACCTCCGTGCCCATCCCCGAAGGGCACAGCGTCTCCTTCACCCTGCGGGACGGGATGGGCGCCCGGCGGACCTTGCAGCAGGCCCTGGACAAGCTGCGTGATGCGCCTCCCGCCTGGGGCGTCTATTTCGACTGTGCCAGCCGCGGCAGCGCTCTCTACGGGGTGAGCGGGCTCGATCTGCGCCTGATCGAGCAATCCCTGGGCGCGTTTCCGCTGCTGTCGCTACGGACCAGCTTCGAGCTGGGCCCCGCGGGCGATGCAACCTCTGTCCATCTCTTCACCGGTGTCCTGGCTATCGGAGATCGTTGAGGTCGACGTGGCCGTGGGCGGGCTCAGATCTCCGGCCGCTCCAGGAACGTCGCGAACTCGACGCCGACTCCGGGCGGCTCCTGCCGCCGCCAGCGCACCTTCGCCTGGATGAACAGCCCCCGCCCGTGGGGAAGCTGGATGGATGCCATCAAGTCCACCGTCTCCGGCGGCAGCTCCACGCGCAGGAACGCGCCGCCAGGAGAGACGTTTTCCGTGGTCGCGGAGATCTCCTTCCCTTCGACGCGCACCCGCGCGGGAAGCTCGACCTGCCTCCTGGTGAACCGCCGGCGCTGGGCGTGATCGCCCGGATCGTCCCAATCCACGGGGCGATATGAGCTTTTTGCCCGCCGGTCGTCCACTTTCCGCAACCCTCCAGGTACGACGCGTTGCGACACCTTGACGGAATCAGGCGTCCGACCTACCCCTCGTTGCATGGCCCAGGGGAGCGGGGCGGTGGCGCCAGGACCGCGCAAGGTGGTCGAGCGCGGCCGGTATTACGAGGACTTCAACGTCGGCGACGTGTACCGCCACCATTGGGGACGCACCCTGACGGAGGGGGAGGCGCGGCTCTTCGCCACCGCGACCATGAGCGCCGTACCGCTCTACTTCAACGCGCTCCACGCCCAGGCCCTGGGGCACGAAACGCCGCCCGTCCATCCGCTGCTGGTGATGAACGTCGTCTTCGGGATGACGGTGGAGGACCTGTCGGAGCAGGCGATCGCCCACCTCGGCTACTGGAACATGCGGTTCCCAAGCTGGGTCTACCCGGGCGATACGCTGATCTCGAGCAGCGAGGTCCTCGACAAGCGCGAGAGCGGGAGCAAGCCGGACCGCGGCATCGTCCACGTGCGCACCACCGGCAAGAACCAGCACGGCGAGGAAGTCTGCGTCTACGAGCGCAAGATCCTGGTCAAGAAGCGCGCGGTCCACGGAGGCGGGTAGCCGATGCCCATCCCCAACCCCAACGGCGGCGCCCTGACCGAAGAGCACGTCCAGATCCGGGAGAGCGTGCGGGACTTCGCCGAGCGCGAAGTCGTTCCGATCGCCAACGAGCTGGACAACAAGGCGGCCGAGATCCCCTCGCAAGTCGTGAAGAAGATGGCCGAGCTGGGTTACTTCGGGCTCATCTTCTCGCCGGACTACGGCGGCAGCGGCCTCGACACGCTCTCCATGGCCATCGTGGCGGAGGAGCTCTCCAAAGCCTGGCTCTCGGTCGGCTCGGTGATGACGCGCATGATCATCACCGCCTCCCTGGTCCAGGCCAGCGGCACCGAGGAGCAGAAGCAGAAGTTCCTGCCCGGCCTCTGCACCGGGGAGATCCTCGCCGCCGCCGCCTTCACCGAGCCTGACGCCGGCAGCGATTCCGCCGGGATCAAGTGCCGCGCGGTGAAGAAGGGCGACAAGTACCTGATCAACGGCGAGAAGACCTGGTGCACCTGGGCGAACAAGGCGCACTTGCTCTGCACCACCGTGGTCACCAACCCGGACGCTCCGCGCAAGCACGACCGGATCTCCATCCTCCTCATCCCCAAGACGCCGGGAGACGAGTTCCATCCGCCGCAGCTGGCCGGCAGCCCCATCCCCACCATCGGGTACAAAGGGATGAACTCGTACTCCCTGCAGTTCGACGGGTACGAAGTCCCGGCGGAAAACCTGCTCTCTGGCGTCGAGGGCAAGGGCTTCCGCCAGCTGATGAGCACCTACGAGATCGCGCGCATCCAGACGGCGGCGCGGGCGGTGGGCGTGGCGCAGGCCGCGTTCGAGGCGGCGCTGCGGTACTCGCAGGAGCGGACGCAGTTCGGCAAGCCGATCAGCGAGTTCCAGGTGATCGGCCACAAGCTCGCGCACATGGCGACGCAGATCGAGGCCGGGCGGCAGCTCAC